>ERZ1026776.207-NODE-207-length-44704-cov-22.071513_pt1 | contig 44704 bp, 41 predicted proteins | sample MGYA00380125_ERZ1026776 | MGnify/ENA primary metagenome ERZ1026776 (study PRJEB33269, sample SAMEA4719761) | human gut metagenome | biome: human-associated habitat; feature: organic feature; material: feces | place: Cameroon | collected 2013-10 ...
TGCCGTATCGCGTCGACTTGTATATAATACCATGTGACCTGCATTATGTCAACACTTTTTTCGACACTTTTTTGAGATTTTTTAGTGAAACACTTGGATTCGTGGAAAAAGAAGCATGCTTAACCATCGCATTTATCTGCATTAAATTTTCTTCAAAAAATCTCAAAAAAAGTGCTGATTTTAGCCATTTTTTCTCTAAAAAGCGCAGAAAATCAGTAAAAATTTTTCTTTTCTGCGCGATTTTTTTCGTAAATTTTTGCTTGTTTTTCTTTTCAATTCTCCGGAAAAGTTTTGAAGGCAGCTGCAATTATATTGAAAACAGTCACATACACCGTCATCATAAACCGGACACAGCCTCCAAAACTTATTGCAGAAGCACTCATGTATCTATTACAGAAGATAAAAAAGGCGCTATGCTTTCGCATAGCGCTAGAATATCTTTAGTTTTAGTGCAGACGTGCACCAGCCGGGATACGGTTGTTTACCATAATAAGGTTCAGCTTCTCTGCGCCTTCCTCTTCATGGATAGCAGACAGCAGCATACCGCAGGAATCAATACCCATCATTTTGCGCGGCGGCAGGTTAACAATAGCAACCAAAGTCTTGCCTACCAGCTCTTCAGGCTCATAGAAGGCATGGATACCGCTCAAAATTACACGATCGGTACCGGTACCGTCATCCAGAACAAATTTCAGCAGCTTTTTGCTCTTGGGTACAGCGGTACATTCTTTAACCTTAACTACACGGATATCAGACTTGCAGAAGGTGTCAAAATCAACATATTCTTCATAAGCAGGCTCAATAACAACCTTAGAGAAATCTATAGTTTCCTCCTTAGCCTCTTCTACGGGTGCAGCAACAGCAGGAGCCTGCATAAAGTCAGGCTTCTCGCTTACAGCAGCCTTACCCAGCGGCTTCATGGTTGGGAAGAACAGTACGTCACGAATGGTAGAGCTATTGGTCAGGAACATTACCAGACGGTCGATACCAATGCCTAAACCACCTGTCGGAGGCAGGCCGTATTCCAGGGCGTTGACAAAGTCCTCGTCCATCATATTTGCTTCTTCATCGCCGTTAGCGCGTTCTTCAACCTGCTTTAAGAAACGCTCCTTCTGATCGATAGGATCGTTCAATTCGGTAAAGCCGTTGCAGATTTCGCGTCCATAGATATAAGCCTCGAAACGATCGGTGATTTCGGGGTTTTCCGGGTTGCTCTTTGCCAGCGGGGAAATCTCTTTCGGGTGACCGGTAATAAAGGTAGGCTGAATCAGCTTATCTTCAACATATTCTTCGAAGCAGGCATTAATAATTTTGCCAATGCCAAAGGAAGGCTCAATAGCAACATTCAGCTCTTTAGCAATAGCGCGTGCTTCTTCCAGATCTGTTACATTGGTGAAGTCCTTGCCGGAATATTCTTTTACGGCTTCAATCATGCTCATACGCTTCCAGGGAGAAGCCAACTCGATTGTAGTGCCTTCATAATTGATAGTGGTAGTGCCCAGAACCTTCTCAGCAGTCTTAACCACAACCTCTTCGGTCAGGTCCATCATATCGCGGTAATCGGCAAAAGCCTGATAAATCTCGACGCTGGTGAATTCCGGGTTATGACGGTTGTCGATACCCTCGTTACGGAATACACGTCCCATTTCATATACGCGGTCCATACCACCAACGATAAGACGTTTGAGGTACAGCTCAGGCGCAATACGCATATAAACCTGCATATCCAGAGCATTATGATAGCTGATAAACGGACGTGCAGCAGCACCACCTGCGATGGTGTTGAGAATAGGAGTTTCTACCTCCAGGAAATCATGGCTGTCGAGAACCTCGCGTACACTTCTGATAATCTGGCTGCGTTTTACAAAGGTATCACGTACTTCCGGATTAACAATCAGGTCAACATAGCGTTGACGGTAACGGGTTTCAACGTCCTTCAGTCCATGCCATTTTTCCGGCAGCGGACGTAGGGATTTGGACAGCATTTCTACGGAATTTGCTTTAATAGACAGCTCGCCCATATGGGTGCGGAAAGCAGTACCGGTAATACCTACAGTATCACCGATATCCATCAGCTTAATCAGCGCATAGTTTTCTTCGCCGATAACGTCCTTACGTACATATACCTGGATACGGCCGGTCTTATCCTGCATATCCATGAAGCAGGTTTTGCCGTGGCCGCGAATAGCCATAATACGGCCTGCCATTTTAACTTCGGTTTCTTTTTCGGACAGCTCATCGAACTGCGCAGCGATATCTGCCGCGCGATGGGTGTACAGGAAGCGATAGCCGAAAGGCTTCCAGCCATGCTCCTCAATTTTATGCATCTTGTCAATGCGGACCTGCATTTGCTCGTTGATTTCGTTTTCGGTGAGCACTGCAGCTTCTTCTGTATTAGGTTTATTCTTTACCTCTGCCATTGTCGCCCTTCTCCTTATTATTTAATTTCCACGATTTCGTAGGACAATTCACCTACAGGGGTTTTAGTAATAACAACATCATGCACCTTACGGCCCAGAATTGCTGCGCCTACAGGAGATTCGTTGGAAATACGGTTTTCGAACGGATCTGCTTCGGTAGTACCAACGATGGTATAGGTTTCTTCATCACCGGTTTCTACGTCCTTCAGCAGCACGGTAGAACCAAGAGATACAATGCCTGCTGCTTTGCTGGCACTGTCATCGATGATGGTAGCAGTTTTAATCATCTGCTCCAGCTCCAGAATACGGCCTTCGTTTTTACCTTGGTCTTCCTTGGCCTGATCGTACTCGGAGTTCTCGCTCAAGTCGCCCTGTGCTCTTGCTTCTTTCAGACGTTCAACGATTTCTTCGCGGATTTCGCCCTTACGTTGAGCTAATTCTTCTTGTAATTTTTTTAAGCCATCAGCTGTTAAAATAGTTTCCTTGCTTGCCATGTTCCTGCTCCTTTATCATTATTTATATAAAAATTTACTTACACGCATATATTGATTATATATGTTGCCGGATTTACTTGTCAATATCAACAGCCATGCACTGCCAGAGCATGCTGAGCGTTATGCTTGACTTCCTCGATATGCTGGGTAGAAACAGCACGTTCAAAATTACGGAAGCCCGCCATCTTGAAGTTATGCTTATCTGCCAGCTGAGAAATAAGATTTATCTTATTGATATCCAGGGATCTTCCCAAGGAGAAGTTTTCATAACGGCCATCCAGTGCCAGAATCATGGTTTCTGCCATGCATGCATAGGATGTGTGCGGCGGGAAGCCGAAGTTAAAATGAAAATCTACGTCACCGGGCACGTTAATAACGCCGCCTTCGATTACCAGCACATCGTTACGCTTCAGTGATACATCACGCGATACGTTACGCGGACGCGCAACATCGCATACTACGGCACCCGGCTTCAAATCGCCCGGCTCAATCAAGAAGTCAAGCGCACTGGTTACGGTAATAACAATGTCAGCCTCCTGCAGAGAGGTGCGAATATCCTGGCTTACGGCAACCTCGCAATGATTTTGCTCAATAAGCTCCTGCGCCAGCTCCTCCAGCGGTCCCATATGACGGGCAACAAGCGTAATATGCTTAACCTCTTTGGCCAGCAGGCGTACGGAAGCAGCACCGATAGAGCCGGTGGCACCGACTACGACAGCACGGCATTCCTTCAAATCCTTGCCCATCATTCGGGCAGCCTGCTTAGTGCCCTGAATAGCGGTAGCAACGGTATAGCTGTTGCCGCTGGTAACTGCTATATCCAGATTCTTAGCTACAGTAATGCCTGCATCGCCGACAATAGAAGTGAAAGCTCCCAGGCCGACAATCTTGGCTCCCAGCTCCTGAGCAACCTTGCCGGACTCGATAATTCTGTCCATAACAAATTCCTCAGGCAGCTCCACCATCTGCTTAGCAGTCAGCGGACAGCCGATAAACCAGCCTTCGGCTTCAGCATAAGGACTCTTGATGCCGGTAATATGCGAAACCTTGAACGGCTTCTTCATTTTCAGACATGCTTCAATTATCGGGTCCGGGATATACCTCATCAAGGGTGATAAATGCTCCATATCCTGCAGGGATAATGGATGTAGAATAAAAGCAAATTTTTCCATAAAAACAAACTACTCCTTCGTACCAAAGTACTCAACAGAAGATTCTATATGATAATGCTCTAAAAGCTTCAGATATTCATCCGCCGTGAGCGGTCCTTTACCGCCGTGCAATGCAACCAGCATGGCCTCCATAACATTGGTGCCGAAGCTGCGTCCTTGAATACAGGGAGTTGTCGTAATCAGCATTTTGATTCCTGCTTCCTGCAGCATCACTCTATCAGCAGCAGTAACTGTATTAGTAATAATCGTTTTTCCCGGCAGCTTATCCGGAATAAACTTTTTTATATAATGAAAATCACCGGCAATGATATCGTTCTCCAGAAAATATTCCGGATGACGCACTACCCGTAATTCCTGCTCCTTGCCCATAGGGTAAAACCAGCTTACCGGCAGCTTTGTAACAAGCGGTGCCAGCAGTGCCGCCCACCAGGAAAGTGCCTTCAGCGAATATAACGGCTTATTGACATTCAACCCGAAAATGAGGTCGCCAAAGGTTACCTTAGCGCCTGCCTCCAGCAAGGCCTCCGCCATACCGAACCGGTCCACACCGCAGACCATCAGCACCTTGCTGCCCTTTATCGGCACCTTGCCGCCGGCCGCAAGCGATTGAATCAGCTTACGCTCCAGCGAATTTTTCAGGCCGCTGCCATCTAAAACCGGTGTCTTTTTTACATTGGCAATCAGATGAGCCGACTCACGGAAGGTATAACGCTTTTTGCCTGCATAAACATATAAATCCGTACCGCCAAGACCGATGGCATCCGCTTTGCCGTCCCAACGCTCCAGAAGCTCGCGAGCTTTATCAAAATCGCCGTCGGTTCCCCGACGCTCAATACTGATTTTGCTCCCTCCCAGTTCCAATACGGCACCAGCATCGCGTTTCGATGACCCCAAACTGATACTTACTACATGTTTTGCTTTGTTAGCTGCTTCCATGTTTTTAACTCCCTAAATGCTTCTTTTACAAATTATTATTTTAACATATTTACGCGTCTTAGACAATGCCAGATGCAAAATGTTTTTCTGTTTCATAATAGTGATGCGCGCACTCACTGTATTCCGCCAGCAGCTGCTGAAACTGCTCCTGCGTATCAACCTTGTGAAAGCGTCCTCTGAATTCCGCCGCATGCGGCATACCTTTAAGATAAGCAGAAATGTGGCGGCGCATCTCCTTGACCGCAACAACTTCGTTCTTGTAAGCAATAAGCATCGCCAGATGCTCAGATGCCTGCGCCAGCCGCTCCTTCAGAGAAGGCGGCTGCGGCAGCGGCTCGCCGCGCAGTGCTGCCGCCAGTGCGGTAAACAGCCACGGGTTGCCGTCAGCGCCGCGTCCAATCATCAGTCCGTCGCAGCCTGTCTGCTCCAGCATACGCAATCCGTCTGCCACCGTAAAGATATCGCCGTTGCCGAATACAGGCACCTTTACGGCCTGCTTCACGTCGGCAATAATGCTCCAGTCGGCCTTGCCCTCGTAAAACTGCTGGCGTGTACGTCCGTGTACAGCAACAGAGCTCACGCCTGCCGCCTCCACGGCACGTGCAATCTCCACCGCGTTGCGATTGGCATCGTCCCAGCCCGCGCGGAACTTTACCGTCACCGGAATCTTGACGGCCTTCACCATCGCCGCCAGAATATCATGCGCCAGCCGCGGATTCTTCATCAGCGCCGAGCCTTCGCCGTTATTGACAATCTTCGGCACCGGGCAGCCCATATTAAAATCAATCATATCCGCACCGCTGGCCTCTACCATGCGTGCAGCCTCTGCCAGCTCCGCCGGCACACTGCCGAAAAGCTGGATAGCCGTAGGGCGCTCGCCGTCATCAATACGCAGCATTTCGGTAGTTTTGACGTTTTTGTACAGCAGGCCCTTGGCGCTAACCATCTCCGACACGGTCATACCGCAACCCAGACGGCGGCAGATCAGGCGGAACGGCAAATCCGTAATGCCTGCCATCGGCGCCAGCGCCAACGGTGCAGACAGCTCTATATTACCAATATTCATAAAAATAACTCCTATCGAAAAAAGCTGCCGCGCAGCAAAACGCTACTCACGACAGCTTTAACTCTTTTATCACGAGCGACGGAATAAATCCCTGCTCTTATTTAGCGTTTTTTTCGTACAGAATGCGCAGACCATCCAAAGTCAGGAAAGGCTCTACAACATCAATACAATCAGATTCCGCAGCCATAGTATTGGCAAATCCGCCGGTAGCAATAACATAAGCATCACCGCCGAGCTCCTTCTTCATATGGTTGACAATGCCCTCCATCTGACCTACGAAGCCATAAATCGCACCTGCCTGCATAGAGCTTACAGTATTGCGGCAGATTACGGATTTAGGCTTAACGAGCTCGATACGCGGCAGCTTTGCCGCACGTTGGAAGAGCGCTTCTGTAGAAATGCCGATGCCAGGCGCAATAGCACCGCCCAAGTATTCACCTGTCGGCAGCAGCGCACAGAAGGTGTTGGCAGTGCCGAAATCAATAATAATCATCGGCTTGCCCAAATGACTGAATTTATGGAAGGCTGCTACAGCGTTGACAATACGGTCTGCACCAACCTCTTTCGGATTATCGTATTTAATGAAAATGCCGTTTTTAACGCCGGGTCCTACAACCATCGGTTTAATACCGAAATAGCGCTCACACATGTGGCACAAGGGAATCAGCACCGGAGGCACAACACTGGAAATAATGACGGAAGAAATCTTATCCATTTCCACATCACTATAAGCAAACATGCTGCGCAGCATAATACCAAATTCATCTGCAGTTTTAGAACGGTCTGTAGAAAAGCGCCAGTGTACCTTTAAAGTCTTATCCTCGAAAACACCGGCTACGATGTTTGTATTTCCTACATCCACAACAAGTAACATTCTAAGATCCTCCTCGGAAATCTGCGTTCCATTCGCAAAATACGGCATAAAAGCCTTTTTTATTTTACCACAAAGCGGAAATATTGCAAGAAGAAATTGTAGCTATTTAACGCTTACCATTTTACGCGTACTCATTCCCCTTAGCCTTCGCCGGACGGATAGAAACATCACCGGCAACAACCTTTTCCTTGCTGCCGTCCTCGCGGCGTACAACCAACAGGCCTTCCTCATCAATATCCTCGGCCGTACCGAAATAAGTCATATCAGGGGCAATAACCTTTACCTCCTGACCTAAGGTGCAGGAATAACGGCGCCATTCGTCAAACACGGGGTCAAAGCCCTCCTGAACCGCAGTTTCATACAGGTCCTCCATATTCTTGAGGATATCGCACAAAAGCTGTACTCTGGTAAAAGGCTCCGTTGCGGCATCAGCCACAGAAACAGCTAAATTGCGTACTTCTTCGGGATAATCTTCGGGAGAAGCGTTGGTGTTGATGCCGGTGCCGATAACAACATAATTGATATGACCGAATTCGGCATTCATCTCCGTCAGGATGCCTACAAGCTTGCGTCCCAGCAAAAGCACATCATTAGGCCATTTGATAGCGGCATGAACGCCGGCAATCTTGTTGATAGCCTTTACTACGGCAACAGCTGCCAAAAGCGTACATTTGGATGCTTCCTGCGGCAGGAACGGCGGCTTCAGCACCACGGAAAACCAGATACCCTTTGCATAAGGGGAAATCCAGCCGCGGGATAAACGTCCTTTGCCTGCGCCCTGCTCCTCTGCTACTACCAGCAGACCATTTTCACAGCCTTCGTTGGCCAATGCTTTGGCAAGATTGTTGCTGGAATCAACGCTGTCACGATAGCAGATATTGCGTCCCAGCCATTTGGTCTGCAGATGGGACAAAATTTCCTGCGGGAACAGACGGTCCGGAACCTCGCGCAGAATATAACCGCGCTTAGGCACGGATTCAATCTCGTAGCCTTCGTTCTTCAATGCCTGGATATGCTTCCAGATAGCAGTGCGCGAAACCTCCAGCTCCTTGGAAATCTCTTCACCGGAAACCGGTGTCCCCTTACTGTTACGCAGCAGCTCCAAAATACGTTTACGCATATATATCATCCTCTCCGATTCTCTTAATACTCTTCTTTATCAGTCTAAAGCCTGTCTGTAAAGACATTCCGATATGCAAAGAGTAACACCAGGTTAACCAAAAGTCAAGTCTAAAGTGAACGATGCCTTCGATAAAAGTAAAAAGCAGCAGCTCATAATGAACTGCTGCAAGTATTACGGGTTGGAAATCAGCAAGCTTCAATCTTGGCCAAAAGCGCCTCCTGCAATGTTTGGCTGAAGTTAACGCCAATAGCCTCGGCACGGGCATTGAGCCAGGCCGGAATCGTGCAATTTTTCTTCACAACACGTGTACCGTATTTTTTCCTGTACTCATCAATATTTACATCAACAAAGGTTACTATAGCATCCTTGCTGACATTAAGCTCTATCGACGCAGGCTGCGGAATACTTTTTCCGGATTCCTCCAGATCAAGCAACCATAAGCAAATCAAATCACGTGCCATTTCCATAGCGTCCGCTATATCTTCCCCCTGTGTATATCTGTCAATATCAGGTACAGTTACAAAATAACCATCAGCTTCTTTTTCTAAAATAATAGGATAAGCTACGCTTTTCATGATAAGTACCTCCGTAAATCCCTTAAAAAGCAGGGCCATTAAAGACCCCACTTTTTAATCAGTGCTTTTGCCAAACGCTCATTGATATCAGGATGACGTGGAACAGCTTCACTGTCAACGCCATTTGTATAGATATCATGCCGTGAACCATTACGTTTCAAATACCAGCCAGCTTTAGCAAAAAGCTTCAGAAGTTCGCGTCTTTTCATTAGCTCCCTCCCTGTTATCATTATACGTATTAATGCGCATATTGTCAAGATGAAAGAAAAACCGCCACACCTAAGTGCAGCGGCTCATAAATCAACCTTTATTTGATATACTGGTCCTCCAGCTTATCAAGCGTACCATCCATATCCTTTTCTTCCATAAAGAAGTTTACGTAGTTCAACCAATCCTGGTCACCTTTAGCCATCAAGATACCAAAGTGATTTTTCGTAAACGGATCATCTAGCAGAGGTGCTGCCAGACGGGCATCATCACGCACATAGCGACGTGCTTCCATAGTTTCTGTAATCATAACATCAGCCTTACCTTCGGCAATCAGTGCAGGAATCTCTGCATTTTGCGGATGTACTAAAAGCGTGCAATTAGGCAGATTGCTCAGAGCAAATTTTTCATTTGTGCCGCCGGGATTAACCATAACGCGAACACTCTTCTTATTCAGGTCCGCTTCAGATGTGAATTTCTTTGCATCAGCCTTGCGACATAAAATCGTCTTACCGAATGTTAGATAGCCATGAGACATATTCATTTTTTGCTCACGGGCAAAGGTTCTTGTAACACCGCACATAGCAATGTCAAACTTTCCGGCCATAGTGTCAGCCTGCAGTGTTTTCCATGTAGTCGGTACATATTGCACCTTAACACCCAAGGATTGTGCCAACAGCTCCGCTACCTCGACATCAAATCCTTCATACTTGCCGGTTTCTTTATTAAGATAGCTCATAGGCTTGTAGTCGCCGGTACTGCCAACCAGCAAAACACCGCGAGCCTGAACATCTTCAATTTTTCCTGCCTCTGCGCTCGGAGTCAAAGCACCCATACCGCAAATTGTCGTTGCCAACAGCGCACCTACACATAATTTCTTTAAGTTTACCATACTACCATCCTTCTTTCTTATCTGTTATGCAGCAGATATTTTGGATGTATTATACAATATTTATCACCGCTTAGCTAGAATTTTATCACTTTTTTGCAGAAATGAAATTAATTAAAAGAAAAGTGTTAAGCTATTTACACAAGCAAGCATCTAATACCATTTGCTTTGCACACGCACCCAGGCAGCGGCTCCGCCTTTGCTGCGCACCTGCAGCCACGTGCCTTCATCAACCGGCTGCAGTAAGGCCTTGTCAACCTCCAGCTTAGCAGTTGCTCCCTTAGTAGTCTGCACCTCAATCACGCAAGGGGTATTCGCCTTATCCATACGTGCTTCCGCCAGCTTATAAACATCACCCTCACGCAGCTGATATTTAGTGCGGTTTTTATCCTCTACTATCTTAGTCTGCAGCACCTTCACCGCAGTAGGTTCTGCAAGCTCCAGCTTATCTGTCACATCCAGCTCCTCGCCTTTGGCAAAGCCGCCTGCCGGCTGAGCAGTCACAGAAGGCTGACTGTAAAAGCTGTCGCCCTCCTTCACACTGTAGCTTCTGTCCTTCAGTCCAAAAATATTCATACCGATTGCAAAGCCCGCCAGCAGGCAGAGAAATGCCGCAATTCTCATTACCAGCTTATTACTCATCATGCCCACCTCACATCAGCTTCGCATCCGAAAGCGCATTGTATTTCACAAAGCCCGGCTTGCCGTTGAATTCAACCTTTTTCCACTGGCCTACATAAGGAAAGCGCAGCAGATTGGTAGAAAAATCAAGGTCATATTCCTTGTCATCAACCACAACACGTCCCTTAGTTTCACCGCTGCCTCGGTCAGGCTGCAGAATAAGTACCTGCGAGCCGGCAGGAATAATATGCCGCCTTCCGAAAAACTTGCGAAACTGCAGCTGCTGCTCCGTAACAGCATAGCGTTCATCCTTATCCTGACTGGAAACTGTATCAATATAATCCAGCTTAACACCGGCAGACAAATAATCAACAACCTTTCCATGCAGACCTGACGGATCACTGTACATAGCAGCCTTATCCTGCAGCACAACGCACTGCAGTCTGCCTGTTTCTACCTTGGCATAATGCAGCTCTCCCGTAAGCTTCGCCGCATTGTAATGCGGTGAGGTTTTATTGCTGCTCCAGGCATAGCCTGCCCCGGCAATAAAGCCTGTCAGCAGCGCCGCCAAACACACAGCAGCAGTTTTCCTGTTTATACTCTGCAGTTTATCAAAAACCATAAGCACACACTCCCTTAGATATTATTGTCAGAAGCTCATACTATGCTTACATTTTCTCATACTTACAGAGCTTTCGCAAGCAAAATAAAAAAAGCCCAAGAGCCATGCTCTTAGACCTGAGATTTAAATGGTGCGGTAGAGAGGATTTGAACCTCCACGGGGTCTCCCCCACTAGCTCCTGAGGCTAGCGCGTCTGCCGTTCCGCCACTACCGCATACTGTATTCAGTTCGTTGCCGTCATAAGCAACATAGATATAATACCACAAACAGATTACCTTGTCAACACTATTTTTAATTTTTTTCAAAAAATATCTGCCAAACCATCTTCTTATAAAACAACCCAAAACACAAAACAAAAAAGGACTCATGCGTTAACATAAGTCCTCATCAATTCAATGTTGGTGCGGTCGGTGGGATTTGAACCCACACGGGATTTCTCCCACCACCCCCTCAAAGTGGCGTGTCTGCCGTTCCACCACGACCGCGTCTTTGGGATAAAGTTCATAAATAAAAATGGTGCGGTAGAGAGGATTTGAACCTCCACGGGGTCTCCCCCACTAGCTCCTGAGGCTAGCGCGTCTGCCGTTCCGCCACTACCGCATGCTTTATTCACTTCGTTGCTATCATAAGCAACATAGATATAATAGCATACTCTGACGCGTTCGTCAAGTAACCTTGCAAAAAAAATTTATAAAATCTTCTTTTGCTATTATTTTATCTTATCCTTATAAAGCAGATAATATTTATCCCTATCCTGCATAACCTTAGCTACATATTCACGGGTATCAGGGTAAGGAATAGATTTTATATCATTGAAATTATAGTCCCAGCCGTTTTCCTGCATCCATTCATGCGTCTGCCCGCGTCCCGCATTGTAGGCCACCATCAGCAGTACCAGGTTATGCTGAAATTCGTGCTCCAGCTCGCCTACGTACCAGCAGCCCATGCGGATATTTTTTCTCGTCTGGTACAAATCACTGTCCTGATAATTCTCCAGGCCCATCTGCTCGGCAATCCAACGTCCTGTTTCCGGCATAATCTGCATCAGGCCGACAGCGCCCACTTTGGAAACAGCATCATGCTTGAAGTTGCTTTCATTTTTGATAATGGCAGCAACCAGAAAAGGATCTACATTATTTTTCTTACTGTAGGTCACAATATCCTGCTGATAATCCCACATATATACGAAGCGCATCTGCACAGCATCACTGCTCCAAATCTTCCAGCAGCCAAAGCATACTGCCAACAGCACGCCAAACATTAGCAGCCAGCTATGCAGACGCCCAAACTTCTTGCGCCGTCTGCTGCGGGCCTTGCGCTTAACCTTCACGCTCATTGCCTAAAAGCAGCTCCAGCTGTACGCGTACAGCCTGCATGGTTTCCGCCTGGCTGCCGCTGTTATCAAGAACTACATCGGCATACTTTTTCTTTTCCGCCAGCGACATCTGCGCTTCAATACGCGCATTCACCTCGTCTGCTGTCATGCCGCTGCGCAGCATTGCTCTTTCCACCTGCTGCTGACGGCTGACAGATACCAGCCACACGCTGTCCACATTCTTATGCCAGCCACATTCAATTAAAAGCGGCACATCCAGCACTGCTGCCTTATGTCCCTGCTTGCTGCTGGCTGCCAGAAAGTCTTCTGCCGCCTGCCAGACTATTTTATGGATAATCGCCTCCACTGCCTTCAGCGCTTCCTTATCGTGGAAAATACGCTCGGCAACCTTGGCTCTGTCCAATGTTCCTTCCTCGCTCAGATATTCCTTGCCCAGTACGGCAATCACCTGCGCCAGTCCTTCACTGCCTGCAGCTACCGCCAGGCGTGCTTCGGCATCCGCATCAAAAACAGGCAGTCCCAGGCTACGCAGCTCTGCCGAAACTGTACTTTTACCGGAAGCAATGCCTCCCGTCAAACCAATTGTTATCATTATTCTCTACTCCTACCTTTGGCAATGCTCACAATAAACTGTGCCTCTGCCGCCAACCTTGGTTGTCTGCAGCAGCGCACCGCATTTTTTACATGGCTTGCCGCCTCGGCCGTACACCAGCAGATGGTTCTGGTTATCGCCCTTATTTCCTTCGCCATCCTTATAATCGCGGAAGGTTGTACCACGATTTTTGATGCCCTGCGCGATTACCGCATTGACTGCCTCACACAAGCGCACTATCTCAGCAGCGCTCAGGCTACAGGCTTTGCGCATAGGCAGAATACCTGACAGAGCCAGGCATTCATCGGCATAGATATTGCCAAGACCGGCGATAATCTGCTGGTCCAGAATAAAGCTTTTGATAGCCTTCTTGCTTTTTTGCGCCAACGGCAACAGATATGCGGCAGTAAAGCCCTCGCTCAGCGGCTCCGGCCCCAGTGTTTCGTAGCCTTCAATATATGTATCATTATCAGTTACCAGATACAGCGTACCAAAGGTACGGATATCCGTAAACCACATCGTCACGTCATCAGAAAGCGTAAACTTGATTTTAGCATAAGCCGGTGCAGGTGCAGCTGACGGCTGCGCCAACAGCGCGCCTGTCATGCGCAGATGCACTATCAGCTGCTGCTTCGGTGCAGTATGCAGCACCAGGTATTTACCGCGTCGGCCTACGCTTATGATAGTTTTACCCACCAGTCCTTTGATAAAGGCATCAGGCTGAGGATATTTTATCAATCGCTCCAAATATATTTCTACTGCTAAAATTTTCTTTCCTTCTATATGAGGCGCAAGTGTTTTGCGCACCTGCTCCACCTCAGGCATTTCCGGCACAGGTCTTCCCCTCTTTCCGTAAAGTATCCGTTATTTTGTTTCCGCCCAGTCACGACCGCAATTAACGTCAGCCAGCAGCGGAATATCCAAGTTTGCAGCACCTTCCATGGCTGTGCGCACCAGCTGCGCTACCTGCTCCTTCTCGTCTTCAGTAACCTCCAGCACCAGCTCATCGTGAACCTGCAGCAGGATTCTGCTCTTGCACTGCGCCTTATCCAGCTCGCGCTGCACGGCAATCATAGCCTTCTTCATAATATCTGCGGCAGTTCCCTGAATCGGGGTGTTGATAGCGGTACGCTCCGCAAAGCTGCGCAGATTGAAATTACTGCTGCGGATTTCCGGCAGATAGCGTCTGCGCCCCATCAGCGTGCTGACATAGCCTTGCTCACGTGCCTTGGCTACAATATCTTCCATATATTTTTTTACACCTGTATAGCGTTCAAAGTAGCTGTCGATATAGCCTGCTGCCTCCTTGCGGCCGACATCCAGCTGCTTGGCCAGGCCAAAGTCACTGATACCGTAAACAATACCGAAGTTAACGGCCTTCGCACGGCTGCGCATTTCGGGCGTTACCTCCTCAAGCGGCACACCGAAAACCTCGGCAGCTGTGCGGGCATGGATATCCTGACCATGACGGAAGGCCTCCAACAGCAGCTCATCCTGCGCAATGCAGGCCAGAATACGCAGCTCAACCTGCGAATAATCGCAGCTCATCAAAAGGTCATAGCCTGCTCCCGGAACAAAGATGCGGCGAATCTGTCTGCCTTCTTCCGTACGTGCAGGAATATTCTGCAGGTTAGGGTCAGTGCTGGATAAGCGTCCTGTTACCGTCACCGTCTGCTGGAAGTGCGTATGAATGCGTCCCGTTTTGGGATTAATCAACGGCTGCAGTCCTTCCAGATAGGTGGATTGCAGCTTCGCCAGCTTGCGATGCTCCAGAATGGTAGCAATCAGCGGATGCTTGCCCTCCAGTGCTTCCAATACCTTGGCATCGGTAGAATAGCCTGTTTTCGTCTTTTTGATTACCGGCAGCTGCAGTCGTTCAAATAAAATCACGCCCAGCTGCTTGGGAGATTTCAGGTTAAACTCTTCGCCTGCCTGCTCCTGTGCCAAAGACTCCAGCTTGGCAATACGGTGCCCCATATCTTCGTTCAGCTGCAGCAAAAGCTCCTTGTCTGGCGTAATACCGGCAAACTCCATCTGCGCCAGCACCGGTGCCAACGGCAGCTCAAATTCCTCATACAGCTTGAGCTGCTGCTGCTCAGCCAACAGTCCGCGCAGCTTAGATGCGAGCTGCAGCAGATTTTCGCAAGGCGTTGCCAGTACTCCCGGCAGATTGCGGCGGCTCAAATCCTCCAGGCTGTAGGAGCTGTGGCCGGGGTCGGCAACATAGCCTGCCAGGGCTACATCATCAACTATTCCATGCACCTTCACCTTGCGGCACAGGCAGCATTTATAAAGCTCCTTGCTGTCAATCGTTATCTTTTTGCTGCCTGCATCTGCCAGCCAGCTGTCGAATTTATCCCAGCAGCCGCTTTGTGCGTCCAGCACATAAATTTTATCGTCCACCAAAATTTCGGCACTGCTGAAATACAGCTCCGGCAGCTGTCCTGCTACCTGAGCATACACGGCAACAGGCTGCTTTGCTTTAGCCAAAGCTGCAAACAGCTCCTCTGCCAGCTGCGGTGTATTTACTGCCACCTGCGGCAAGCCTTCCTGCTCAACAGCTTCACCGAAAAGGTCAAAGCTGTCCCGCGCACCGCCGAGTACCGCGGCAAAGCGCTCATACATATTGCGGAACTCCAGATCCTGCAGCAGTGCGCGCGCTTCCTCCTTCAGCGGCTGCAGCTCATAGGTCTGTACAGCAGTATCAACCGGCACCTCCGTGCAGATTGTTGCCAGATGCTTGGACAGCAGGGCAGATTCCTTGTTGTCTGTCAGCTTCGTTTTCAGCGACTTGCCGGAAACCTTGTCGATATTCTCCAGCACCGTTTCCACATTGCCGTATTCCTTAATCAGCTTCATCGCTGTTTTAGGACCTACGCCCGGCACGCCGGGAATATTATCCGAGGTATCGCCCATCAGGCCCTTCAGCTCAATCAGCTGCTTAGGCTGCAGGCCCTCGTAATTGGCAGCAAATTCCGCCTCATCAAAAACTTGAATATCGCTGATGCCGCGCTTGGTATAAAAAACCTTGGTGCGCTTATCAATAAGCTGCAGCTCATCGCGGTCACCGGTAACAATGATAACCTCAACCTCCGGCGGTGCCTGCGCAGCAAAGGTACCGATAATATCATCGGCCTCATAATCATCCAGCTCCAGCGTGCGGATTCCCATGCATTCCAAAACCTTCATCGCCAAAGGAAACTGCTCGCTCAGCTCGCTCGGAGTAGGCTTACGCTGCGCCTTATACTCCGCATACAGCTTGCTGCGGAAGGTTTTGCGCGATTTATCAAAGGCAACCGCCATATAACGCGGCTTCACCTCATCCAAAAGCTTCAGCAGCATATTGCACAGGCCGTAAACTGCTCCCGTATGGATGCCCTGACGCGTAGTCAGCGGCGGTAGCGCAAAAAATGCTCTATGTATCAGGCTGCTGCCATCTATAACTAAAAATTTATCTGCCATAATTGCTCCTCCTCTATGCCGCTCACATAGAATAAACATTAATATAATTATTATATCATAGCAAGGCAAGAAAATATGTAACTAATATGTAAGAAAGCCCAAAGTTTATACCGCCCTTCAGCATCTGCCGTTGCATTATAAAAAAGCCCGACAGTATCACTTGGCGATACCATCGGGTTCTGTTGAGTTATCGCGAAAACCGCGAAAGGCAAAGAGGAACAGGTAATAACGTATTGCGGCGCTGGTGTGCCTAGTGAAATCTTAGTACTGCTAAATCTAATTCAGTTTTAACTCGATTTTAACTCGTTTCTAACTCATTTTAACTCGTTTTATCGAGTTAGAATTACTTTTAATTCGTTTAATTAATTTTTGTCGAGTTAGAATTTTAGTAACCGTCCCCTCTTTCACAATATAGCAGTATTATTCTGCTTTCTTGTTGCCATTATGGCAAAAAAAGCGCAGAACCACTTGATGTTTTGGTTCTGCGCTTGAGAATTTATATTAAAAATACAACTTTTCCTTAGGATAAGTGCTATGCAGCAATTGCCGCAAACATCTGAAATCATCAGATTTGAAGGGCACCAGCATATACTTGTTTTTCAGATAGGCAAGAAAATCCTGCAGATTAGCACATTTGATATAATGCTCCTGTGAATCATCATTAATATATTCACCAATGACGTTATTAATAAGCTGAATAGTCTCCGGCGAAACACCGGTATCCGGTACAAGATATAATTGCGAAATAATATTGTTGAAGCTATAGGCCATCGGCTTGTGCCAACGGCTCTGCGTCAGCATAAACAAGCGGGCAAAGGCTATAAGATTACGCAAGCTTCTATTGGCAGGATGAACATTTTCGTCCGCTTCATTATCCTGCTCAAAGGCTGTCAACTTCGGTGGCACCGGCATCTCCCATGCTTCCAGCAGCCTGAGTCCCATTTTTTCAGGAAAGACAGGATAATAGACAAGCCTTTTTTCCAAATCACAGACCTTGAGCATGATAATGTTATCTTTCAGGAAATGGTCACTGCCATTAGCGTTATGGACAAGGCTCCAGGGTGGCAGCTCCTCATATGCTTCTACACTAACATGATACTTAGTATTTAATGCCAAAGCATGGGCCCAGCTTTCACAATTATCTCTATAAAAAGCAATAGTTTTTTGGATACTCGGAGGATTACACTTATGCATTACATCACGCCTTCCGTATTTATTATTCTTTACCAAATTCATCAATAAACAAGGACTTAATCTTCCTCCTTTCCAATACCCTAAGCAAGCTTTTTCTTATACCTGGTTTAGTATAAGTTACACCGCCTTAAATTCGTTTGACTCTTTGTTATTTTCTGAAAAAATCGCTGAAAAATATAACTCCCTGCGATTTTGTAAGCAATCACAGGGAGTACCGATACCTTTTATCATCTGCAAGTAAGAATTTTCCAGTAACTGTTTCACAAGCGTAATTATACTACTAATTAATGCATTTGTCCAGCGCTTTCTAAAAGAATTTTTAATATTTTCTTACTTATCATTAATATGCATTCTATTTTTTCTTTATTTCTATTGAGAATATTAAGTATTCCTTGTAGTTATATATTTAGCTCAATCACACTGCTCATTCAGGCGTGCGCAAAGCAGTGTCAAGCCACCCAAGGTCCAAAACAGTAATCCCATTTGGGTATTAAAGTAAACGTGGTCTGTCAATCCGCCAATAATAATGCCTACTGTTGCCAGCACATAACCGCGTCCCATAGCCTTCAGGCACAAGCTGCGTCCATGATAGGCCAGTTTCCAGCCTGCAGGCAGAAAAATGCCGAACCAGATAACAAGAAACATCAATAGGCCATGTGCTCCCAGCTCTGCCCAGATATTCAGGAAAATATTGTGGCAGTGGTACATGATGACGTTCTTATCTGCCAGATAAAAATTGTACGTGGGGTAAACAAAGCGATAGCCGTACCAGCCTACACCAAGAGGAAATTCCTCAATAATCCACTTGGTGCTCTTTAAATAGGCCATACGCAAAGCAATAGAGGTGTCACCACCATAGCCGCCGCGGATAGATTCCAGACGCTGCAGCACCGCCTGCCCGCCAAGTGCCAGCGCAGCAGCGCCGCCGCCCAATATAGGAATAAAAGCCTTACGGCAGAAAAGCACGCAGAACGCCAGCAGCATCACAGCGCAGGCTACCCAGTTACCGCGTGAATATGTATAAAGCAGGCAGACTGCTGCCAAAAGTCCCGTTGCCAGAAAGGCCAGACGCCATTTTTTATACGCCTTAGTCTGGTTGAAAAAGGCTGTGCTGTAAGCCACCACCAGCACAAGATAGCCTGCCAGGATATTGGGATTGACCAGCGTAGAGAAAACGCGCACCTTCAAATCAGGGAACTGCGCCGGGTCCACCCAGATACCTTCAGCCGTAACGCCGAAAATCTTCTGCGCGATACCGATGGCACTCACCAGCAGCGATACGATTAAAAAGGCGCCCATGAGCTGCAGCGGACGCGGCAGCATGCCGAAGCGCTGCCACGCAAGTGCCAGCCTTTGCTTAGTGTCGGCATTTTTCCAGGCCTCGCTTTGCGACAGCGGCTCAATAGCGCAAGCAGTCAGACCTGCCCTGTCCTGCTCACTGCTGCGACCGTAGCGCAGCAGAACAAAAAACAGCGCCGCATACTGGCCTACAACATATACCAGATTCCAGAAGGACAAAAATCTGTCCAAGGAAAAATATACCGAAACAACCGCAATCAGCAAAAGAAGATAAAACGCTCCCTGCTGCCACGGCTTCAGCACATTCTCCTGCTGCGGACGTCCCTTAACATGCGACACAAGCACAGCACTGATAAAGGTCATTGCTACGCAGAAGGATGTGAACTCCTGCTCCAGCGGAATAACTGCCACAGTAAACAGCAGCATATACCATATTTTATTTTCGAGATAATTTGCCAGTTTTGTCATGATGCACCCTAACAAAAAATTCTATTTTCTAAACGAGCAATTAATATATCGCAGCACGATATTTAATTGCGACGCAGATACTCCCCCTTCCGCCTCGCTACGCTCGGCACCTTCCCCGAGGGGCAGGCAAGAAGGTTAGCAAACAGCCTAAACGAGCAATTAATATATCGTGTAAGGAATAGCAATTTTAGTAAATGAGTGTCCGGAACCATAGAAGCAAGGGTACGTAACTTTCTCTTACCGTCTGACAAATTTTACCGAAGCTTCGTCCTGGTTCCACATGAAATTTGCGTTGTGCCCTAAGGCACGGGAAAATTGCTTCTGACTGAAACGATATTTAATTGCGACGCAGATACTCGTTACCGAAGTCAATAAACCTCAATATCGTCTTCAGTTCATCCCACGCTTATCCGCCAGCAGCATCTTCTTAAACTCGCCCACCAGATACAGGCTGCCGCAAACGCACACAACACCGTCAGCGCCTGCATTGCGGATAGCAGCATCATACGCCGTAGCAAGATCCGCCTCCGCCACAGCATTGCTGCCCACCAGCTTCGCCAAATCCGCAGCCTCCGCAGCACGCGCACCCTCATCGGCACGCACGGTATAAACAACATCGTCCTGCTTAATCAGCGTTTTGATAACACCGCTCATATCCTTGTCACCCATCATGCCAAAGACAAACTGCACCTGCTTGCCGGGATAGTACTTATCCAAAGCATTACGCAGAGCCTTGGCCCCGTCAGGATTATGCGCACCATCCAGAATAATATCCGGATTCTTATGAATACGCTCCAAGCGTCCCGGCCAAATGGTGTTGGCCACGCCCACATGCAGCGCCAGCTCATTAATGCGGTCATCCTGCTTGCTGACCAGCTTGGCAGCAACAATCGCTACGCTGGTATTCTTAATCTGGTGCTCGCCCGGCAGCTTGATTTCGTAATCAGAATGATAGAAATCACCTGCATGCAGCGTAAAGGTCTGGCCCTCCATCGAGCTTGTTACCTCCGTGCCATGAAAAGCCTTGCCGTAAAGATAAACCGGCGCTTCCTTAAACATAGCCAGGCTTACAATAGGACCAAGCGCTTCATTGCCCTCGGCTGCAGTAACCAGAGGCACCTTTTCCTTGATAATACCGGCCTTCTGCATAGCAATGCGCTCCAGCGTTTTGCCGCAGCGGTCAGTATGGTCCAGCGCAACATTGGTAATAACGCTGACCACCGGTGTGATTACGTTGGTGGAATCCCACAGGCCGCCCATGCCTACCTCAATAACAGCGTAATCCACCTTCTGCAGGTAAAAATACAAAAACGCTGCAGCCGTCAGAATCTCAAACTGCGTCGGCTGCTCGCACACGCCCTTTTTGACAACGCTGTCGGCAGCAGCCTTTACCGCAGTAATCACCGTAGCAAAATCCTCGTCGCTGATATCCTTGCCGTTGAGGTTAATGCGCTCGTTATACTTCACCAGATGCGGGGAAGTAAACTTGCCCACCTTCAGGTTTGCTGCCAGCAGAATATTCGTAATCATGCTGGTAACAGAGCCCTTGCCGTTAGTACCGGTTACATGCACTGTTTTAATCTTTTGCTCCGGGTTTCCCAGCTCACGCAAAAGTCCTTCAATACGCTCCATACCGAGCTTAATGCCAAATTTGCCCAGGCTGTCTAAATATGCCAGGCTTTCTGTATAATTCATTGTGCTTACGCCTCCATTAATAATTAGCTAACAGTTTATTATAACATAGTTTTGCGCACTGCGTCTTGCGAAAAGCATAAAAATAGCCGCTGCGTCACAAGAACGAGCGACTATTTTGCTAAGCGAAATACTTACATATTATATATAGCAGCTTTTAGCTGCCCACGCAGGCCTACTGCTGCAAGGGATCCTCGCCATATTGGTTCGGTCCTTCGGTTCCTTTAAAGAACAACATATAAAGAGCAAAGAAAATATTCACAAGCGGTACAAGCATAAGCAGCATCCACCAGCCGCTCAAATCCAAATCATGCAAGCGACGTACATCCATCATAATATTAGAAACGAAGCTAAATAAGCTGAATCCGAAAGCGACAACTGCAAACAAAAGCTCAAGCGCATCTATGGTATTAGTCGCAAATGTCAAAACACCCTGCACAACACAAAGCACTAATGACAGGAATAAGCTTCTGTAAATATAAGACTTACGGTTCAAGCGACCTTTAGACGTAAAGAACAGCTCCTTGAAAACTGCCTCCTTATCCGCACTGCTGTCCTTGAACAGCAGGTTCAAGCCCTCGCCAAGGTTCAAAAACTTCTTGCCTGCTTTGGGTGCTGACTGAGCGCTATACGCATCGGTGTCAGCTGCACCGGCAGCATTGGTATGCTTAAATTCATCAGGATCAGGATTAACCTTAGGATTGCCATCAGCATTAGCGTCAGTATTTACGTTTGCTTGAGCATCAGCAGCACCAAAACCTTCTTGCTCAGGACTGTCATTAATACTCTTTTTATAGCTTATATCAGCACTGCTGGCAGCACCGGCTGCAACACCGGCAACAGCAGCAGCTCCAGCCTGCTGATTTTGCTCCTGCTCCACCTTCTGGCCGCAGTTCACGCAAAACTTAGCGCCAGGATTCAACTCACTCCCGCAATTAGTACAAAATTTAGCCATCTTTACCGCCTCCCTTTGCTTTTATTGTACCGCAATCAGCACTGTAATTCAAGAAAATGCGCCTTAGGCAACAAAATAAAAAGCGTACCGCACCTGCACTCCTCCAAAACCGTACAAAACTGTACAAACCGTACAAAGCCCCATGCTGTAAGGCTTTGCGCCTGTACGGTTTTCTTTTTGGTGTACAGTTTTATTCCTCTTCCTGCAATTCTTCCAGCTGCTTATACGTGGCCATTAAGTGCTTTTCTAAGCTGGCATCATTATAATGATAACGCCACTCGTCATATTCCTTACGGGTTATTTCGCCCTGCTCCAGCGCCGTCTGCATATCCAGCCATTCCTGCAGCACATAATCATCAAATGTCTTCTGCGGTCCTGCTGTTGCTGTGCCAATCACCACTGCAAAACGACCATCCACCTTGACAAGCTTCCAGCCTGCATAATCCTCCAGAGCAAAAAAGGTCTGCATCAGGCCGGCACGGTTATGAATATCAGGAATCCTGAACACTGCAGGATCTACGCCAAAAATCTCACCCAGCTTTTCCAGCGTTGCCTCCTTCGGCTTCCTGTTGCCGTGCTCATACTGGTTGACGCGCACCTCCGCTGTGGATTCCGAAAATCCCAGCAGCAGTCCCAGCTGCTTCTGCGTCAAATTATGCTTTTGACGAAAATAGCTTATGCGTCTGCTTACTGCCATAGCAAACACCTCCAACTAAAACAAATTCTGTTATCTTTAGTATAGTAGCAGATAATTCTGTTGGCAAGCTCGCCTATTATTTTCAGAACATTTCTGCTACTTTCCTTGACTTAACGTAATATGTTTATTATAATAGGATTGTCTACTAAACGCTTTTTGCTTTAGTAAGCAGAATATTTTGAAAGGAGTCCTTCTATGACAACAATTGACAACGTATTTCAACCGAAGCAAACCTTTACAACTGCACCGGAGCTACAGACGCTTTCCATGCCGGAGCTTTATGACACGGAGTTTCCCATGCTCCAGCCTATTATCCAGGATCTGCTCTATCCGGGGCTGTATATTCTGGCTGGTGCACCGAAGATAGGCAAATCGTTTCTGATGGCGCAGCTTGCCTACCACGTTGCCCGCGGTGAGCAGCTGTGGAACTACCCCGTACAACAAAGCGGTGTGTTGTATCTGGCATTGGAGGATAAGTTTTACCGCCTGCAGCAGCGCCTTGTGCGCATGTTTGATATGGAGGTCACAGATAATCTGCATATGGCAGTAAGTGCTCAGGACGTTGATAACGGCTTGGAGGAGCAGCTGAACTCCTTTATGCAAAAGTATCCTGATGTGCGCCTGATAATCATTGACACCTTGCAGAAAATACGCAGCGCTCAGGACGAAAAATGTAATTACGCCCGCGATTACAGCAGTGCAGCTAAGCTGAAGGAATTTGCTGATAAGCATAATATTTGCCTTCTGCTGGTACATCATACGCGCAAGCAGCAGTCTGAAGACTCCTTTGAGATGATTTCCGGCTCCAACGGTCTTTTGGGTGCGGCGGACGGTGCTATGGTGCTGCGCAAAAGTCAGCGCGGTGACAATAAGGCTTCCCTGGAGATTGTCGGCCGCGACCTTGTGGACCAGCTGCTTACGCTGAGCTTTTCGCAGGCACACTGCCTCTGGAAGCTGGAACGGGCTGCTGCAAGCCGCTTTCTGCAGCCACCGGATGAGGTTTTGGAAGCAATCAGCGCCTTTGTGCAGCAATGCAACGGCCATTGGCATGGCACAGCGCAGGGACTGCTGGACGCTATGCATTACAATAAAATTTCCAACAATAGTCTGGGACGCAGAATTAACGCCAAAAAGCAACAGCTTTTAGATTCCTATAATATCGTATCCAACCGTCACCGCCGAGATATCGACCTGCGCTATCTGCCGCCGCAGGCGCAAGCTGCGTAAATAAAAATGCTACTTGTTTTCATATTCACCTATAATAACGATTGTAGCAGCAGCTGATAGATTTCCCTACTCCTAAAAAGTGTGCAAATGCACAGAATTCAGGAGTACAGTTATAGCTAAGTCATTTCACTACCGTACACATATAAAAAAACCGTACAGCCCCAAAGCCGCATGTGGCAAGGGATTGTACGGTTTGTACGCTTTTGTACGCTTTTCAGGGAGCACTGCATTAAGCTTAAGCAGTTCTCTTTTCTGCCAGACGGCGCACCTCTTCCACCGTAAGCTTGCTGTGCTTAGCAGCAAAATCAATACTCATACCATCTGCCAACAAGCTCAATGCAACCTCTACACTTTTCTTATGCACTGTCTCTTTAGCTGCTTGCTTAGCTGCTTGTTCAGCTACATTCTGTGCATATAATTCAATGATATCTGTCATTTTTTCTTCGCCCTCCTTGCTACATTTTAAAAACTCCATACGCTCGGCAAATTCTTTATAATGCAGCTTTGCCGGTTCCGTACAATATAAATCCTGCATCAGCCTCCCCAACGCAGTATTGTCACGACAATTACTGTTTACATAAACAATATACGATCCATCAGAGAAATCTGAACTCTCCTCTTTAATTACGCGCTCTACGCTGTAAAGCGGAAGTCCTTTCTTAAATACATCATTTTCAGTAATAAAAATGATATAGCTGTCAGGAAGCTCATTGTAATCCCTATTGGCTTGCAAAAATTGCGTGTCTAACACACTGCTGTAAAATCTTGCTCTTCTCACAGATGCGCCTTCATCGCTTCGCTGCACTTCCACATTAAAATATCTGCCAAATCCATCCTCTGCCAAAATATCCAGCTGTGCGGAATGTCCGTAAATATTTTGAATAAATCTTTGTATCCTTACATTTTTCACTTTGATTTTATCATCTTTCAAAATAACGCGCAACATTATTTGCGCTGCCGACACATTCTCATCCAGCATAAGATTCATAAATTTATTATTCATCATACTTAGTCCTTCTATTACCTGTCTGATAAGCTTATAATCTGTCTGCATCTCAACAACTCCTTTGTAATTATCTGATTATTCTTATTTTTAATAGTATACCATTCAGCCCAATAGAAGTCAACATAATTTTCTGACTATTTTATTGCTATAAAAAAATGAGCCTATTTTTAGGTGTCGACTACAATTTCATGAGGATATTTTAAAATTCGCCAGCTCAATACCGTACACATGCAAAAAACCGTACAGCCCCAAAGCCGCATGCGGCAAGGGATTGTACGGTTTGTACGCTTTTGTACGGTTTTCAGGGAGCACGGCTTGCAAAACAAAAAGCGTACAACACGAAACCTTCACAGCTTGTTCGTTGTACGCTCTTCATTCTTGTGGTAAAATATTTTTATGGTGCTTCCATAACGGTAGGCGGTTGCCCTCTGACGTGATCAATTCAGTTTCACTGAAAATCCCGCAAGAGGGAGGTGTTACTGATGGATATACTCGAAGTTATTGCTTTAATAAGCTTATGCATAGCCTGCATTAAACTAGGTATGGAAATCAATAAAAACACAAAAAAATAGCCGCCCAGCTCGACCAAAAGCAGCGACTATTTTTTAGTTAAATTCTTTTGAGGGCAACCGTCTATCGGCGGCACCTTTTCTATATTTATAATAACACAGATAAGCGCTTTTGACAAGCAAACACAGCTTATTTCACAAATTTTGCACGGCTTTCGCCGTGCTTTTTTATTTTTCGGTCAACGCCTTGTGCAGCTTCATCAGCTCTGCTACGCAGGCTGCTTCGCTGTTAAGCCTGCCCCAGAAGCCATAAGCTTCCATGACTGCCTTGTCGTTGGCGCGGTGCGCCTTGCGCAGCTCCACCGGCATGGTCAGCTCATCGTACAAATCAGCCAAACTGCTTTCGGGGTACAGTGCCCGCTGATATGTGGCAAGGGGTTGTACGTTTTTGTCTTTTAAAACAGCTCCGGATACATACCATGAGCAAATTTTTTAATGCCTTCACCTGTTTTGATAGCACTGTTATACGTATAATTCAAGGATATACCATATACCCTGCCTTCACGGACAACCTTAAGTGATTGCAGGCCAGCATGCTGACGGAAAAAATCCGCTGCCTCCTCAGGATTACCGCCACTCTTCACAACAAAAAGCACGTCAGGATTCTCTTCGATAATAGTTTCCAAGCCTATCGTTCCTGAAGAAAAGCTGGGGACATCAGCGCCTAATTTAACGCAAATATCGCCTGCCAGCTTGGTCGAATCATAGGCAACTATGTTCTTTCCCAGCATTTCGATAATCATTACCTTCGGCTTTGGCAAAGACTGCGTTTTTTCTCTGACTACAGCAATATCCTGCTGCATATCGGCAACAATTTTCTTTGCTTCGTTTTCCTTGTCAAAAATTGTGCCCAAGCCCAAAATAAAATCGCATTCCTGCTCCAAGGTCTCCTTTTTATTATGCGAGGTAGGAGAATTGGCATTGGTGGAGACATAGGTATGAATACCACGCTTATTCCAAAAATCCGTGCTTTTGAGCGCCTTATCTGCATAAAGCACCTGGCCGGAAATAATCAAATCAGGCTGCATGGATAAAACGTTCTCCATATTCAGGACAACGTTGCGCTGAAACTTGATTTTGTTATATCCTGCAGCATACTGTGGTTCAGGTGTATAAAAGGGGTTGCCATAACGCACCGGACAGATAACATTCTGCTCCACGCCTAAGGCTACCAAGGTTTCATTAATCTGCTCACCGACAGCGATGACTCTTTGCGGCACCTTGTCATAATAAGAAACATTTTCCCCCAAGGCATTATAATTCTGCACTCTGACATTTTTTACAGCTCTTACGCCATAGGCAGATTGAGCGTGCCCAACGGGACGGTTAGCGTTAAACGCCTGCGTCTGCGTAAAAGATATGAATGCACAAATACCAAGTACTATAGCAAGAGAAACCAAGGTAAAGCGTTTATTCATAAGTAAACTTCCTCGGATGCCTGGTAGCACCGGAATGCGTTCCCCAGACAATTTCTATTCCCTGGTTATGGAAAATATCCACCAATCTCAAGGCTTCAGGGCAATACTCATTGTCATCGGTACGCGTCTTGCAGCAAATACCAACATGCACAACATCCGGCTTAATGCTAAGAATTCTTTCAATCTTTTCCTCTAAGCCGCTGCTATCGCCCAAGGTGATTTTGCGACAGCCATTGCAGGTCATAAACGCCACCAGTTGGATTTCCTCATCGCCATAACGAGCGAACTGCGCGCTACGTTCATTAAATGCCTGGAAGCAGGCCGCTCCGGTACAATTTTCTTCTGAGCGCAGGCAATGTAATATAACAATCTTTTTCAATTCAGTCCCTCCAGTGCTTTGGCAGATAGATAATGTTCATGCGTCCTGATTCTGCATCATAAGCTACTTTACTATGTACATTATACATATCATAAATGAACTCTTCTGTCAATAATTCCTGCGGTGTTCCTACACCTACTACCAGACCATTTCTGATAGCTATCAGTCTGTCGCAGTACATAGCAGCGATATTCAAATCATGAATGGCTGCCGCTACGGTAGCATTTAAGCTTTTTACGATATCCATTATTTCCAGCTGATATTTAATGTCCAGATGATTCGTCGGCTCATCCAAAACCAGGCATTCCGTCTGCTGGGCCAAAGCTCTGGCCAAAATAACACGCTGCTGCTCACCACCGCTCAGCGTAGAGAACATGCGCTTTTCAAAGCTTGCCATCCCCACTCTTGCCAAAGCGCTTCTGGCAATTTTAAAATCCTCCAGATTATCACGCTCCAGCATTTTTTTATGCGGTGAACGCCCCATAAGCACAACATCCAGAACCGAAAAATCAAAGCTATAAAAATTATGCTGGGCAACAACCGCCAGCTTTAAGGCCGATTCGCGATAAGAAAGATCGTCCAAATGCTGCCCGTCAAAATAAATATCACCGCCGGTAGGCTTCTGCACACGATAAACGCACTTCAAAAAAGTACTTTTGCCACTGCCGTTCGGCCCTATAATACCAAGAAATTCTTTGTTATGTAAGGAAAAATCAATTCCCTTCAGAATCTCCTTGTTACCCACAAACATTTTGACTGCTTCAGCTAATATTTCCACAATCAGTTACCTCCAAAGCCATAGGTGCGCTTTACCATCAGATAAACAAAGCAGGGAGCGCCAATCATCGCTACAAGAATACCAATCGGCAGCTCTGCTCCGGGAATCAGGATACGGCAAAGCGTGTCAGCTACAACTAGAAAAATTGCGCCGGCTAAAGCAGTCACCGGGATAAGCTTTTTATGATCTGTTCCCACCAGCATTCTGATAACATGCGGAACTATCAAACCAACAAAACCGACAGTGCCCGCAGCATAGACAACGAAGCCGACAATAATCGAACTGATTAAAAGATAAAACTGCCTGTAGATGTGTAAATCAGTACCCAAGGTCAGCGCCGATTCATCACCAAGAAGCATCAGGTTCAAAATGCGGCTCTGGCTCCAGAAGAACAGTACAGCAGCAACTACTATCGGCACAATAACTATCAGGTTATCCCACTTAGCTCCGGAAAAGCTGCCCATCATCCAATAGGCGATGGTCTGCATGCCCTCCTTGTTATTGGCAAAGTAAACAATGAAGCTTGAAAAAGCGCTGCACACAGCACTGAGCGCCATACCTGCCAGCAAAAGCTTTACCGAATTACTGCGTCCGCCCAGATTAGAAATAAACAATACCAGCAGTGAAATAGCAAACGCCCCGGCAAAAGCTGCCAGTCCAATAAAGTTTTCACCTAAGAATGCGCCTACACCCAAAAGGATAGCTGCCGTTGCGCCCAAGGAAGCACCGGAGGAAATACCTAAAATATAAGGGTCCGCCAAAGGGTTTTTAACAATGGCCTGCATAATGACACCGCTGCTTGCCAATCCTGCGCCTACTGCCGCAGCCAAAACAATTCGCGGCAGGCGCAGCTGCCAGACAATATCATGCACAGAGCCTTTAAGCGCACCATCAAGCGAAGTGCCGCTCTGCAGCTGGCTGATGACCGCCACATAAATCTGCTCCATGGGTATTTTCACCGTACCGACAGCAAGTGCCAAAAACATAACCGCTACTAAGACCAGCAGCAAAAAAACACTTACGTATATGCCTTCTATTTGTTTGAAAAAGTTAAGCATCTTAAAATTCCTTAATCTTATGAAGAGATACCAAAGTACGCTCATTAAAATTAATGAGCGTACCTGGTAATTTTTTTTGATGATGTATGAGATGTTTGAGTATATGAGCTGAATTTAATTAGATATCAAATTCAGCGGAGAGCATAAAGGTTCTCGGACCACCGGAGTGCAGCGTATTATCGCTAGGTGCCCAATACTTTTTATTAGTAACATTATAGCACATTGCTCTTAAGGTTACAGGAGTGCTGTTAAGAGAAGTTTTATAATTTACACCTGCATCCAGCGTGAAGTAGCTGGGAACGCCATATTTTTCATCAAGGACATAGGACGAACCAACATAGTTACCACGCATTAATACGGAGAAATCATCGGAAGCCTTATATTCTACGCCTAAATTTGCGCTCCATTCAGGTACGCCGTTCGGACGCTTGCCATTGGTCGCTGCACTGGTAGTTTTTTGTTTAGCATTAAGATGCATGAAACCGCCAATAAGGTTCCATTTTTCTGCTAAAGTACCGGTTGCGGTATATTCAAAACCTTTGTGTCTACGTTCACCATCAGCAAGCTTATATTTAAGAGCGCCTTTGAAAACATCAACATAATTTGCTTTTTTTATATCAAAGTAGCTTACCTTATGGAAGAAATCGCCGGTTTTAAACTTCACGCCAATTTCGTTTTGCTTAGTTTTATTAGGATCTAAAGTAGCACCTTGATTTTCATAGTCTTTACCATTAGGAACCATGTAGCCTTCAACAAACTCTTCGGTATGGCTTGCATAAACAGCTACACGCGGATCAAAGGTGTAGTTGATGCCATAGCTTGGGGATACGTCATAATAATCGCCGGTTTTTGTATTATGAGAGCCGTCTGGTTTGTAGGCATCCTTAGCAATAGACTTACCGTTCAAGCCAACCAGGATATTCAATTTATCATTACCGGTGGTAATAGAATCCATCACAGACCAACCGCTGATACGTGCATGTGTTCCATAGTAAGCATCGGATTGGGGAAATCTCGGCGGAGTAAAGCTGCCGGTATTAGGATGATAAATATTACCGTACCAATATTGTTCATACGGATTTGCCGGTTTACCTGGACGTGGCTTTACTGTATCTTTATATTCCTTAGAACCACCATAATAGTGCCACATTCTGTCTACAGCTGCTACCCATTCATGCTTCAAATCACCGGTTTTAAAATCACCTTTCAAGCCGATTTGAGCATAATCGCGTTTCTCAAGCAGAGAGTAGTTGTTAGAAGTCGCTTCAAATTTACCGGTTTCATCTAATAATGTTTTGTCAAAGCCGACGTAATAATACCAATCCTGTTTAAAATGACCAGCGTTCAGGAAAGCCTTTAAATGGTCATTGATTTTCTGCTCATGGTTCAAGGTCATAACGAGGTTAGTGTTTTTATCACGACGCCAGGTTGGATTTGTATTGATTTTTCCGTCAGGAGCGCTCGGTAAAGCATTGCCAACAAACGCACTGCTAACAGTTAAACCATACGGTCTGCCTTCACTGTCAGTATCGGTATAGCCAAACATAAAGTTAGTCTTGCTGTTTTCTGTTTCCTGATCCAGGTTGATATAAATATTTTTCTGCTTCAGGTTCCAGTTTTCAATGGAACGCTCGCCATTAGTATTGCTGGCATTAATACGCACGCCATAGCGTTTATCCTCGCCTAAGCGCGTGCCAAAATCTACATATTCCTCATGCGCACCTTTAGAATGATATTTAATGCCAACCTTACGTGTATCTTCATCCATTAAAGCCTTTTTGCTGTTAATGCTGATGGTACCACCGGAACGTTCATACATACCGGAACCATTGATACCAGTTGCCGGTCCTTCAATAACATCAACAGATTCAATGTAATTGCTGGATTGACGTGTCATAGCCTGCATACCGGGAATACCATTGATAACAAAGCCGCGTCCAGTATCAGCAAAGCCTCTGATGGTAACACAGTCTACTGCTGCATCATGGCTTTTAATAACAGAAGGAACAAGGCTCAGCGTTTTGCTTAAGCCCTCGGTAGAGGACAAGAAGGTTCCTACAGCCTTTTCAGAAATGGTAGTTGTGCTGATAGGGCTCTTCATTGCATCCTGCTCACCTAAAATACCAACATTAGATGTTGCACGGACAAATTCACCGGCAATGTAACGTTGACCGTGTACAACAATCTCGGCAAGATTGAATGACATTAAATCATCATCGTTTTTTTCTGCAGCAAAGGCATTACCGACAAAGCCTACGCTTGTCAATGCCATACAGATTGCAGCAGCTAAAGCTACCTGTCTTTTCTTCATAAAATATACTCACTCCTAATATAAAATGTATATTTCACATAAGGTATCCTTGTTTCCCTTACGCAATATATCAGCTTTCATACACAACAAAAACTCATTGCTCTTGGTATTCATTGCAAACACACTATGCGTGTGATATAATTAATTTGTTAAGTAATTTTTGCATATTAGCACCAAGTACTATTACATTATATCGTGATGCTTCGTATTTAGCAAATACAGATATTCTATACGCGTATTGATGATTTTAATATACACCACAGGAGGTAGGCTATGCTTTTGCGTCAAATGAAATATTTTCTGGCAGCAGTATATTGCAAAAGCTTCAATGAAGCAGCAAAGCAATGCTTTATCTCACAGCCTTCCTTCTCTCTACAGATAAAACAGCTTGAAAAAGAGCTTGGTGTAAAGCTCATCAACCGCAATAATTGTAATTTCAGTCTTACACCGGCAGGCGAAAAGTTTTACGAGCCTTGTAAACGCATAGTCGGAGACGTGCAAAATTTAATGCAAAACATGCAGCATTTTGCGGAAACCGACCAGGTACCGAGCTATATCATCGGCTGTAAAACAGGTTATAATGTCTGTCGCCTGCTTAATGTTATCAATATGCTCAACAAGAACAGTCAAACATATCATCTGGAATTATTGTACGGCGACCACGAACAGCTAATGACAATGCTTGCAAACAAAGAAATAGATATGTTGATCACAGAAGATCGTGAAGCTGATGATAACTTTCTTGCTGGAGAGCTTTTGGAAATCGCAGATCTATGCATTTGCGTACCGAAGCATTCTTTCCCACCTGAAATCCAAGCTCTTCATATCAGTGATTTATCAGAGCAGACATGCGTTATTATCGCCAACAGAGATTATGTTATGCAGGAGCAGGAATATTACGCAAAATGCCTGGGCTTTCAGGGCAACTTTTTCATAGCAAGAGATATTCCCACGGCGCTTACCAAAGTAATTGACGACAAGGTAAAATCCTTCCTGCCGGTAACGAACAATAATGACGCACCATTTTATTTCAGTAATTTTACCAGAACCTTGCCCTTATTAGCAGATAATGAGCCCGTAGAAATTTACTATAACATTTTTTGGCAAAAGAATAATCCCAACCGCAAGATAGCTGCTATCGCTCAGCATATAGCAAGCCTCATGCAGGACCATTAAACAAGCTTACAACGCACTGTCCGTAGTAAGCTTTTTTATTTAAGCTCCATACCGTACACATGCAAAAAACCGTACAGCCCCCAATCCTTGTGTGGCAAGGGGTTGTACGGTTTGTACGCTTTTGTACGGTTTTCAGGGAGCACTGCTTGCAAAACAAAAGCGTACAACACGAAACCTTCACAGCTTGTTCGTTGTACGCTCTCCATTCTTGTGGTAAAATATTCTTATGGTGCTTCCATAACGGTAGGCGGTTGCCCTCTGACGTGATAAATTCAGTTTCACTGAAAATCCCACAAGAGGGAGGTGTTACTGATGGATATACTCGATGTTATTGCTTTGCTGAGCTTATGCATTGCTTGCATTAAATTAGGTATGGAAATCAACAAGAACGCAAAAAAATAACCGCCCTGTCCTGAGAAAACAAGCGGTTACTTTTTGTAGCTAAAACTTTTCAATGGTTAACCGTCTATCGGCGGCACCTTTTCTATACTTATAATAACACAGATAAGCGCTTTTGACAAGCTACCCTAGCTTATTTCACAAATTCCGCACGGCTTTCGCCGTGCTTTTTCATTGTTCGCTTACCGCTTTTTACCAAAGCCTTTAATTTCTCTCCGGATGATAACCGGGCAATGCCGATGCATTCAGCCCTAAACCATACTTGCGCAGCGGTTCAATGTTGCTTGCCACAGCACGCTTATAGGTTTCATTTCTCGCACTGTCACTGGCCATATCCAACCAGCCCGCTTCAACATTATGGCCATAACGCTCCAGAGCAGTTATGCGGTGCTGAATTTCATCACCCAGCTCCTCATAACGGCACATATCCGGCTCTACCCAGCCAATGCCAGTCTCCTTGGCATGAGTACGCCATTTATCCATATTTTCATATTCCGCTACAAGGCGCGCATTCGTCATCACATAAATGTTGGTACGGTTATCAAACCAATCCGGGCGCTCCTCAAACGCATCAGGAGGCAGCGGGTCCAGCTCGCCATAAAAAGCAGTCGGCACGGAACCATCAACCTTAGTTCTGGTAATTTTAATGCCCTGCTTTGCCGCAGCTGCATCTGCACGCTCTTCTTTAGTCATGCCTTGTTCGCTCTTCTTTTTAGCAGCACTGCTATCCGTCTTTTTGCTACCGGAATGCATTGCACTGTCCACAGCCTTATTGGCAATCTTGTTGGCAATATTACCCAAGTTAAAACCAGCCTCTGCCTGCAGCGTAAAGCTCAGCAGCATTGCTACACTCGCACCTAAAGCTAATACCTTTTTCATGTCCACGCCTCCCTATATTTATTAACTTTATTATAACACACCCTTTCTGCAAAAAAAGAGAGCTACCGCAAATTTTACGGTAGCTCTCCCAAACTGTCTAAAATGTAACAAAAATCACTTCAGTCAGTCTTATAAGGTCTTCAGGTATTCCAGACGCTCGTTAATCGCAGCCTTCTTACCATTCAGCTCTTCAGCCTTAGCCTTTTCCTTTTCGATAACAGCCTCGGGTGCTTTAGCCAGGAAGCCGGCGTTGCCCAGCTTGCCTTCTACGCGGCTCAGCTCCTTGTCGATAGCAGCCAGCTCTTTGTTCAGGCGGGCATTTTCCTTCTCGACATCAATCAGGCCTGCCAGCGGCAGATAAACCTCAATACCTGCTACAACTGCAGCCATAGCATTTTCCGGTTTAGCAGCATTGTCAGCCAGCACAGTCAGCTCGCTGATAGCGCCCATCAGATGGATGTAATCAGCGTTAGCCTCAATGCCGTCCTTCAGGTCGGCAGCAGCCAGCATGGTTGCCGGAACCTTCTTTCCGGGCGGTACGTTAACCTCTGCACGCATGTTACGGATAGCCTTAATGCTTTCCATGATTGCGCCCATCAGACGTTCAGCCTCGTCATCCATCAGAGCTTCATCAGCCTCAGGCCACTTGGAAATCATAATGCTTTCTGCTTCATGCGGCAGGCATTGGTAAATTTCCTCGGTGATGAACGGCATGTACGGATGCAGCAGCTGCATAGCGCTGGTCAGTACGGTTGCCAGAACATGCTGTGCGGTTGCACGCTCCTCGGCGTTTTCTTTATTATACAGACGCGGTTTAGCCAGCTCGATGTACCAGTCGCAAACCTCGCCCCAGATGAAGTCGTAAATCATGCGGCCAGCTTCGCCCAGCTCGAACTTCTCCAGCATTTCGGTAACGCTCTTGGCGGTGTGCTGCAGACGGGACAGAATCCATTTATCTGCCAAGGTATACGGAGCCAGCTTAGCGTTAGCATCGTAGCCTTCCATGTTCATCAGAGCGAAACGGGAAGCGTTCCAGATCTTGTTGGCAAAGTTACGGGTTGCCTCAACACGCTCCCAGTAGAAACGCATATCGTTACCCGGGGTGTTGCCGGTAATCAGCATGAAGCGCAATGTATCAGCGCCGTATTGGTCAATAACCTCCAGCGGGTCGATGCCGTTGCCCAGAGATTTGGACATCTTGCGGCCCTGGCTGTCGCGAACCAGACCATGGATGAATACCTTGTCGAACGGAATCTCATGCATGAATTCCATACCCATAATCAGCATACGAGCAACCCAGAAGAAGATGATATCGTAACCGGTTACGAGTACGCTTGTCGGATAGAATTGCTTTAAGAGCGGAGTTTTATCCGGCCAGCCCATGGTAGAGAACGGCCACAGAGCGGAGCTGAACCAGGTGTCCAGTGCGTCCTCATCCTGATGGATATGTGCGCTGCCGCATTTCGGGCAAACAGTCAAATCGGTACGGCTGGCGCTCATTTCGCCGCAGTCATCGCAGTACCATACAGGAATGCGGTGGCCCCACCAAATCTGACGGGAAATACACCAGTCGCGGATGTTATCCATCCAGCCGGTATAGGTCTTGGTGAAGCGTTCCGGTACAAATTGGGTACGGCCGTCTTCAACGCAGTCCACAGCAGCCTTAACCAACGGCTCCATCTTAACGAACCATTGGGTGGAAACCTGAGATTCAACAGCATGACCGCAGCGTTGGCAGTGACCTACAGCATGGGAATGCTCTTCAACCTTAACCAGATAGCCGTCAGCCTTCAGGTCGGCAACAATCGCCTTACGGCATTCCTCACGAGTCATGCCTTCGTACTTGCCTGCTTCTTTAGTCATGATGCCATCCATGCCAATAACAACGATGCTCGGCAGGTTGTGGCGGATACCCATCTCATAGTCGTTAGGATCATGGGACGGAGTAATTTTTACAGCGCCGGTACCAAATTTGGTATCAACATAGCTGTCGGCGATAATAGGAATAATTCTGTCGGTAGTCGGCAGACGCAGGGTTTTGCCAACCAAGTCGCCATAACGCGGGTCCTCCGGATTAACTGCTACTGCAGTATCGCCGGGCAGAGTTTCCGGACGGGTGGTTGCAATCATCAGGCTGCGGCCCTCTTCTTCAACTACAGGGTAGTTGATGTACCAGAGATGGCCCGGATCGTCCTTATGCTCAACCTCGATATCGCTCAGTGCGGTGTTACAGTTTACGCACCAGTTGGTGATGCGGGTGCCTTTATAAATCAGGCCCTTTTCAAACAGAGTGCAGAAAACCTCGCGTACAGCCTTGGAGCAGCCCTCGTCCATGGTGAAGCGCTTACGCTCCCAGTCGCAGGAAACGCCCAGATGCTTCAGCTGGTTGATGATGCGGTCGCCATATTGCTCCTTCCATTCCCAAACGCGTTTCAGGAACTCTTCGCGGCCCAGGTCATAACGAGTCTTGCCTTCCTCTTTTTTGATAACCTCTTCAACCTTAATCTGAGTTGCCAGGCCTGCATGGTCGTAGCCAGGCATCCACAGGGTATTGTGGCCCATCATGCGGTGCCAGCGGATCAGGATATCCTGCAGGGTGTTATCCAGCGCATGGCCCATATGCAGCTGGCCGGTGATGTTCGGTGGGGGGATAACAATACTGAAAGCGTCCTTGCCTTCTTCTACTTCGGCATGAAAATAACGATGCTCTTCCCAGAATTTATACCATTTCTTCTCTACGGAAGCAGGATCATAAACCTTAGGGATATTATGCTCTTCACACATAAAAAAATTCCTCCTTAAAATAAACAAGCCCTGTCCTTTACGGACAGGGCGAATAATCGTGGTACCACCTATCTTCCTCATGCTTTTTGCACAAGGCACTCAATGCACGTAACGTGTGCGCACGTTTTTGCCTACTGCAATGTTCAGCAAAACAGCTCCCGAGCTACACTCACCTCACCGCCACACAGCTTGCACCAACCGCTGCTTCTCTTTTAGTGGCTTTACGGAGATAAGCCTCTCGTTCCTTGCCTGTAAATATTTTGCTATACTCTATATCTTAGCAAGGAACAGGTGGGATTGTCAAGAGGATTTTATGAATGCAACTTAATTATCATTGTAGCCAAACTCTTTTGAGCGCAATACTTTTTTCCACCATGCTTCACGTTTTAATATATAACTATCATCTACCTTAGAATTGAAATTTTCTAAAATAGTATATTGGAAATTCTTCTTTACGTAAGCAAATCCTTTAGCTGAATCATTGACAATCTCTATTAATTCCTTGTTTCCGCCATGTCCATTAGCAACATACGCAGACCATCTGCTCCACAGCATACCATTATCAGCTGTAGCAGAACCAACGTATAATTTGCCATTATTTCTATCTGTAATTAAATACACAGCTTTTTGGCTATTCAACGCGCCAAACCATCCGCCAGAATGCCTGTTGATAATATTGGCTAACTGTTCATAAGAAAGTCTAACATTATCATACCCAGGGAATTCATCACCTGTGTACTGCGAATTAAGTATCTCCACTACTTCCAATTCGTCCTTAACACTATCAAAATAACGTACTATCGTTCTACTACTTTTGTGATATTTTACTATTACACGTCCATAATATTTTTTATATGCTGCTATTTCTTCTGCTTCGTAACCAACTCCATTTTCTACATCCCATAAAATCTTTTTAATGCGTTTTACTGTCGTCAATAACCATAAATCTCCACCAAGACTAACGAAACAAATAGCTAACTTATCAATGTCTGGAAAATATCTTCTGCCATTGTACCACAAAAACCACCCATCATTAATTTCTTCCGGAGCTGCTTTATATCTTTCCAAAGGTTCTTCTTCACCATTGTACACATTAAATTTCATACGCACTGAATCTTCATTAATATGTAACAAGTCATTTAATAAAATTTTCTCCATAATGCACCTCTCAGAAATATAAAAGTACAAAATCTCAAACCACTTGAAGCAATAATATCACACAAAACTACCAAAGATACGTTCTGTGCAGCAAAACGCAAAGATTAATATTTCACCATCTTTGCGCGACCAAAAGAAAAAGACATATCCCATGAAATCAAGTAACGCTTCAGGTACTTTTTTGCATCTCTTTCTCCCTCGCCATCTCCCAAATAAAAGGCATATTATTACTTTCCCCTATAATATCCATTATCACTCCATGCTGACCACAAGTCATACATTTCTACATAATGTTCTTTGATAAATCCTTGTATTTTACGTACATCCAAATCATTTATCGTACCTTGCTTCATCAGTTCTGTATCGCCGTTACCTTTTACAAAAAACTTTGCTGAACCAGCTTCAGTCAACCGTTTGTCACTAGCATGTACATGCATGCATTCAATAATACACTTACTTGTAAAATAAAGATAATATCCACAAACTTTAAAATCAAAGTACTTTGGCATAATCCTTCTCCATATACTTCACATTAGCCTGATAAAGCTTGTTGACCTTATACGCTTCGATATCATCCATATTAGTTTCTACAAGCTCATTATTATAGAAATAAGCGGCATGATCAGGCTTATGCAAATTTATAACAGTTACACCCTCGCCCCTATCAATAAACGCATATCCTTGAACGATAACCTCAGCAGCATCTGCTAATTTTTGAACATCAGCCATAACGCACCTCCACTTTTTTTATCGGCGCTAAAAATTTCTTAGCATTAAAATATAAGTTATCCAGCATGGGAAGTAAGTCAATATAGTCTTCAACCACACCTAACTTTTCGTGCAAACAATCAACAACAATGTATCCATATGGAGCATCCCATTCTTTAACTTTTAAATATTTCACTAACCTATCTGATGTTTTAAAACGAAAATCATAACCGCCATAAGAAAAAGTCGTAAACCCATCTTTGTTGCTCAAATAAGCTGTATCTTTGTTCTCCATATTTTCACCACCTCATAAATTGCTGATCAGCTCTACTCAAATTATATCACACGAATAAATTTTTGATAACTATTTATCACTTCAAAAAGCCGCCACGCTCACGCGCAGCGGCTCACAGCAAGTCACTTACAACACTGCTAGATATGCTTGCACCAACCGCTGCTTCTCTTTGGTAGCTTTACGGAGCTAAGCCTCTCATTCCTCGCCTGTAGATATTTTGTTATACTCTATATCTTGGTCAGGAACAGGTTGGATTGTCAAAAGTGGGGAGTTAAATATTTATTTACCTACCCACTCTTTACTTTTAACAACATCAATACCATCATCATTACTTGCAAATATAATTTTAACTAACGGTTTTTTACTATCATCTAAACTATTTTCATTATCGTCATACCAAAAATAAACATCACCAGATTTTTCTTCAACATCTGCATCTAAAATACCTCTAGCATTAAATATTTGACGTACATCTCTATAAGGCATTCCTATATTAACTTTATTAAATTGATTTTTATTTACAAGATATGTTTTTCGATTATACACCAATTTACTATATTCATTTTGAATGTCATAAAACCCATCTTCTACCATAATATTATAAAAATCATCTAATTTAATACATAAATCTTTAACCTTTTTATTTGGATGTTTTTTGCTAACCTCTAACCTTCTATCTTCACTATTATATAAATCACTAATGGAGTCTATTTGAACTTCTATCAAATCACAATATTTATCTAGTTCTTTGCTATGCCTAGTTTTTGTAAATTGAAAATATATATCTGATAAATTCTTTTCTTTATTATATAATTTAGTCGATATTATAGAATCGAACTCTTCAACAGTTTCACTATGCTTTAAAGCAAGTTCATATTCAGAAACAAACGATATGTAATCATTTTTTAATGGTAAGAAAATAACATCATTTAAATATTTAGCTTGATCAACCTTACTCTTAGAAGATATATCGACATCATTATCATCATTATTTGAGCAACCAAATATTAACTGTGATATCGCTAAAATTACCAAAGTAAATATAAAGAAATTTTTTCTACTCAACGTAATTCTCCTCCCTGATGCTTCCGATATATTAATTCGTAAACTTAGCATCATCGAACTCTTGTAGTCTGCTATTTGTTTGTAAGCATCAAAAAGTAAGCGTCAAATATGACACCTTTGACGGAGCGCCTTTGCATACATGAACATGAGGCGGTTCGCCATCTTCGCGCGACCAAAAGAAAAAGACATATCCCATAAAATCAAGTAACGCTTTAGGCACTTTTTTGCATCTCCTTCTCTTTCTCCCTCGCCATCTCCCAAATCAAAGGCATATTGTTACGCAGATAACGCTCCTGCATCATAATATCATCCTCTGAAAAGCCAAAGGCCTTGGTATTCGCAATGCACGGAAGCTGCCACTCCGAAAAATCAAAACCAGTAGCATTCGGACGTTCAAAACGAGCTACAATACTTGCAAACCCATCTTTGTTACGTGAAATATTAGAAAAAGTAAGAACAACCTCATTTATAGTGCTGTAATAGTTCGTCATAACAATTACCTCCATTCAAGTATCCTATCTATATATCATTATACCATAGACCTCATACTCTGAGCATTTATTTATCACTTCAAAAAGCCGCCACGCTCACGCGCAGCGGCTCACAGTAGTTCACTTACCACACTGCCACATATGCTGCTTTTCATCGGCAGCTTGTAAAGATAAGCATTTCATTCTTAGCAAAGACCATAACATCATTTCAAAGTGCAACTCAATCAAAGGATTTTCTCACAACATATGTAGTTTTGCCGTCAGGAATATCCGGATTCTGCTCGAAAATAGAGCATAGTACAGATGTTAATTTATTGGTAGCAGCCTCTATCTGCATATTGATGGTGTAAACCTGATGCTGATAAACTTCCTTACCTTTGGAATTTTTAAACTTTATCTTCTTGTTATGCTTGGGTCCAAGGGCATACAGATAAACAGCATGATATTTTTCATTAGGATTCTTTATCTTGGAATCATTGACGAATTTACCATTGTAAGACGGGTGGAATTCAAGCGTCGAGGCAAAATCATCAATGTACTTAACTATTTCAGGTGTCATCTTCGGTGTTTCCGTCACATCCTTAATGTAACTGGGATATCTGTAATATTTTCCGTCCTGAGGTTTTACTACAACATTCTCCACCTTCTTATCGGGCTCAGGCGCAGGCTTTTTGTCCTTGGCATCATCACCGCAGCCTGCCGCCAAAAGCAGCGCTACCAGCAGACCTGCTGTAGCCAGATACTTCCATTGCTTTTTCATAATCTTCGCCTCCTTTTTTTACATCTGCTTAAGCTTTTGCTTTTCTCTACGCTTATTATATGCCAGAGAGCGAAAAAGCGCCCCACCCCAAAAGCCGTTTTAGGGTAGGACGCTCAAAATTTTTATCGATTTATGCTAAAGCAGGTCAGTCAAATCTTTTTTTCACAACATATGTAGTTTTGCCATCAGGAATATCCGGATTCTGTTCGAAAATAGAGCATATTACAGACTTTAATTTATCGGTAGCGGCATCTATCGTCATATTGATGCTGTAAACCTCCTGCTGATAAACTTCCTTACCTTTGGAATTTTTAAACTTGATCTTATTGTTATGATTGGGCCCAAGGGCAGACATATTGATATAGTGAGTTTTTTCTTCTGGATTCTTTATCAGGGAGTTATTGGTGAATTTGCCCTTAGAATCCGGATGGAATTTAAGCGTCGAGGCAAAATCATCAATGTACTTAACTATTTCCGGTGTCATCTTCGGTGTTTTTGTCACATCCTTGATGTAATCAGGATATCTGTAATATTTTCCGTCCTGAGGTTTTACTACAACATTCTCCACCTTCTTCTCCGGCTCAGGCGCAGGCTTCTTGTCCTTGGCATCATCACCGCAGCCTGCCGCCAAAAGCAGCGCTGCAATCAATCCTGCCGTTGCCAGATACTTAAAATGCTTTTTCATAATGTACGCCTCCTTTTATCCAGCAAAATATTTTTCCTCTACGCTTATTATATGCCCGATGGCGAAAAAGCGCCCCACCCCAAAAGCCGTTTTAGGGTAGGACGCTTAAAAATTTTTATCGATTTATGCTAAAGCAACTTATTTAAAAACCTTCTTCATGATTGTTCTGCTCTTACCGTCCGGAATGGCCTCATTCTGCTCATAAACAGAATACTCAACATACATAACTTTATTGGTATCTGCCTTTACAGACATACGGATGTGATAAACCTCCTGCTGATAAACTTCCTTCCCCTTAGAATTTTTAAATTTGTTATTGCGATTATGATTGCTGCCATTGGCATGCAGCCAGATACGATGGTATTCTTCATTAGGTCTATTAATGCGTGAATCATTAAGGAATTTACCTTTTTCAGACGGCGCCAATTTTACGGTCGAAGCAAAATCATCTACATATTTAATCATCTCAGGCGTCATTTCCGGCGTTTTGGTTACATCATCAAGATAGGAAGGATATCTGTAATATTTTCCCTCTGGCGGTTTAACCACCGGTGCTTGGGCTTTTTTATCTACCTTCTGCTCTGTCTTGGTGTCCGGCTTATCAACTTTCTTCTTGTCCTTGGCATCATCGCCGCAGCCTGCCGCCAAAAGCAACGCTGCAATCAATCCTGCCGTTGCCAAATACTTAAAATGCTTTTTCATAATCTACTCCCCCTTTTTTACATCTGTTTAAGCTTTTTGCTTTTCTCTACGCTTATTATATTCCAGGGAGCGAAAAAGCGCCCTACCCCAAAAGCCGTTTTAGGGTAGGACGCTTAAAATTTTTCGTTTTTTTAGCTAAAAAAGTTATTTTTCAGTGGAAATTGCTTCTTTAGGCAAAAGCTCAGGCAGTTTTGCCCTTCAGCTTAAGCACTAATGCCAGCAGCAGGCTTACTACAAAGCAGGCGCTGAAGAAGTACAGCGTAAAGCTATAGCTGTGGGTGCGCTCGTAAATTACGGATAAAAGCAGCGGTCCTGCAATACCTGCCAGGCCCCACGCTGTTAAAATACGTCCGTGGATTGCACTCAGCTGCTTCGTGCCAAACAAATCGCTCAAATACGCCGGCATGCAGGAAAAGCCACCGCCATAGCAGGTGATGATAACAAACACCAGCAGTTGGAACATAAAGCTTTCATTTACACCACCCAAAAGGTAGAAGCCCACAATCTCAATCACGAAAAATGCCAGATAGGTATTTGCGCGACCAATATAGTCAGAAATAGTAGACCACACAATACGACCGCCGCCATTCAGCAGGCCGATGATGCCAACCATAGACGCCGCCGCAATCGGAGACATACCGATAACCTCCTGTGCCATAGGCGATGCTACAGCCAAAAGGCCGATACCGCAGGTGATATTCGTAAAGAAAATCCACCATAAAGCATAGAACTGCCATGTATGCATAGCCTCCTTCACAGTGTACTGCACACGCTCAGGCATCTGCGCTTTAAACTGTCCCTTGCCTGCTGCAGTTTCCTGCTTTGGCGGCTCCAGATAAAGTGCGGAAGCAGTCATAACTACTGCGTAAATACAGGCCAAAATCACAAAGTTTTCTATCAGGCCGTACTTAGCAATCAAAATCTGCATCAACGGGCCAGCAACGAGGCTGGCAAAGCCGAAGCCCATAATCGCCAGGCCAGTTGCGAGACCACGATTATTGGGGAACCACTTCACCAGTGTAGACACCGGCGTAATATAGCCTGTTCCCAGACCAATACCGCCGATAACGCCGTAAAAAAGATATAACAACAGCAGGCTGTGCTGCGTCAGTGCATAGGCTGTACCCAGCAACCCACTTACGAAAAAGCACATGGATATCAAACCGCTGCGGCGTGGGCCGTATTTTTCTACATACGTTCCCAAAAAGCCCGCGGAAGTACCCAGGAACAAAATCGCCAGTGAAAAGGTCCAGGTAACCTCCTTCAGTGAAAAACCCATAGCCTGCATAATAGGCTTCGTCAGTACACTCCATGCGTATACGCTGCCAATGCTGATGTGAATGCCAATGGCTGCCAGCACGATCAGCCATCTGTTTTTTGTCTGTTGCATCATGAATACCTCTCTTTATAAGTATTACCTAGTCACCCGGGCTTTCTCTTTTGCTCCTTATAAAGAAAAAACGTCTGGGCGATTTTGCCCAGACGGTCGGCGCATACATTCATCTGCCTCCACGTGGTCAATTCCACTTATCCGTCAGGAAGCAGACTGCATTAGGTTATGACTCTATTATACACAAATTTCCGCAATTGTCAACATATAGTGTTTTGTTAATATTTTATTACTATATAATGTAGAGTCCCCCTTCCGCCTCACTTCGTTCGGCACCTTCCCCAAGGAGGCACAACCCTCAGTCATCGCCTACGGCGATGCCAGCTCCCTTGACGCTAAGACCCAGTTTGTCGCAAGCTACGCGCCGCGAGAAACTGTTGGTCGTGCTAATGTCGCTTGCGACGCAGGGAGCATATAGAAGGTAACACGCTGTACTAAACTGAGCAATTAATATATCGTGTAAGGAATAGCAATTTTAGCAAATGAGTGCATGGAAGCACAGGAACAAGGGTACGTAGCTTACTGTTACCATCTGACAAATTTTACCGAAGTTCCGTCTTGCTTCCGCACGAAATTTGCGTTATGCCCTAAGGCATGGGAAAATTGCTACTGACTGGAGCGATATTTAATTGCGATGCACTCAACCCCTCTCCGTCATCTCTTCGCGATGCCACCTCTCCCCTAGAAGAGGCAAGAAGGACAGCAGAACACTCTAACAAAATCGAGTAGGAGACTGCTCATTATTTGAGCAGTCGACCTCTCACACCACCGT
>ERZ1026776.208-NODE-208-length-44659-cov-45.410165_pt1 | contig 44659 bp, 44 predicted proteins | sample MGYA00380125_ERZ1026776 | MGnify/ENA primary metagenome ERZ1026776 (study PRJEB33269, sample SAMEA4719761) | human gut metagenome | biome: human-associated habitat; feature: organic feature; material: feces | place: Cameroon | collected 2013-10 ...
CACTTCCTTTTACCGAACTATTGCATACAGAGCAACTTGGTATCAAATTATAAAAACTTAGTCCCAATAATGGATATTGCCGATGCGCAAACCAATGGTCGAACTGTGGTCTTACTTTGCTTACAATCTTGCCTTTTTCTGTAACCTTCCCTACGGTAAAAGTGTATTGCCTATTACAATAAGTGCATGTGTTCCTGCCTTTCAGTAGTGAAAGGTTATAAGCCACTTCTTCTTTAATCAAGCCGTAATCAAACACATCATGCAGGAATGTCAGTAGCTTCTCATATCGGTCAATCAATGATTGTTGTTTGGGCGTTCTGCACTTCTTGGCTTTAGCCTTCAAGTATCTTCTTAATAACTTTTCAGAATAAATGTCGTGATAACCATATCGGTTTACAGGCATCAATTTCAACATATTATTCAAATGGCGATGATTTAATTTGAAAAGCCTAGAAGGTTTTGAAGACAATATATCTTCCACAAGTCCTACATATAAAGTGCCATCAGGCAAGATTGGCACCAAATAGTCGCACCAATCCTTGTATTCGTCATTGTCTCTTAGCTTATTTACATTTTTCACGATGGAAGATTCCAACCATGAAATATACCTTTTCATTTCCTTTGCTGAGATATCATCCAAATGCCACATGTCAGCTTCTCCTTTCTTTTAGCCTTTTCAACTCTGCCTCCAACAACTCGATTCTTTTATCTAATATTGTTGTACCAAAAGTTGCATCATATTTATCCAGCAAAACTCTTTGAACGATAGGTTCGTCTATCGTCAAAATCAGTCTTAACAGCTTTTCTTTTGGATAATTTTGCAGCAATGAGCTTTCTCCACTGTCTTTTGCAGAACCGTTGTCCTTACAATACATATTTAGAACTTGTATGATTCTCTTTACCACCCATTCAGAGAACAAACCTTTACTGCCTTTTGTCATAAAGAAGTTGGTATTGAGCATATCATGGATGTTGGCTCCAAAACTTTGCAAATCAAGGTGTTGTTGAACTCCATCGTCTAGTGTCATAATATTTGTTGCAGGAATGTCGCTCAATACAAATGGAGAGTGGGTAACTATCAAGAATGAAACAGCCTTGATGCCATCCATATACATTTGTCTCAATCCATCTAAGAGATAAAGCAAGAAATTTCGTTGCATTTCAGGATGAAAATACAACTCTATCTCTTCCAAAATCACATTAATACGGTTATAAGCTACTCTCTGTTTATTAGCATCATAATGAACTGAGTTTATATTGGCTAAATGGTACAATATAGAACTGATAGTATAAATTTGTTGGCGTTCACCAGAACTGAGTTTTTCCAGCGTTATATTTTGCTTACTATGCTTTTCTTGTAGAATGATTGATACGTTGAATATAGGCGAAGGCAAAACATCTTCAGTTTTGGAATATAAAAATGGAAGCTGTTGTTCCCAATCTTGTTTCATGCTACGCATAGCAATCTTTTGTATCTTTATGGCATTTTCTAAATTAAGAAAGCCTTCTTGATAACATCCACGCACCAAGAAACAAAGAGTTTGCCTAATTTTGGTAGTAATATGAGAATAATCAAGACTCATAGAGTGTACCATCTCCTTTACGGCAAAAATATGTTTTTCTTTTGGCCATTTTCTAACCCCAGCTAAAGCATCATAGTATTTTCTATATTGCCGATATTTCATGGCAACCTTTATCGTTTTGTAGGCAAGATACTCTAAAGCCTTAGCTTGAAGTGGATGACCATTGCTTTTATCAAATACGCAGTTAAACTCTTCGCTCCAACATTCGTAAATCATTCTTCGTATTTTTCGATAAGCACGATGCAGGTAATGAAGACTGCAATCAGCATTGAGAGCTTCCAAATTATATTGTTTCGTGTTTTGAGTAAGTTCAAAGCCTACCACATCAAGATGCCCATTTAGAGTAATGAATCCTGAACCATGAAACAATAACGCCATCAATCTCTCTTTCGATAGTGTTCGCTCTGTATTGCTGTCTATGTTTCCATTCTTCCTATATGGAGTAATGACTAATGGAGTCTGATAGCCATCATTCTTATGAAACAGTCCATTCAACCAACAATCTCCTTCATCGTTAAAATCATGTGGATTGTAAGCATATAGACTATAATTGGAAACGAAGGTGTAGAAGAAATGCTTAACTATTTCATTTTTGTAAGTTAAATCCGAATGAGAAGAACTGCTCTTATCCCAATCATGCAGCAATGTTTTAGCAGAGAATACTACACGTGAGTTCTTTTCGTCTATTTTGCATCTACTATATACATACAATTTTACATTTTCACCAGATACTTGCAATAAATGAGGAATACCATCAGACATATAGTACAATTCTCCAAACACGCCATCTATATAAGTCAAATGTTCGGCAGCAGGGAACAGTGGCAATTCACCAAACAAGGAAACTGAGAAGTTATTAATCAAGCGTAATAGATATTCTACCAATGTACTTTTGCCAGCTCCATTTGAACCAACCAATGCTGAAATATTTACATACAAATGCCTGTAATGGTTCAGATAATCATCGTATAGAGTTACTATGCCAGACTCTTTAGCATGAAACTCTACAGAATTATGATTTATGTAGAAACCGTCCAAGAAGGTGTAATACTGATTGGCATCAAGAATTTTCTTCCCAATACTCTCATTATTAGTGATTCGTACAGCGAAAATACAAAAATTAGGAATTTGCATAATTGTTTACTCTTTGATTTATAAAAAACGGGTAACTAAGCCCCATCCCCTAAACAAACTCATTATAGGGTAGAAGAGGATTTCCCGAAATTCATCACTCATTCAGCCCCTCTTAATATCAGTCGAAGAGTATCTTGGCATTGCAGCATACCCTCCAATCACCCCATAACATACCAACGGTATGAGAAAGGCAATCGCCATACTGCCAGTAGTATCCGCAATATACCCCATGATTACTGGAGCAACCGCACCACCCACAATCGTCATGATAAGCAACGAAGAAGCGTAAGCATCCAACCCCTATGACAATACAACTCCATCCCCAATGTTTACTGGGGATACAGAGTATTTTAAGAAATTGGACTTTTCTGATTTTTAAACAGGTTTAACTAAAAGTGCCTCTGTCATCAAGGCATAATCCCTTCTTCCTGCTACAATCATGTCAAAGAATCCCCTGAAGAAATCCAGTGGAGCCATTGCCATTAGCTTGCAGGTTTCAACGAAAGTAAGGAAGGTCGCTGTAACTCTGGCACCCTGCTCACTGCTAAAAAATGCATCCATATCAACTTTCATTGTTAATAATTATACAGAAACTCCATTTCAATTCACCGAATACATATAATACTGCGCCATCTGGTAATCGAAGATGGTTACATTACCGGCATTTACCGTAACAGAGAAATAGGTGGCGGTATGATAGTCGAAGCCATTGATGGTATTGCCAGACATCATCATGTTTACATAAGAGGCAGTAGAGTAATCAAAGAGGTTAGGGAGATAACCAGAAAGATAATTACTCCTCTGATAATCATATACTGACAAGAAATTGCCAGTATGCGAAACACTCATCGGATGATAACCACCATTGGTAAAATCAAACACACTTGAAGCCACTCTGTTTGTCACCATTACATAAGAAGCTACGGCAACAGCTCTTCTTACATCAGCTATCATCTCTTTCCCCTCCCATATCATTAGAATGTACTTCATCCGTTTGAGGCGCAAGAGGAGGAACTGGTGATGGTGGTCTCATCCCATGCCCCTTTTGTTGCGCCATCATAATCTGACACTGAGTGGTTATAGTCTCAGTAGTCTGTTTTGCCTCATCCAATAACTTATGAATGCCTTTTGCCTCAGTTTCAGCCTTATTGAGCATTTCATCGGTCTTGAAGATAGAATACAACGAAAACACCAAGAAAATAATCATTAGGCAGCTCGCAGCAAACATAAGTACATTGAAATCCGCCTGTAGCTTATTGTATTCCAAATGCAAAAGAGCCTCTTGACGCTCTTGATGCTTATCAAGCAAAGTTTGAAGCTGGTCTATATTCTCAGAACTCTTACTCTTCACATTCTTGCTGCTGTTTAAGACCTGCTCAAACATCAAAGCATCCTTCTTTTGCAGAGCTACAATATCATCTTGTGCTTGCTTATAGCAAGAAGCAAGATAAGCAAATGCTGCACAGGATACAAGTATTACAACAATGACACAAGCTACAAATCTATGCCTACCGCTAATCGTGAAGACTGATTTTGTTTGACTATTCTTTTCCATACAATTCCCTTATTATATTCTTTAGCACTTTGAAAAATTCTCATTACCTTTGCGCCCATTCATTAGGCTTACAAGACTATCCGAAGATTCTTTCTGCGATAAACTTGGCTGGGAAAAGAAAGCCAGCCATGAGGTAACCACTTGACAATCCCAGTTCTATCACCATCCGTTGCCACCATGCCTTACTGCAAGGCAATACCCAGCCTATCCCCCACCTTACCCCAGGCGGTCCCATCCCGCAAAACCATGGCGCAGGGCTTTGATACCCCGCCAACCTTAGAGCGTAGCGGTTCTGAGAACCGGAGGGCGGTTACATTCTCTCGTCCCAGAGGGTTTCTGTCCCCCAGAACCGGGGGAACCGAAGGGGCGTAAAGACTATTGAAGAGAGGCTTGGTGAAAAAGGTGGAGCCCTCTTTAAGGGTAAAGAGGGACGGGGTGATTTTCGAAAAAACTCCTTTTATCTAAAGATTTTGCAAATGAGCGCAATGAAAGTTTGCTTTCAAATTGCCGAGTGCAGCTAATCTTATTTAAAGAGGAACGTGGCGTTTCGAAAGTGCATACGTTCCAATCACCCCATAACATACCAGCGGTATGAGAAAGGCAATCGCCATACTCCCCGTAGTATCCGCAATATCCCATGATTATCTGAGCAACCGCTTCACCCACAATCGTCATGCAGAGCAACAACAAACAGGGAAAAGTCCGAAAGCACCAACTTAGGACGAATAAAGTTCATTGCTACACGCAAACAGATGGACTACACTAATCGGACTGTATTCAAAATAAGCCTCTATTCAAAGTGGACTCATCGATTTACTTCAGTATTTTCGACTCCATATAGTGATTAGCTATATCTAAGGCACGCTTCATATCCTTATTTTGAGCCGTTTCACCATTTTTCTTCTTAGACTTATCCCCATAATCACTCTTATGCCCTATTAAAGAAAATACGATATGATTCATGTCGAAAATTTTAAAGAAGAAGCGTATGCCTAATTCACTGTTGGATTTTAGTTCAAACATATGCTTATCATTAGTACAAGTACACTCTCTAAGTAAAGTGTCGTCTTTTACCTGTTTTATCAAGCATTTCTTTTCGTGGGCAGTAACCAATCTCGAAATCATCACTTTCTTCTCATCTACGCGCATTCGAGTATAAACTTCCTTAAATTCATCTGCCAAATGTATCTGATAAAGATCAAGCGCATATTGTAACTTTAACTCCATCGCCTCTTTAGACTCATCTAAGTCAAGAATGCTATACACTATATTTTTCTTATTCTGTCCATAAAAGTTTAGTACTTGATAAGCCTGTCTGCCTTTAAATTCGAAATAATCCCTTTTAAAATCTTCTGAAACAGGAAGAGACAATAACCCCCATGAACAAATACTGGCAATACCTTCATTCATTGCATTTTTTCCTTTGTCATCAGTAAGACTCAGCAAGTCATCCACCAAATCATCAGGCCAGTTATCAACATGGTATTGATCTGCCAGTATCTGTCCATGCAAGAACATGCCCATGGCATAAGTTTTCAAATCCCTATCACCAATATCCAAAATCATCTTTTTCAAGGTGCTACCACATATAAAAGTTTCTTTCGGTTCTTTAACAGTCAAGATTTTCTTCTCTATGCCCAGTTTCCTTTTGGCATACAAGTCAGAAAAAGATTTTATTGTATCAACAAATAACTTCTGAACATTTACGCCATCAATCTCTTCTGCAGGCATAAGTTCATTAAGCAAAAATACCTTTCCCATAAATTACAGCAATTTTTCAGAATCCAACAAGAACTGGTCGAACATATGCTCAGGCCAATGATCCAATCTGCCATTTTCCTGGATTTGACATCTGTCTACTTGTGTATTTCGGTTATCATCCAACTGACACCAGAAAGTAGCAACTTTGCTTGCAAAATGATTCTCACTCTCTCTGGCATAGATTCTAACGCCATCAAACAAATGATCACTATGCGTTTCTACTACTACCTGTGCACCGGCTTCAACACAAAGACAAATCAAACGAGCCATCTCTGCCTGTCCTTGTGGATGAAGATGCGCTTCAGGATTCTCAATCAACACAATAGTTCCAGTTTCCAAAGTTGAAGTTAGCAAGGCTACAATGACAGGTAAGGAATAGCTCAATCCATATCCCACATTAGCAGAACGGTGATTGTCATATAAAGAATAAGATACATCAGCCTTCTCTTCAATTCTATAATCAAATTTCACCCCTGGAGATATTTTTTGTAGCCAATATCTCAAAACATAATTCAAAGTGGTTCCCTCAGCATCTCCACGCAACAATTCAGGTAGCTGCTCATCCCTGAAATGATCTATACGTCTCAGAACGTTCTCCCCCCGTCCTCCAAGTGCCTCGTCTACATATATGGGAATAGTAGGAGTTGCCCCCAATCTATCTGCCGCAACATATATACATTTTGGCATTGGGATTATATAATTATCCATCCCTAAACTATTATACACAAAACAAGTAGGTTCCTGATGATTTAAATAAGCTGAAATTTGGAAATTCCCGCAATTTGGATTTACAAGTTCGGCATCCGATCCAAGCCCAAGATTCCAGACATGAGAATCACCATACTCTCGGCTAGCTATATTTTCCATCATTCTTATAGCTTGTATGACAGAACTCTTGCCACTACTATTCAAACCAGTCAATATAGTTAGTGGTTTCAATTCAAATGTATAATCCACATAAGACTTAAACCCTTTTAATTCTATTTTTGTAATCATAGCGTATATATTTTGATTAATTTTTCTAATGTATTGTAACGTAGGGTTACTGAGCTAGGGCGCATACTGTCACGGGATATTGCAATGATGAACTTTTCATCATCCAGCAACTTCGAATAGTCATCCATAAACTGATTCCTATGGACAAAAAGCTTCGTAAAATCCATATCGGACATATTCCCCAACAAAACGCCCCATGTTTCAAATAAGCATTTGTTGATAGGTCTTCTTCTCATATTTCCATAACTCTTTCTGAAAGCATGATCTCCAAACATTTTGCGTGCCCGTCTCATAGCAATCAGAAAGATATCCATAATCTCATCTTTTGAAAGCACTCGCACATCACTCACAGAGACCATACCCTCCCTTTCACGCCTTATCAAATCCCTGTTCTTCAGGGAAGGAAACGAATTATAGATTATCATGGTATCAGAAAGCCAAGTATCAATTGATTGAGTCTTTTTATAAGTATGAGGAGGTCGAATGACAAAAGACAAAAATCTCAACAACAGTTCCTTATCTTCCATCCGTAAATCTTTAACAGAATTACCCGTAGCTCTTTTAAATATCCTTTCTTCAGACATGTCATTCAAAAGTACAGAAACAGCTCCACCATAAAGAGCATTTCTAATTTCCTGAGGACTCAAAGGCATACCACCCGTATTGATTCTTTTGAAGATATTTCTCTTTACTTCCTCTGGAGTACCAGGATTAATGACCGTAACAGAAAATTCAGCTTCTAATATCCTATTATAAAGTTTGGTAGGCAAGTCTTTCATTTGCTTACCTTCCAATTCTTTCAGAAACTCCAAACCGGTAAGTCTCATACCAGCCCCCTCTTCCTTTGCCTTTCTGCCATTCACAAAATTTATTCCAAGCACAAAGTCACGGAAAGCACTGATTCGCTGGAGCCCATCTACTACAGTCCATTTACCATCCTCCTCAGACGAGACATAAAACATAGGTATAGGAATTTCCAGAAGTATAGACTCTATCAACTGCGACTTTCTAACGTCAGTCCACACTTCCTTTCTTTGAAAATCCGGATTAAGAATCAAAGTACCTTGTTTTATTCTTCGAAGGATTGTCTCCATCGGTGTTACCCTAGTTTCAATGGAGATATCTTCAGGATTAAACGGATCGGTAATTTTCTCATCTTCATCACTTTCGATACCCGTATAAGAATCTTGTAAGAAAACCTTATACAGTTCATCCAATTTGTTTGCAACAACCTCTTCAGATTCAGTAAACAAAGAAGGTAAGTCATATTCCAAATGTCCAGGGGCATCAGCCTTCAGTTTCAGGTATACTTTACCCGAATCTGAAACTAACGAGAAATTGTCATTACCATTAGAGAGCAAAGACAAATCCATCAATTTATTATTAATATCAAACTGCATTTTATTATTCTTTATATGTGTATCATCACTACTGTCCGGATAAAATCCAGACAGTAGTGAGATTTATCATTTCTCCCATAAAATAATATCATTAAGATTCTGCTATTTGCTTACCTCTTTCATATCCCAAGAATACATCATTAAATCCAGACTCATTTTGGTCGAAATATGGAAAGTTCAATGGTAGAAATGTTCGATTCTTGTATTTCACACTTGCTACTCCTGCTATAAAGTTTGCATGATAACACAACTCTATTTTTTCATCTGTTTCCAGATCATAGTCGTTCACATTATTATGTATCTTAGTTAACAGCGATTCCACTTTACTGCCAAAATACAAATCTGAATCAAACTCTTCCATCAAAAGCCGTTCTATCAATATCAGACTATCGACAACACGCTCATCTTTAATGACCTTCAATACAGAAAACATATGATCCAAGATTTCTGTTATATCATTATTCCAGTTCTTCCAAGCATAAACAATTGCGGAAATGGTCTGTCCTCTCATAGAAGGCTCTTTAGAAAACAAAGTATTCTTTAATATCTCCTTCATTTCATCATCCATCAACAAGGTTTCCCGGCCAGAAGTTAACCATACCAGCATCGGCAAACAATGATACCCTTTCTTCAATAGTTTCTGTAACATATCACTGAACATCCATAAATTATCATTACCAATAATATCATCAGTATGCTTGCATACAAACTTTGATACCAATTGCATAATCATATCTATGTTAGACCTTATACCCCCAAAGACGATATTATCTTCATCGTCTTTGGTAAAAGCATCAATATTCACAAAAAGCATTTTTTCAATATGTTCAAACACTCTTATGGCTTGCTCTTCTGTCAATCGGGAACTTTGAATACATACTTTCTCAAGTTTATCAACCCAATCGCTCAAAGGAATAGAAGATCCTTTAAAAGTATAATCACCAATACAGAAATCATCTACACATTTCGCTATCAATTCGTTCAATCTCACAAGTTCATCTTCATGAGGCTTTATGAGATTATACGAAAAAAGGACATCAGCGGAATAAGCTGTAGACCTCCATACCCTTACCGCAGACTCCAGTTCCACCCTATCCCGTTGGTTAAGCATTTTATTATCCCATATAATACTCAACAAATTATAGGAACGACTTTGCTCTTCTTCACTTTTAGAATTGAATCCCTCATAGATTTTGTCCAAGAGATTCTTTTCTACCGGATATGAAACACCTCTTTTCGTCGGAAGAGGAACTCCACTACTATAAGGTGTCATGACTTCATGATTCTTAAGAACTAATGAAATTACACTTGGAAGATTATCCGAGCTAACAGAATCATAAACATAGCCCATAATTTCACTTACAACATGCTCATCAAATGCCATCAAAGCCTTTACATATCTTAGTATGCGTTCTTCAGTAATAACACAACATAATCTACCAAGAATATGAACCAGATTATAATAAACTATCCGTCTAAGAAGAGGATTCACTATAGCATCAAACTGCTCCACATATTCAATATATGAATCAAAGAAGTCATTTGCGTCATCTCTGCTAATCATCGAAAGATGTTTCCTTGTTAGCGTTTCTTTGACAAATTTTCCATCTGAAGTAACCAGAAGTTTGTCCATTGCAAAATGCCAATCATAATCAAACATCTTATCCACACTGTATAGATAAAATTTATCATCGACAACATTGAATGCCATACCTATCTTTTCCTTGAAGGAAAACCAGCGTTGCGGATACAAGTAATCAGAAACAAAACCACCAGGTCCCATACTCCATGAGTTGGAATAAGACCCTAACTTGAAATTATGAACCACCTTGAAGCCATGCTCAGGTTGTCTCTCATATGCTTTCTTACAACAATAGATATTAAAATCATCCATTGTTAAATCTTGCCGCAGTTGCTCTGGTATTTTATACTTATTGCCATTACAATAACACAAGAGTTCCAATACATGTACCAAACATGAACTTATATAAGCGTCTGCCCCATAAGTAATCAAAGACTTACTCAGTTCCGTTCTACACTTATCCAATATGTCATATGCATCTCTTCTGCTATTCATCATGAGAAGCACACTTGCCTTATGAATACAGTCTACATACTCACCATAGTCAGTATCCCAATCCGCAAGATACTGTTGGATTTTTTTATAGTTCAGCAAAGTCTGAGCGTATAATATTTGCTGATAAATAACATATCCCTTGGGGAGATTCATCGGATCAGCCAACAATAACTCACAGAGTTTATTGAACTTTTCCTTTTTGTGTTCAAGACGATAAATCTGTAGTAGCGACAACCTTAGCTCAATTATGATCTTTCGTTCCTCATCTGTTGGAGACAATATATGGTCTATAACATCTTCTATAGTCGGAGCAAGCCAATCTATATTTTTAGGAGTGCACGAAATCGTCAACCTCCAATCCATTTCATAAAGAAATCGAAGTTTTAGATTCCACTCACCTTTTACCTTGCTAAAATACCCTCTCGTAAAAATGACACGTTCACTTGCATCCTTAAAGTTATCATAGAACCTTGTAGGAAGAACCATCCAACCTGGATAACTTTGCCTAACAGAAGTCATCTGCTCGATTAAAGCCTCCATCCCTTCTTTTTCTTGACCATCCTTAAAATGATAAGCAAAAACATCTATCTTACCATCCCATTCCTGATTTTCCTGGGATTTCAACAGATAGGTAAAGAAATAGGAATAAGCCTCTTTGAAATCCTTTATACCGGGAATTTCTGCAAGATTGATGATATCAATACCCAGCTGAGCCATCAGAGCTTTTTCAGCTTCATGGTAGCCTTTCCTGAATGTTACAAGATAGGTTGGACATATTCTGTCTCTACCTATCACATCCCTAAGCCACCCTATCCACGACTGAAAGTTTGGGTCGTCACCAGAAAAGCCAATCAAGCACATCAGGCTTTCCAAGAAACATTGTCTTGCCGTATTCACCATCTCAGGATGTTCCATCGGATATTTGCGATAGTCCTCCTTGGTCATAATATAAGGGCGGATGTTTGGGAAGCTTCCATGCAATTTGATAATACGAGGTGAAGGTTGGTAGAGTAATGTCTCTTTATTCGTTACCAACTTATATTCTTGCACTTCCTCCTCTGCCGCTCTTTCTATAAGGGTATCATAATTGGTGGTAAGAATATCACGCCACTTCAACCTTACCAACATTCGATGAAGTTTTCCTGGTCTAATCAGCTTATCAGGCAATGCGGTCTCTAGAATTTCATCAAGTTCATTGCGTTTAAACTCAGCATCAACAAGCGAAGCCAAATGAACAACATCGTTGTGGTCCTCCTTTTTTGCCTCTTCATCATCTCCATACAGTTTATTCAAGAAGTCTTCTCTTAACTGTACCCAGGTCTTCATCTTTACATGAGACGGCATCTCCGCATTGAGACTGAACCCAGCCCCAATGAAAGCAGTAACACGTTTTTTCGCCATATAAAGCTTGACTTGTTCAAGTTTAGAAATTAACGAAGGAGGTATTTTTATAGATGTGTCCATAAGTAATATCTTTTATTCTTATTTTTTTCTTTCGTATGCATCCAACTCATAAGATACAGCACGATACTTATTATAGGGTTTTAGCAACATACCAAACTTATCACCTTCTCCGCCACCTTTTACCATGCGGTCCCATCCCGCAAAAACCTGGCGAGGGCTTTGATGCCCCGCCAACCTTAGAGCAAAGCGGTTCCGAGCACCGGAGGGCGGTTACATCCTCTCTCTTCGGGCAAGAGAGAGGCTTGGTGAGAGATGTGGCGTCCTCCTTGGAAGGAGGAACTAGGTGGTTCGAAGAATTTCACTCCCATACGCCCCATCTTTCGCTTCAAAGATGACGCTAGGTTCATATACCTCTACCGTATGCCATGCCCCTTTAGGCACTTGGCAGGCATACACCCCATTCTTCGGATTAAGATGGATTCTCTCAATCTCTTGATAAGAAACCTTTCTTACGGTATCCCCACCATCCTGAAGATACGATACCACCTCCTCGTATATCACTTCATCCATTCTGCCACAAAGACAGATGACACTCTCTGATGAGTTCGGATGACGATGTATCGCCACTTCTGTACCAGGCAGCAGAGCATTGAGCATTCTCTGACTTTGATCCTCGGCACTTGTGCGAAGATCATAGTTCTGGCGCAAGCGAGGATTCTCCTTTGCCTTGGCAAAAAGAGAATCCAAGAAATCTTTGTTTATTTCCAATGTATTCATGATTCTTATTTCTTAAGAGAAGCAAGATACTCCTCGTGAAGATGATAATACTTCTTCTTGAAAAGTACATAAGCAAGTGACAACACAAGCAATGCGCCAACAAGATACATCCAGTGACACGCAACATTATCAGGACACAGATAGATAAATCCCAAAGAAATCACCAACTGCATCGCCATATACAAGGAAGACACCTTCACATGACCTATCTTCAACTCATTTGCCATCAACTGATAAGCATGCTTGCGATGAGCCTCACCCAGATTCTCATGCAACATAATACGATGAACAATCGTCAGACAGCCATCCACACCATATACCAACAGGAAGATAAGCCAGGTAACATCCTGAGTCTTGATGATGACGTTGCCCAGGAGGAACAACATGATAAAGGCGATACCGATAGATCCCACATCACCGGCAAAGCATTTCGCCTTACCCTTTGGTCGGAAGTTGAAGATGCAGAATACCAATGATGCGAGGATGGTAGAGACAACCAAGCTCTGCGCCATATACCCCTCATTCATATTAACCAAAGCCAAAGGTACCAATACCGCCAGCGAATAACTAGCCGTGATACCATTGATACCATCCATGAAGTTGATGACATTCGTAGCACCCACATATACGATGAGTGCCAGGACAACCACCCACCACATAGACCAATGCAAGATATCCAGCTGATAGAAAGCCAGGGCAGCAGAAGCAAACTGCGCCACCAATCTCACACTGTCAGGCAGCGAGCGGATATCATCCACAAAGCTGATACCAGCAATCAATGTCAGACCAGCCAGGAACCAAGGATAAGGGAATCCGAAGAATCCACTCCATACCCAAGCCCCTATCAGGAAGATGATGCCACCACCCCTCAACACGATAGAAGAGTGTGATGAACGTTCATTCGGCTTGTCAATGATATTACACTTATCCGCAATGCGGAAGTAGATAAGTTCTGCTATAAGAAGAAGAATGAAAATAATGATATATGTTACCATAAGTATTTTATTAAAAGGTGGTTGGAATATCTAAAGAAGATTTGAAAGAAGGACTTTATCCTTCTTTCATCCCCTCCGCTACCCTCTTCAAGCTTTCCTCAAAGCTGACCAGCTGATAGTCGAAATCCATTTTCGACATCGATGGGTCATAATAGTAGGTAGCAAACATTTTGTTGATTGGCTGAAGCACGAAAGAGCCAAGCCATACGAATGGATTGAAGAGACGGCTAATCCATACCTTATGACCAGCCTGCTTCGCAAAGAAGCGGATGATTTCTACGGTATCAGCCTGCTCCTTGTTCTGAGGATAGAAAGTACCACTCAGTCCTCTAAGCATTGCCTGCTTCACAAACTCAGCGAGATTGTCGATATACAACATCGAACGCTTGTTGTGCCAGCATGGGAAGAAAGGTACTTTCGTTGCAAGCTTCGCCAATCTTGGGAAATTACCCTTCGCATTCGGACCATAAATCATACAAGGACGAAGGATGCAGACCTTGAAGTTCTCATCCTCCAACTTATGAAGGCCTATCTCTGCCTGAAGCTTAGAGTCGCCATAGAAGCCATTAGGATTCTCCTTGGTATCCTTGGTCAGCACCTCACTCTTCAGCGACTGACTCTCATGAAAGACAATCTGGCTCGACATGAAGATAAACTGCTTCACTCCTGCAGCTTTCGCATGTTCAGCAACAGCAATCGTCAAGTCGCGATTCACCTTATAATATAAAGGTTCCATCTTAGGATCAGCATTCACATGTGCAATACCAGCCACATGATACACCACATCATATTGAGAATAATCAGCCTTCTTCCAATTATCTCCCATTGTATCCACAGCATCTATCTCAAAATCAGGTGATGTAGAAAGAATATATTTGCGCACGCTCTCACCTACATAAGAGCCAGCGCCAGTAATCAAGACTTTTATCATAGAATTAATCTCCTAATAATTCTTTATAAATATGAAGATACTTTGCACCTTGAATTTCCTCTGTAAAATGAGTTCTATACCTTTCATAAGCAGCTTCGCCATATTTATGACAAAGTTCTTTATCTGTAAATAGCAAATTCATTTTGTCTATCAATTCTTCAGAATCATTTGGCTTAATAACAAATCCCGTCTCTTCATTCTTATTAACATAACTTGTACCAGTTCCAAGTTCTGTAGAAATCATAGCTTTATGATTATAGCTTGCTTCCAAGAGAACCTGTCCGAAACATTCTCCACGATTGGTTGATGGTAATATAAAATAAGAACATGTTTTAAGGAGGTATGCTAACTTGTCATCTGGCTGGAATCCGAGGATTTTCACATTATCTAAATGTTCATTTTTTACTCTATCTCTAGCATATTCAAGGTTTGGGCCCTTGCCACAAAGTACGATAGTACCCTTTACATTATGTGCAGCATCTAAAATTACATTAATACCTTTATAAAAACGCATGACTCCAGTGAACAATGCAAAATCACCCCAAGATTTTACCTCTTCTGCAAAAGAATGATCAACGGCATCTAACTTTGCAAAACGGCTCTCATCCAGCCATAAGTTAACAACAGAGATTTTATCTTGAAAACCTGATAATATTTTTGATGTTTCCGCAAGATTTTTACTCGTTGGAACTATAACATCAGCCTTTTTAAAGAGAGCTTTTGCAAAAGGAGAATAACCAGCCATCAATAAAGGTCTTCCTATAATTTCTGCATGATAAGTAATAACGATAGGCTTTTTTACATGATTTAGTATCGTCAATAATTCAGTAAAAGGATAGGGATAATGAAGTTGAATTAAATCAGAAGTCTCAATGACCTTCTTGAAGTTTTTGATTAAATCAAAACTAATAGGCATAGTAGAAACGCCACAATTCTTTTTAAAAGAATGAACTCTAATACCATCAATTCGTTCATCTCTCGGATTTGCTGAAACCGTTACTACTTGTACATCATATCCATGTTTAAGAGCCATTTTGCCTATTTGACGTATAGCCTCTTCCAAACCTCCTGCTGTATCAGGAAAATAAGTTTTAAAAATATGTGTTATTGTTTTCATTTTTTATTATTTTAAATTATTTTGTTATTTTCAAAGCTAAACAAATACACGCAGCAAAAGCTAAGTCTATAAAATATACATTTATTACACAATAGTGATATACCATTCCAAAAAATAATAATACAATTATATAATTACTTTTTCGAGAATGATTTAAATAGTATTTAGCCATAAAACCTAAAAGAAATACGGTAAGTGGTAAACCAAAATTATAAAGTATACGCATAAAAAAACTTTCGCCAGCCCCACCCAATATTACAATTTCTTTCATATTAGGAACCCCATTTCCTAGTAATATATTTGAGATAGGCAACCTAAAAAAAGCTTTGGCTTCATTATAAATAAGTAAATTTGTATCATTACCAATATTTGTCAAAGTTATGTTTTTTACCCCAATATAAACAAGAACAATCGCACAAATCGTATAAAAAGCGATTGTGCTTTTGGTCATTTTCTTTGAAGGATAAAAATTTAAGAATATAGCTGCTTCTATTGCAAAAAGGACAAGGAATGCAGTTTTAGCTCCTTGTAAGACCGAAATTGTTACAAAAAGTATATTCCATATCAATGAGGGCTTTTTTTTATCTGCAAGAGCAAGGACATACTCTAAGACTGCACCTAAAACAAAAACAAAACCAGTTTTCTGAGGTTGAAGCATTAAACCAAAAGGTCTATAGCCAACAGATAACAAATTATCGTTTTCTAGTAAATATCCAGAAGTTTCTTCTATTTCCGGCATTGCTTTTCCAACCAAAGGAACGCTATAAAAATCTCCAGGAGATAATATCGCAAGATATACTAATTCGAATAGGGTGAAAAATATGTGGATGCGACAACACCATAAACAGAATTTAGTAAGAATCACAATGTCGATTTTAGAATTACCCAAGATATAAATCAAAAGAAGAAATACCAAAAAACGATAGTTTTCATTTACGAAACCGGAACCATCATCTTTATATGTGAACAGAACTGTTGCAAAAAAATACAAAAAATAAAACGTAATAACTAATAGCACATTTGATGAGATTAACCTTTTCTCATTAACACCTTTCTTTTGATAAAACAACAATCCTAGCATAATAATTTCCAAAATAGCGGATGTTGGAAAATATACACGCAAGGGTGCTGAAAGAAACGTAAAAGCCACTATAACGAACAACAAAAAATGTTGGCGTATTACCATCAAACTTAGTTTAATATCTTCCATAAAGAATTCATCACTTAAAATTGAATAACAATATTCTAGTCTAATACTTCAAACACTTTCAGTATATTTACTTTAAATTTATCATATGAAAATTTAGAGAAACTTTCAAAAGAAGCCCTAGCCATTTTATTGTAATTACCCAAATCTGATGTTAGGCGACCTATGCTATCTACAATAGCTTGTGGATTATTAACTGGTACATGATACCCATTAATTCCATCTTCAACAATTTCAGCTTGTCCTCCAGGTGAAGTTACAACAACTGGAATGCCCACGCTTTTAGCATCAACCACAACAAGGGATAAAGCCTCTTCAATTAGAGTAGGTACTACAATGATATCTATATCTGTATAATATTTATCTATTATATTAGCATCAAAGCCTAAGAACTTTACTCTTCCTTTAGCCCTGTGCTCTAATTCCTTCAGAAGCGGTCCTTCACCGTATACACGGAATTCTATTGAATCCAGACATCTTTTTGCAGCATCTATATAACAATCAACTCCTTTAATAGGAATAAGACTACCAACATAAGCAACTATAAAATTATTCGTTTTTTTAAATCCTTTAAACCCCAATTTATTGAGTGAAGGATTAAAAAGAAGCCTACAATTATCTGTTTTTATTGATTCTCGTACAGTGTTAGACACACACAACACGGTTTTAGCCTTCTGAAACAACCACCTTGCAAAAACAAAATACATTCCATTCTTTTTTTCCACCAAATGAGCATGATGAACAAATGGAATACCATAAATCCATTTCAAAAACACCGCAAACATTAATGTTCTTTTATTGGTAGAGTAACTAATACAGTCACCTTTATTCAATTGTTTGAGAACTTTTTGGGCATCAGATAAAACAAATAACAGAGTAGCTAATGTCATTTTTATCCATAACCATAAACTTTTTTGTCCATTGACATTTATATGTCCAATATTAACAAAACTATTGTTTCCATATTGTTTCATTACTGTTTCTGCATATCTAGTACTTGCAGAATAGTCAACAAAACGCAGATTAAAATAGTCTTTTAATATATTGGCAACAATGAGGGTTATTTTTTGCCCTCCACCAAAGTTAACCCTTGATGAATCTTCCAATACTAATATCGTTTTCATAAATTAGACGTGATACGATTTTTTTTGCAATTTTGCCCTTAGAAGAAAATAGCTTTTACAAGGCATTACAAGAAACAAAAGAGGGAATAAGAGTTTTGTACTCAAATGAAGATTCTTAAGTATAAAAACAAATAGCTCAAATCGCTTCCCCTCCCGAATAAATTCTTCTGCATATGCATTAACCGCTCTTACACGTAGCCATCTGAGTTGTTTTCTATATTCAAAACATTCCTCTTTGTTGAGAATCTGTGATGTCAAAGACAAATATAACTTATCAAACTCAACACCCCAGTTTTTCTTGCTAGCACTAGTTAGAGAATCAGTATGCATTCTGTATTTCATTAGAGGCATATCATCATAATAAGCATCACCTTTACGAGTCAACCTCAAGAAAAAGTCGTAGTCCTCTATCAATTGATAATGAGGGTCAAAAAATAAATGCTCCTCATTTTTAAAAACGGCAGCAGACATGCCTATTTGATAAGAAACAAGTATATCTTTAAAATGACGACTACCACCATGAACATCCCTGTTGTGTATTTCTTCTCTTTTTCCAACAATCCAGTTGTAGTAATTTGAGTAATACAACAAAACATTTTGGGAAGACAAACAGCATACAGCTCTTTCCAAGAAATTAGGAAGCCAAACATCATCACTATCGAGGAAGGTCAAGAGTTTCCCCTTAACCTTCATCATAGCTAGATTTCGAGCCTCCCCTAATGGGGTATGTTTCTCTGCATAACAATAATTCACTCTAGGATCATCATAAGATCTTATGATTGATGCAGTGGAATCAGTTGACTGATTATCCCAAAAGATAATTTCATAATTGTTATAAGTCTGTGCAAAGATACTATCAATAGTTTCTTTCAAGTATACCTCGCTATTATAACAATTAACAATTATGCTAACCAAGGGCTCTTTTTCCATAAGATCTTATACATTCTCTTTAATAAGATTACAAATTCTATCAACTTCCTCCAAAGACAATTCTGGATGCATTGGCAAAGTCATAATTTCCTCATAAACCTGCATAGAAACAGGCAACTCATAGCTAGTTTTAAACAAACTGAGCAAATGATTTGGTTTATAATGAACACCTGTAGGTACTCCTGCCTCATTCAAAATATGCTTAATTGCATCACGCTTACCATTCTGAATCATCACAGGATAAATGAATGATATTGTATTATTAAAATCGATACCTTTGATCAACTTTACGCCAGCAACATCATGTAAATTCTCATAGTAACGCTTTGCTAGACTCTTGCGCTTTGGTGCGAACTCTGAGTCTAATCGTTTCAATTGTACTCTACCAATACCAGCAAAAATATTACTCATATGATAACGGTAGCCCTGAGTTTGAACATCAAAGTCCCAGCTACGAAGACCAGCATAACGTTTCTCAGAATCCTTCATTACGCCTAACAAACGGGCATCTTGAACATACTGTAAAGCCTCAGGGTCAGAAGTCATAATACAACCACCTTCACCCGAAGTGATATTCTTAATACCATCAAAACTGAAACAGATCATATCCCCAGAAGCTCCTATCTTCTTGCCATTCTGTACACATCCAAAAGCATGTGCAGCATCCTCTACCACACGAAGATTATGTTTCTTTGCAAAAGCATAAACTTCAGCATGATTACTCGTATTACTTGCATAAAAAACCGGTAATATCACCTTAGTTTTATCCGTAATACGCTTTTCAGCATCAGCCAAATCAATAAGCAGAGTATCAGGATCAATATCACAACTAACAGGCACACAATGTGCAGCGATAATAGCCTGATAAGTTGCCACAAATGTAAATGTAGGAACCAGCACTTCATCACCAGGCTTTGTAATCGCAGCAATAGCTAAGTGTAATGCAGCAGTTCCACTATTTACACAAACCGCCTTATAATTTGGATTACCAACGTATTCCTCTATTTCTTTTTCAAAAAGGCCTACGTATTCCCCCATACCTAAATATCCACAATTAATAATAATATCGGATACAGCACTGGCTTCCTTATAGCCAACAACAGACTTTGATAATCTCATTTCTTTAATATTTAAAAAGTTCTACTTAATTACAGGGATTTCACTTTCCCATCGTTTCCATGGAGCAACACCATCCAACAGTAACTGTTCCAAAAGATTCTTCTCACGAATATTGTCCATACACTGCCAAAAGCCACGATGCTTATACGACATCAGTTCCCCCTCAGCAGCAAGTTGGCTTAAAGGTCCCTTTTCAAAAATAGTCTGGTCACCTTCAATATAATCAAACACTTTGGGCTCTAAAACCATATAACCAGCATTGATTGGTACACCATCGGTTAGATTTTTCTCTCTAAACGAACGAATAGAATTATTCTCATCAATGTTAAGTACACCTTTATCCTGTGCTTGAATCACAGCTGTCAGAGTGGCTATTTTTCCATGACTTTTGTGAAATTCAACTAATTTGTCTATTTCAACATCACATACAGCATCACCATACGTCATCATGAAAGTTTCATTGCCAACATACTCTTTTATACGCTTGATTCTTCCACCCGTTAAGGTATTGTAACCAGTATCTACAACTGTAACCTTCCAAGGTTCTAGATTTGAATGATGAATCACCATTTCATTCTTATCATGTGTAAAATCGAAAGTTACATCAGAATTATGCAAGAAATAATTAGCAAACCAATCCTTAATATACTCTTGTTTATAACCTGCACATATAACAAACTCCTTATAGCCATAATAGGCATATTCTTTCATAATATGCCATAAAATTGGCATACCACCTATCTCAATCATAGGCTTTGGTTTGAACTGACTTTCCTCACTGATTCGTGAACCAAAGCCACCTGCTAATAAAACTACTTTCATACATTTAAGTTTATATGATTAAAATCAAATGTAATACCACACTCTTCTCCTGGCAAATTGACCTGTTCATTAGGATCGTGAGGTATATTTGCTACGTTCAGTAAGATGCTCTTACCTTCTGCAATTCCCATAAAAGCCATCCATACCCCTGGAGGTATAGTTATTCTACGATAGAGTTCTGGAGAATCTGGAGACAATGTTGCCTCCATAAACTTCCCGAATGTTGGTGAATCCTCTCGTCCATCATATAAGACAAAATGAATCTTGCCAACAATACAAACTAAGTTAAGCGTCATTTTTGAATGGCGTTTCCAAGCTTTAACCAATCCGTTGATGATACTAGAAAAATAAGCTTCACCAAACCCCTCAAAGCCAGGATCTACACATTTCATGGCGTGAAACACGTCACCTTTTGGATGTGCAATTTGTTTTAGAGGGGTCAATAAGACCCCTTCTATCAAATTATTTTCCATTATCTATATCTTTTATTTTGCCCATTCTAGATTCTGCTTCTGTGCAGCATCTTCATAAGCCTTAATCTGTTGCATAGTTAACTCAAACATGTCTTTATCCTTCTCAACATAGAAAGCACGATACCATTCTGCTATAAAATGCACGCACTCCTCATAATGAAGCGTAGAATGCCAATGAAGATATGCAAGAGCCTTATCACAATTAAGTTTCAAAAGAGTAGCCTCCTCAAATGGTACATCACCAGTCAACTTAGCTGCCTTATCTTTATCAAGGCCCCAAAGGGTTGCCAAATCCTGAACAAGTTCAAAAACAGTCTTTGTTTGTTCTGCTCGTGGGCCAAAATTGTATGGCTCACCATTTTCACATTTACCCTCTGCCAAATATTGACCTAAAGTAAGATAGCCAGACAATGGCTCCAATACATGTTGCCAAGGTCTTGTAGCCTTAGGAGAACGGATTTCAACTGTTTCACCCTCAGAGAATGCCTTTACACAATCCACAATGATGCGATCTTTAGCCCAATCACCACCACCGATAACATTACCTGCTCTGGTTACACCAAACTTAATATTAGGCATTTTATTGATGAAAGAATGCCAATAGCTCTTAATTACAAGCTCAGCAGCACCTTTAGAACCTGAATAGATATCCTTACCACCGAGACCATCAGTCTCACGATATCCCCATATCCACTCTACATTATCGTAGGCCTTATCTGAAGTGATCAATACACAAGTACATTCCCAATCAATGTTCTTGATTGCCTCACATACAACAGCAGTACCAATAATGTTGGTAGTCATCGTGTCAAATGGCTCTCTATAGGATGTAAGCACCAAAGCCTGGGCTGCCAAATGTATCAAAAAGTCAGGACGAACTTCCTGCACATAATCGTTAAACTCCTCTTTGTTGCGAACATCCCCAAAGTGCTGATGTATCTTATCCTCAAGATGAAGAGTTTCAAACATCGAAGGATTGGTAGGTACACTTAAAGAATAACCATAAACATCAGCTCCCAACATAGTGAGCCAAGTTGTCAACCACGAGCCCTTAAAACCGGTATTACCCGTAATAAGAACTTTCTTACCTTTATAAATGTTATTAAATGCCATAACTAGTTATTTTATTAATTATTCGTTTAATTTCTTCCTTATAATAATCATTAAATGGTATTGATACAAGAAGACCTCCTATAACACAAAGAGACATTACAAAAATATTATACCCCAAAGACATACTATTTTTTTCAAAACACATATGAGGATATACTATCGCAGAAATAATCATCACCATAAAAAGAGGAGGAACAACAACTTTCAATACCTTTATAAAAGATACTAACTTTGTTCCAATAGCACAAAAATCTTTTTTAACAACAATCCAATATCCAACAGCAGGCAAAAAAGGAATTATAAACTTGAAAAACGCAAACGATAAAAGTCCCCAATTACGAATGGTTAGAATAATTCCTAACCAATATAAAAAAGGCATTAATATATTAAATTTCACAAGAATACGATTATCCTCTTTTGCTACCAAATAGCTTGTAAGTGGATCTCTAACAAAATTCGGTATAAAACTCAATACCAAAAATGTAACCAATAAAGATGCATCAACATAATTGGAACCAAGCCAACTGGCTACAAAAGGTTTAGCCAATAAAGACAAAGTAATTATAGGAACTGTTAATATAGGAGCAAACATAATTATCATTTTATTGACGAAGCTATTAAGTCCATCATAATCTCCAAGTCCCACAAAATGATTGTATCTTGATGCATATGGCGAATAAACTATTGAATTAAAAGTTCTCACCAAAGTTAAAACTGATAAAGCAGCACCATAAAGAGCCACTGATTCCACTCCCAATATATGAGAAATAACAATCTGATCTAGTTCATAATAAACTATCATACTTAATGATAAAAGTAAAGCTGTAACGCTCAACTTTTTCATTTTTTCAAAAATTTCCTTATCGAATTTAAAGCTATGTATCAATTCACGGATTTTGTATCCATACTTTCTTGAATACAGCAAACCAAATAACACAATACATAGACTAACAATCTGATAAAAAAAGAAATATTCAACTATCAAGTATCTACCTTTCCCGAAAAACACAAAGACAGATAGAATTCTGGTAATATTACCTAAGATCATTATTCGTTGATACTTATAATCTTCAACTCTAATAGTAAATATTAATCCAAGAATTCTTTGCCCTATAATTATCGGACAAGAAAAAGCTAAAATCAATAGAAGATTCCTAGAAATACTATACATCTTTGTCCCTACTACCAGCTCTGGAATCAATAATTTCGGACAGCATCCTAAAATCACAATAACCAAAGCAAGAAATGAAAAAATAGAGACCATTACAAAAGCAGTAAAGCCAATAATCCGGATTTCTTCATAACGTTTACCTTGTACATAATATTCGGCTGCATATTTGGTACCTGCAGCCAAAAAGCCTAAATCCGCATAAGAAAAAAAGATCGTTAGAGAAGTACAAACACTATAGATACCAAAAATTATCTTATTAGAAGACAAATATGGTACAACAATAAACAAAGAACAAAAACCTAATAATACAGAAAGGATTTGCCAAAAATAAATCTTAAGATATTTCTGCCTATAATTTTTTGCCATCATCAACAAATCAATAGTTTACCATAAATCCCGGGAACTTCTCACTAGGTATAGCAGTTATATTTGAAGCACAGGAATGATAATCAAAATCTTTAATTGGAGTTCGCCAATTAGGTCCATAATTAGCTATAATAAACTCTTCTGTGTTGCTTGGAACCATAAACTCTCTACCTAAGAATGAAAAACTGGCAAGTCCTTCAAAAGGATTATCTATTTTTTCAACTATAACAGGCAATATTATATCTTTTTCTTGATAATCTATATTTTTGATAAGCAAAGGATTATATGTATATGCACTATGCTCTGAGACAAAATAAAAATCAAAATCAATATAAGTATTGTTATACTCAAATCTATATTCTACATTATGAGGAGTTTCCCAAGAACCAAAATGAACTTCAAATTTGAGTTTCAAACCATTCGAAAGCATCAAAGGTTTAATTTTTTCGAGATATTTAACATCCAAAGCAACATCCAAATCATAATCATGTGCTATAAAATTATGCTCTCTATATGCCCCTAAAAGGGTACCATAAGTCAACCAGTAAGGAATACCATTTTCCTTAAGGATATCATCAACTTTAAACAACAGCTCCTTACATCCTTTATGGAATTTTTTTCTTTGCTGATCAAGCATAAATTCTCTTCTCATTTTTAGAACAGACTCAGGAACAATTTTCTTAATTATTTTCTTTAATTTACTCATGATAAATATACTTTTTATAATTATTGTTTAATATAGAAATGATTATATCTGAATTATTAATGTGTTCTGAGATTGGTGTCGTCAAATAATCATATTTATACTTCTCGTATCTATGCATATTAACGTCTCTGAAATATACCTCAGAACATTCATCAATATTTATAAACTCCAAATCCAACAACTTAGGAAACAAAAGTGTATTAAAAAACAAGTATCTACTTTCTATGTCATTGGAAGTATATATTAAAATTGGCTTTTTGTCAATTACAGGAAAAGAGATTGCGGTAGAGTTACAAGTAATAGCTCCAATACAATGATTTATTAATTCCGCAGTTCTGTTATAATAAACTTTTCTTCCACAAAAGAAATCATGCTCTTCATATTTCAAAGATGAAGGATGTGCAGCAATAACAACTTCACATCCATATTTCTTTTCTATTCTTGCAAAAAGCAAATTTATTGATCTATAAAATGATTCTGCATTAATATGCTGCACACCTCTAAGTGTAAAATCATTATGAAAAGGTAGATATTGATCTATATAAACTACATAACGCCCTATTTTATTATCACTATGATTGAGCGAACTTTTAACAGACATATATCCCTGATAATCTCCAGAATTGCAACCAACAAATACTGTTGAATCAGAAGTTTTATAATCACATGTTGCAGCCCTGCATGACTGCAATACAATTTTAGCTGGCTTAAAAAGTTTACTCTTTAATAAAAAACGATATAATCGACCTTTTATTCTAGCAATAAGTTGCTTAGCATTTAAGCGTGCTATGATCTTTATACCTTTCGAAGAAGATAATGGTGGCAAACATCCTGAAGTACAATATACTATATCACAATTATATTTAGACAATATTTTGTAGACAATAAACGAATACCAAGCATAATTCATAAAAGAAAAGAAAACTGCATTAGTATTCTCCTTTATCAAAACTTCATATTCTTTTTTGTTCTTAACTCTGCGTATTATCAAACCAGGAGTCTCAACATTTGCCAAATGCTCATTTAAAGTTATAGGACCTAAATCCCAAAACTCAACGTTCACACCTTTTCTAACCAAATCATCAACACAAAAATAGTTTTTGATTTTTGCGCAATAATTTGCAGTATATAATATTATACACTTCTTCATACTATAATAGTTTAAACTCAATTTCCTTTAACTCTTCAGGTGTATCTATCTCATAGATTCCATTTATCTCCTTCACATGTATATCTAATTCAGGATAAATATCCAACACCATATTATCCCAATAAAGATTGTTGTAATTCTTATTGGCATAAACCTCTTCCATGTGCTTGATGATTTTCTTGCAGTCATCAGCCTTCCAATAGGAAATGCCACTCATCAGAAAGCCATCACCTGCACCGATGTTTATCTTCACAAGTTTGTTGTTCTCATCCACTTCCAATCCCCATTCATTCTCATATTTTTTCTTCTTGGCAAAATACGTAGATTGGGTAACTTCCGACAACAGAATGTTCTTATCCATATAAACATCGCCTTCAATCACGTAAGTGTCATGAAATCTATCTCTAACGATATACAAGGAATTGATGTTGTTACAAGTATCATATCTGTCATTGAAAACAATATCAACACCATACTTATCTTTCAAGAAATTTAAAGCTTCAGCCTTATAACCTGATATTAAAGTTATATCCTCAATACCCTTCTCTTTCAAGAATTGTATCTGACGTTCCACCATAGGGACACCATTTACTTCGACTAAACATTTTGGTCGGTCATTTGTCAAAGGGCGCAGGCGTGTTCCCATGCCTGCAGCCAATATAATTGCATTCATACTTTTATTTATTTTTCTTTCTTGACACCAACGTAGCTACCGTTACGCCAGTTACAACTAAAATAGAACCTACTATAATATTCACAGATAAAGCACTGCCAACCAAAATAAAGGTAAAGACAACGGCCCAAAATGAATAAGTTACATTCAAACACAAAGCCTTTGCTGCACCAATCAAGTCTATGGCGGTGTACCAACAGAAAAATGATCCCATACCAATGAGAGCAGTAAAGAGCAAAGTGAGCCAACAAGCTGTATCGCTGAAAACAGCTATGGTTCCTTCAACCATATCTCCATACCCGCCTATCATAATCGGTGCAACTATCAATATGTAACTTACACCCGATGTCAACTCTCTAATAAGCAAAGCCATCTGAGGATCTACGTTTCCAGCCTTCATGCCATAGCCACATACAACACCTTCAGTTGCCCAACCTATAGCAGCAACCGCAGCCAGCATAATACCACCGATAATATTCACATTTGTATCGCTCTCAGGAGTATAACCGATGTAGATAATACCCAAGATACATATCAGAAGCCCCAACCATCCTCGCAAACGAACTTTCTCTTTAAGGATAATCATAGCCATGGCTGAACCCAAGAGCGGATAACAGGCTGTTACAGTAGCTGTAAGTGCCGCACCTCCCTTAGCTATCGCCAACATATAAAAAGTCATAGCAAGCGGACCACCAAATAATGCACCCAAAGCACAAAACAGGCCATCCTTCGACTTAATAGCAGGCCATAAATCTCTTAATCGTCCCTTGGAACCCATGATAATGAGCATCCATAATGCAGCGAAGGCATCATGAAGCATACTACAGATAAAAGTTCCTCCAACAAGAAGGATAGGATTTTCTACAAAAGGAGACATAGCCATAGCAACGCCTATCAGTACAGTATCCAATCCCCATGTCATACCAGAAAAGACTCCCGTGGCATAACCTTTGCGCATCAGCGCCGATGTATTTGCTTTCATTATAAATTAATCTTCTTTAAGTTTTCTATTGCTCGTGAGTATCTATCCATACCATATGTACCGAAATCATCTCCCTGTGCCTCTTTGATACAAGTCCACACAGCCCACAGATAATCCATCAATATCTGATATATCAATATTTTCTTTCTGGCATTCTCTGGTTCATTGCCATCAAAATAATGATTGAGAAAATAATCCTTGCTTTCATCTGTGAAATTACTTTCCAAGAATAGGGCCGCAATATCCCACATAGGATCGTTCATTCCAGAATATTCCCAGTCTATCAGATAGATAGTTCCATCCTCAGCCTTCAAGAAATTCTCGGCTACGAGATCATTATGACAAGGCTTTACAGATACACCCAATTGATTCAGGTAATCTTCTAGTAGAAAGACCTTTTTTCTTATGGGTTCATAGCCTTCATACATTTTTCCTTCGGCTTTCACTAGCAAAAGCTCATAATTCAATATTTCCTTGAATACATTAAACTCATTACCAAAGCGAACATGAGAATAATGTAAGGTTCTGAAGATATTAGCTATTTTCTTCATATTTGATGGTCGCTGAATGGTCGCCCCATTCAATGTCTCTGCGTTCTTTACAAAGTCTGCAAGTTTGATACCCGTCTCAGAATTGAAGTATCTGATTGGAGGATTGATACCCATCTTACAAGCTTGCAAGGAGTTTTGTTCCTCATTGCTACGCACCACCATACCTTCTGCACCAATGCCAGGTACACGAAGTACATATTCATTTACACCTTTAGTAACCTTAAAGTTCTTGTTTGACATACCTCCTATCTGACTTATCTTCACCTCATTCTCTATCTGTTCGTTCGGAAAAATAACCTTGAGGTATGAAATCAAGTTTTCGTAATCAAACGGATTCTCCTTTCTGCGAAGCTTAGGGTAGATATAGTTGCAAAGCTTATTGAAATCTTCTTCACAATCAACATCTCCCCATATCAAATTGGTAAACTTGATATAAGGTCTGTCCAAGACATCAGTAGAATCAAACAGCAAATACTCATAGTTGAGATAGGGATTATTACTGTTTTTCCACTTGTTCATCATTCGGTCAAAAGAGTGCTTGGAAATCTTGACAATCCCCAATAACTCTCCCTCGAAATTACATATCTGATGACGATCCTTGCTTATCTTAGTAATATATCCACTACGAGTTTCAACAAAAGCCTCGTCCCCGCTGCCAGACTCTTCTGTAATGGCAAAGCAATTTTCGTTTTTTGTCTCAGAAAGTTCTTTCAGTACCTTATATTCATAGAACGTATCGCCCTCTACCAAAAGAAAATCATCCTTGATATAAGGTGCAGCCATAGCAAGCGACCCCATCGAAGAAGTAAACTTAAAGTCTGGATTCAATACCAGGTGAACTGTCTCTGATGCGTATCGCTGATACTGTTGAGCTTGCCCCCCCACTATTAAGAGAATATTGTCATAGTTGAGGGCCGTCAAAGCCTCGATTGTTCTATCTATCAAACAAGAATTCTCATAATAAGGTTTCAAAGGATAAGGTATTTCTGTATCCTTATCCTTCCTGGCCGATAAAATAACCGCTGTTTTCATTAAAGTCCGAAATAAAGTGACATCGTAAAGTATGATTTATTATTGTAAGGATTCAGTACATAGCTGGCACTGACTGGTAGCTTGAAGTTACCAAACTTGAAGGCCGTGCTATACTTGGCATTGATATTAACCACATTGAATCCACTTTCGTTGTTAGTATAAAAGCCCTTGTTCAAATTGGCTCCTACACATAAAGCTATATTATTATCTTCCGTAAAGGAGTGGTTGTAACCAACCTCAGCATATGAAGAATACATCTGCTTTCCATCTGCATTTTTGTCTGCTCCAAAGATATAAGTTGATACCGTAACCCACAAAGGAACCTTAGTTCCTGCCCATGTGGCGTATGCCTCAACCCAATGTCCAGTCTCGCGATTGCTCAACTTGAAGTACTGGTCTTTTTCACCAACGGAAGAAGGATAATAGTAATCAGAAACACCAACAGTAAACTCACTGGCAGTATAAGATACGCCTAAATCTACTTCCTGATGACTACCATCAATGGCATAACCACCCATAGCAAATGCATTGAATCCATGCGTATTATAGCCTATCATCGGAAATACCGTAGGGGCTGTACCATATTCAATACCACGCCACATATATTTTGTGGACAATTCTAAACTCGCAGTGAAAGGAGACTCCTTCAAGCTCTCCTCTGCATTTGCAGCCATCGCTGTTGCCAATAACAGCATCAACAGTTTAACTTTGTTGAAAGTCATTTTATGTCTTTTAAATGAACTTTTTATTTTTCAATTCCCTAAATGCTGCTATCAGCTTATCATAATCAGCAGTCGTCAGTGCTCCAATATGTCCAACACGGAAGATTGAGTCTTTCATGTCGCCACCATTTGGACAAATCCACATACCATACTCATCCTTTATCTTCAAAAAGATATCGTAGGCTGAAGCTGTAGTTGGATGAAGTGGAGTAACAGCATTTGACAACGACTCGGATACGATTTCAAATGGCAAATCTTTAATTTTCTCCCGGAAATATGTAGCTAATGCACCGATACGTTCTATTTCCCCTTCTACGCCTCCATTTGCATCTATCTCTTTCAAACGAGCATTAATCTGACGAAGAATACCAACAGCTGGGGTCCAAGGAGTCTGACCACGCTCCATATTCTTCAATGCTATCTGTAGGTCAAAGTATTGACATAGGCACTTGGTGTTGTTAACTCGACTAATTGCGTTTGGAGAAAGAACCATAACAGAAATACCAGGAGGGCACGCTAAAGCTTTCTGGCTACCAGTAATCATAATGTCAGCCCCCAATTCCTTCATATCAAAAGGATCAGCTAAGAATGTACTAATACAATCTACAATCAAAAACAGATTATTTCGCTTACAAAAATTACTAATCAAGTTCATATCATAATGAACACCCGTTGAAGTCTCATGCTTGTTAACCAAGAATGCAGTATATCCTTGTCCCTCATATGGAGCAAGATGTTCTGGTTTTAATGCCTTGCCATGCTCTAGTTTGATTTCAGTATAAGCAACATGATGAAGTTCTAGCAATTCTACAAAACGATGTCCAAAGCTACCACCATTTACAACCAACGCCTTATCATTTGGAGTGAGGGTATTCATGATAGCAGTCTCCATCGCTCCAGAACCTGAAGAAGTCAAGAATACGACTTTAGAATCATCAGAAGCTTTTGCAAACTTCTTAATGAGTCTTTCGTTCTCATACATCACATCAGAAAATTCCGAAGTTCTAAAATAAGGTACTTGTTCGGCACCAATAGCTCGTACAGCAACACTAGACTGCACAGGGCCTACTGTAAAATTAATCATTATTATCTAAATTAAATTTCAAAGAAGTTTTTACGTTCATCAAACTGTTGCATGATCTGAGCCATGCATACGCTTTCTTTTCTTCGAAGTCTAGCAGAAGAGAAACGCTTGTTAATGATGCAACTTATAAATTCCTGTATCTCATAACGAAGTCCATAGCCATCCCATTTATAGAAATACTTCTTATTCTCATTCTGATCTTCATATCGAAGTTCGAAATAATCCGTTTTCCACCATGGAGCTGGTACATAGGCATATCCCTTAGTACCAGAAACCACGAGATTGCCTTCTGTTTTTACGCCGATACCTACCTTAAAAGATGCTGTAGCATTAGGGTAGCGCATGACACCATGTGTATATACATCCACCTGGTTACTCATCCGACTAAATATAGTCAGGTCTTTATAGTTGATACCTAAGAGTTTGACTATAGGTAACAAAGGATAGCTACCCTCCTCATGCATAGCTCCACCAGCTTGAGCTACATCAAACTCTCTACCATTCTTATCCAAGAGTTGAGAGCAAGATGCCTCTATATCAACTATCTCACCTATCAAGCCAGACTTTATCATTACCATCAAATGATTAAATGCAGGGCAATGAGCCGTCTTGTTCGCTTCCATCAGTATAACATTTTTGTTTTCTGCCAACTGATATAGCTCTTGTGCTTGTTCCTTATTTAAGACTAATGGAGTTTCACAAAGAACATGCTTACCAACCTCCAAGGATTTCTTGATATATTCATAATGACTAAGATGTGGAGTTGCTATATAGACAGCATCAACGACATCATAGAACTTATCCAAATCGGCATAAGCCCAAATACTCTCATTATCCTTGGACATGGTCACAACTGCATCTTTATTTATATCGTAAGCAGCACAAACGTTCACACCACTAACAACGGAAGCCTCAACAGGAAATCGTTTGGCAATTCGTCCACAACCAATAATTCCGATATTAACGGTCTCTTGGCTCTCATTCCGGAGCATCGTGGATGAAATACCTTGCGTTCTTGGCAGATAAACAACCTGACAGAATTCATTCAAGTAATCAAACTTACCCTCCCAGTCTGAACCTATAGCAAAAATATCCACATCATATTTTTGAATGTCGTCTATCTTTTGACCAACATAATCCTCTACAATAATTTTGTCTGCATAACCCGTTTCCTTTACAGCCTCTACACGCTCTAAAACATTATTGCGAACATTCAATTTTCCACGATCACGATCGAAGTTATCATTGGTAACACCAACAATAAGGTAGTCACCAAGTTCCTTAGCTCGCTTAAGAAGATTAAGGTGACCTTGATGAAGCAGATCGTAAGTACCGTAAGTTATAACTTTTTTCATATAAATGCAGATTATATACACAAAGACAAAGCTTAAGATACCATTTCAACTTAAACTATCTTGTGTTTTACTTTTGAAATATTATTGATTTAGCTATAATTAAATCTAATGCCCCGTCTATATCAACAGAATCCTCTGCTGACATAATATAAGAGAGAGCTTTTGCACCAAAGAAATGCTTTTGCTTTAAATACGAATCAGGCTTAGCAATAAAGATTGCGCCATTAGGAGAATAGTCTTTATACCCTTGTCTTCTATAGTTAGAAAAATCTGTATCGAAATATTTCAAACTCTCATCATCGTCAATAGGATTTACAAGAACCTTTGCATGTTCAGCCTCCTTCATTGATACTAAGAAATCAAAATATTCTATCTTTGATTCAAATTTCTCTATAGCTTCTGTTATATGCTTGGATGTACGAAGAGGAGAAGTTGGCTGTAAGAGAACAAAATAGTCAATAGACTCCTGAAGTCTATTCTTCAATATATCTTCCAACACCATAAAGGTTGTTGCCTTATCATTAGATAACGCTTCACCTCTCATCATCACTTCTGCACCATAATGTTGCGCTATCTCTGCATAATGTTCAGAATCCGTAGATACTATTACATGATCAAACAAACCAGTCTCTAGTGCTGCTTCTATAGAATAAGCAATAAGAGGTTTGCCACAGAGATCTATAATATTTTTATCTTTTAACCCCTTCGAACCAGAACGTGCCGGTATAATAGCTATTCGTTTCATTCGTTTAAACATTTAAAGGTTTGACATCAAAAAACTTTTTATACTTTGGCTTTTCACCATGCAGAATATTCTTTGTTGTTTGATAATACAATTCAGCAGAATGCTCTTTATAATAAGGAGTATCAGTTATTTGTTCATCCTTATGAGAAATAGTAAACCGAATTGCGTGAGTAATAGCTTCAGCAGTGCAACGTACATCTAAAATGCTACTACTTTTAACGCGACCTGTCTGTCTATCACCTATATTTATAGTAAAACTTCCTAAAGAAGGAACTTCTATAATACCACTACTAGAATTTCCAATAAGAGCAACAGACTGCTTTACAATATAATGGTATGCATCAGGATGAAGATTGCTATAAAAATGGCAATTTTCATGTGTTTCACAGAATTGCTTTACTCTCTTCGTAATTTGATCAGCATGTGTATCTGCATTTGAACCAATAAATACAAAGGTATAATCTAAGCTAAATGGCTCTATAGCTGTCAGTACCTGTTCTACCTGTTCCAACGGAGAAACATCGTTTAGGGTCTCAGGATGGAAAAGCACAACAAATGAATTATTTATATTCAAAAGTTCTCCTGGGACATTATTTCTTTCAATATGAAGACAGTTCTCTGCTCCTAAAGCACCAAGATAATATACAGTTTCTGGAGCCTCACCTAATTGTATTACTCGCTTACGATATTCCTCTGTACTTGTTATATGCCAATTTGCCATTTTAGTTATAGAATGACGGATAAACTCATCATAGTTTGCCTCTGTCAATTCGCCACCATGGAGATGCAAAATTGGCACACGATGCATAGCTGCAGCTATTGATACTGCATAAATTTCATATCGATCTCCCAATATTATCAGAAGGTCAAACTTATGGTCTGAGAAATATTTACTGAAATCATCCAAAGTTTGAGCCATAATATGGCAGGTATCATCAAGAGTGTTCATCTTTTGCGGGATGACATCTTTATAATCTATTCGAAAGCCATCTTGTTCAATGATATTAACAGCACTACCAAACTCAGAAGCCAGCAAGGCTCCTGTTGTTAATACAGAGAAATCAACCTCGTCATCAGCATTGAGCTTTGCGATATAGTTTCTTACGATTCCATAATCGGCACGTGAGCCTGTGACAAATGCCACTTTATATTTTTTCATTCTATTTTTTATTTTATAGCCTCTTCTACGATAGCCTTCAGATGCGTATAGCCCTCATCAGAGAAATGCAATCCATCCAAAGTATATTCCGAACGCAAATCACCAAATATATCAGACAAAGGCTTGGTGTCTATAATAGTTACTAGCTGTGAAAAGGCTGAGATTAAACGTTTATTTAATTGGTCTATACGCTTGTTAGACCTGTCCAGTCGCCCATTGGTATTGGAAATTGTGAGAAAATAAATCTTTGCCTTTGGATTTCGTTGAGAAATATAGTCAAAGGTTTGAGAAATACTATCGACTATAAACTCATCTGTATATGGGTAAACTATATCGTTTGTACCATGCATCACGATATAAGTATTTGCTTTACAATTGAGTAATTCACGATCCAAGATATATTGCTTATACTCTACTGAAGATATTCCTCTAATGCCACAATTGCGAACTTTCTTACCTGCTATTTCAGTACAGTTCCAATTATCCAATTGAGAATGACCAACTAAACAAATAGTATTTTCATCATCACATTGTGTGAATATATCTTTTTTCTCTTGGATACGACTCAATATACTCTCTGTCAAGAGACTACGACCTAACTTTTTCTTCATCAAGATCAAAGCCAACTCGAATTCGTTTACAGAATTGACAACAAGAGCCTCAGACTGTGGCAAATCAAAATACGAGATTCTTTCTGTTCCATCTCCAATCATAAAGGCTGGCACAACTTCAACTTGAGAACTTTTATTAAAAGAAGGTTCAAAAAAATCTACGCCAGTAGTAACCTTTCCGACTATTGGTAAAAATGCCCCCCCCACATATGCAGAAACAGCATCTACCAGAGTTTCTCTAGTCAAGAAAATCGCCTTGCCAGAAATCAACATTTTGGGAGATTTATCTTCTGGTAATTGGCTAGTCACTTTAAAATCATATTTTGATGCGAGTTTCTTAATCTTATCAGAATTTGTCAGCAAATATTTTTCGGCAAAAATATCTGTTTCTGAAACTGTATCGCATACATACTCAAAGCAAGGTTTACCCCACATGCTCAACGTATAGAAATCATTGGTATCCCCTTTATCTGAGCGACAATCAATATAAACCGTTAATACATTATTCATTGTATAGATATTAAATTTCTATTAATTCATCTTCACCGAAATCACGCATTGCTTTCGTACCCAACACATCATACCATCTCATTGGACTTACACCATTGCCCGGGCGCTTACAGGTAAGGTTCTCTTCGGTAAAAATTTCGCCTTTTCGGATTGCCTTACGAGCCACGATAGATTTACGGGCAATATTAATATTACGTCTTTCAGATTCTGTAACTTTCTTACCGCCCTCCCCGGCAATAACTTCTATACGACGAACATTTTGGCAAAGTTCCTTTAATTCTTCTGGTGTTGCAGAAGCCTTGTGATCTGGACCTGGCAAGTTCTTGTCCAATGTAAAATGCTTCTCAATCAGGACAATGTCCTTCATACAAGCACCAATAGCAGCTACATAGCCTACAGAATGATCAGAGAAGCCAATTTCTATATCCGGGAATTCTTGATGCAACGTATCTATTGCGCTTAGGTTCACATCCTTATCAGGTGTTGGATACTCAGTATTGCAATGAAGAATTATCAAATTCTTTGGATCTTCATACTTACAAATAATATCCACAGCTTGATGAATCTCCTCTATCGTGCACATACCAGTTGAAAGGATAATTTTCTTGTTTGGTATTTTATACTTAGCAATTCTCTCCAAAAAAGGAAGATTGGTTACCTCCCCTGATGGAATCTTCCAAATTGCCTGCTTCTGCTGTTCCAGAAAAGCAATGGAATCCATATCAAATGGTGTAGAGAATGTATCAAGTCCTAAACTGACGGCATAGTCACGAAGCTTGATAAACTCATCATATGGCAGTTCCAACTTACGTGTCATCTCCAATTGATTCTCATCATTACCAGTTGTTACCTTTTGGTAATCTGCCTTTGGAGCATATTTTGATATAAGCTCTGCAGCCTTGAAAGTTTGGAACTTGACAGCATCAACACCACAAGCCTTAGCTTCATCTACCATTTTCTTTGCCAGCTTTGGATCTCCACAATGATTACATCCAATCTCTGCTATTATATATATATGTTTCATACTAGTTATATTTATGACTTTTCGATTCAATTTCTTTAGCAGGAACCCCAACTACTGTAGTGTGAGGTTTAACATCTTTAATGACTACAGCTCCAGAACCAACCAAAGCCCATGTTCCTATTGTCAACTGACCATTTATAACTGTTCCGGAACCAACAAAGCTTCCATCCTCACAAATCACATCGCCATTCAATGTTGCATTTGTTGAGATATTAACATGATCTTTGATATGGCAACCATGCTCAACCAAAGCTCTTGTATTAATGACACAATTATCACCTACAGAACTTCCGTGATTTAATATGGCAAGTTTTCCTATAAAACTACCCTCACCAATTGTTGCAGCTTGAGAAACGAGAGCTGATTTATCAATAACATTGATAAGAGATAGCTTTCTCTCTTTCAATTTGTCAAACCATATTTTACGCTTTGCATTGTTGCCTATAGCAACAAAATAAACATAATCTTCTGGATGTACAATACAATCAATTGTATTACCTAAAATAGGAAACCCCTGATGTTCTTCTCCTTTGGATTTTATATCATCCAGGAATCCCACCATCTGAAAATTCATGTGGTCAACAGAATCCAATACGGATTTGGCGTAACCACCAGCGCCAACAATTATTAACTTTTTCATTTATTAGAATTGTTTTTCTATTTATCATACTCCTTAATCCTCTGTTCTTCTTTCAAAGAACAAACAAGCATTGTCCATTCTTCTCGGCTACGATACAGCCATCCAAACCTTGAACTACCACCTTACTTTCATCGGCTGCATGAAGCACACTGATTTTGCATTCATACAATCGAAAATCCTTGCCTACGCCGCCGGCCATAATTATGAATTGAATATCATCATACATTATTCATCGTTAATTTAAAAGGTAGGCTCCACACCAAAAGCGAAAAGTAGCTTATAAAAAATGCTAGTGGTGCTTCGCCTACCGAATAATATTGTTATTGTTTCGAAAATCTCTCCATCCTTCCTTACCGTTAAAGAAGGCTTCACCTCTCTTCTCGGTCTTCTCTCCTCAGGCGAGAAGAAGGAAACCGCCCTACTCGGTGCTCGAGACCGCTACGCTCTAAGGTTGGCGGACCATCAAAGGTCTTCGCCATATTATGCGGGATGGGACCGCCTTAACCATTCCTACATTGAGCAATCAATAAATTCGATTTGATTATATGTCAGCAATTGCGTCAACTTATGTTTAGTCAGCATTTGCAACTGCCATATTAAGTTATCATAAGATGATTGGCCATAATAGTAGAAATCCAATTTCACATTACTACTATTTTCCGAGCATAGCTTTTGGAAAAACTTCTCAAAATATTGATGGTCTGTATCTCCAAGAGAGTATCCATAGAAGATAATACGTTCTGCAGAATTCAGCCAATACGAAAATTCTCGTGCCTTCAAACTTTGACTATGAGCTTTATACAAAAATACATGCTCCTTTGATAACTTTGCAGAATCTTCTACGCCAAATACGATATCATCGTAAGGGGCTAAAGAACCATGAATATGCAATAGATTGCCTTTTGAAACACAAAACCGATCTCGTGTCATTCTTTCTATTATACTCGTATAATTAAAAGATATAATCTTACTACCGACTGGTAAATGCTCTATAACGCTCACGGCAGGATTATCTTTTTTAAGAATAAATTGTCCTTTGGTTTCTTCAAGAAGATACTTTTTTAGAGATGATTTTAAATCATCATATTCTTCCCTAAAATTATCATACTCCCATTTAGTATGCTTCTTTTTAGCATCCTGCTTCATCGAAGAGATTACATTACTAAACTCAGACAGTTCGTTCTCTATATCTATCCACCCCATATTTTCTTGAAATTGCTTTCTGAGATACGAACATAAGGTAGAATCAAATTTAGGAAAAAGCGAACTCCTCATAAAGTCGCCATAAGATGTCTTAAATCCCATAGATAGGTCAAAGCCATTACCTATTATCAATAATGTTTCTTTTCCCATTGGTTGATGATTTTAATACATAAACGCATTTTGACATATTGAAACTTTTAATTATTTAAAGCTTGTACTAGATGGTCTCAACGCTTGTTCTACAAATCTATAGTTTTGATAATTTCTCTTCTGTATATCCTCTAATTCTAAAGGACTATCCTTTATACGCAACTCACTAATTTTATAACGTCCAACAGCAGGTGTGTCCTCTTTACAATCTTCAACAAGAGCAACAATTACTTCTTTTATGTTTTGTTTATAGGCATAAAACAATCGAGTAAGTCCACTTATGACAATCAGACCATCTGCATGACGTTCAACAATAGGTGGTGTTATCACAGATGTTTTTCCATCCGCCAAAACAAATTCTGCGGGATAAAACATTTCAAGTTTTGCCTTTCCATATAGTTTAGCCAATTCATCCATTGCTCTGTATTTATAACCATAGACAAAATCGTGCATAAAAAACAGGTCTTCAATATTAACTTTTTTAAAAGAAATGATACAATACTGATATTGAGAAACTAATTTGAGTTTACTAATCATAGTTACCATATCTATTTTTTGTAAATATATCTGGGATAACTCAACACAATAGCAGTGATATTTTTTTTCTTTTAATGACTCTATAAAGGCATTCGTAATTTTGCTTTCAATTTCAGAATTATAATATTGGGCTCTATACTCCTTTCCAAATTTTCCGACAACAATACTCCTCCATCGATGCGCCTTCAAAAAGAAATATCCTAAAATTGGTAAATTTTCATTCACAATATAAACCCTGATCCCCATATAAGACAACAACCTTATAACATAGTCAGACTCCAAACTCCCATAAGGACCTTTAATCTGAATGTAAACAGTTACTTTTTTACTCCGGTTTTTCCATTTCAGAATCGTCAAGAATAATTTATAAATCTTCTTAAAATTATCTATCAAACAAACAACTTCATCATGTTGTTCGCAACTACAAGAAGCAACCTTCTGTAAATACTGATTGGAATGCATAGGCATTTCTTTAGGCTCTGAGTTTTGGTGGTAGTTATTCAAAAAAGCAACAAAAGACTTTTTACCTTCCTGTATAGAAGTTTTAAAAGGCTTTGATTCTATATTTAACAAATCAAAATCCAGCAGCCCCATATTTGTCTTTACTGGTACAACAAATATGTTATGATGGGAACTTATTTGTAAATTAGTTGCTCCTTCCGTTATTGTTGACATAACATCAGCAATATAACTCATCACAGAATTCTGTTTATTTTTTAATTCAGAATAAGATAGCGTAAAAGCTAATATATTACTATAATCTTCCGAATTATACTCAAAAAACGAAACTGGCAAATTGGACAACAACCCACCGTCCAGATAACAACCATCTACAGGTTTAAAGTACCCAGGAATAGCACAAGAACAGCTAACAGCCTTGGCAACAGACTCATTAGGAGTTTTCTTTTTATTCCATACCTTCACACTATGATATTTAATATCAGAAGCAATTATTGTCAAAGGAAATTTTAAATCACTAAACCTTACTTGAGTTTGAATTTTCAATAACTTTTGTAATTCAATTTCTATTACATCTTCTAAAACCTTAGCGTTACACATGCCTCTATCTGATAATGTTGACAAGATGACATTAACCATAGAAGGCTTTATGTTCATGAAGAAACTACCAGCAACTTTTAGAATGTAAAATCTAACCTTCGCCCATAGCGTTCGTTTTTTTTGGGATTTCTCTATGAGTTTCGGAATATCCAATCCACCGATAAACTCTTTCATATCATCAACAGATGCTCCTGCCGAAATCATCGCTGCAAAAATAGAGCCAGCAGACGTGCCTGCAAATTCCGTGAAACATACTCCATTTTCCAAAGCGGCCTCGTAAGCTCCTATAAAAGCTACAGCTTTACAGCCTCCACCTTGAAATACACCTTTGCTATTTATGAATTCATGACTTTTCAATGCCATTTACTTTTCATTGTTTAGTAAATAATAATCACTAGGATCGAGCGTAGTTCCCTTAACAAAATCATGACTTCTTATGATTTGCTTTAAATCACATAAAAGGACATGCACAGTTGTAACCATATATCGTTCCTCATCAAAAACAGGAATTTTTTGCCATAGTTTTATTGCATTGTCTGTAAAAGATTCAGAATCATGAATTTCATTATTATCACTCATGCTTGTATAAATGACTACAATAGGTATCCTATCTAATATTCCATAGTGAATAAAATCATTTGCATCATTACCATACTCACTTTTTCCATTTAAAATCAACATGATTGTGTCTACAGACACATCATTATTGATATCCATGAAATATTGACCATTTACTCTAAGATTTGCTAATTGTTGCTTTAACAGATATACATTACTAGAATCATTTAACAAATCACCGACAATGGCAACAACTTTTTTTTTATTTTCTTCCATAATCACTTCGGTTTTATTTTACAAATTTTGTAACATCAGAAAATAGTTTTAACAACTTTTTCGGTACCATTTACTAAATCCACTAATTGTTCCTTAGTTGGTTCTTCTTTTTTATTATGATCGCAAAGATTACGAATGTCAGCTAAATAACATATCTTACGCCAAGTAGGGGTATCAATAATACTTTCGTCTTTCAACTTTTGATTATAATCACTAATTCCAGGATTCTTCTTTGACATTTTGATATTATGCAATTCACAAATCGTAGAAAAATGCTTTTCTAATACTACACCACAAATTGCCCCTGCTGCACGAAAGAATCCATTTTTCAACAATAGTTTTGCTGATTCTATCTCTGAATCCATCATATCAGCCTGAACCAATTGTTTAATATTGTAAAGGGAAGAATCAAAACACTTTTTCAAAGACTGCACTATCTGGAATTGCTGCTGAAACTTTGGTACAACAGCAGTTCTATTTACCTTAACATCTCCAAAACGATCTTTAACAACTAAATCAAGCAGATAATCAGAAATCGTATAGTTGAGATAAGATATTTCATTATCCTTTCTTCTTGGCTGCTTATATTGCAATACAAAATCCTCTAACCGTTCGGGCATCAACTGCCTTATAACAGCAAGAGATTCATTATACCAAGCATGATAATCACATTTGAAATTGGAGTTCAAAAACGGTTTCTGCTCTTCTTCACTCAACTTTGCAAAATATTCTCTATATTCAACTTTCAGTTCATTATACAAGCCTCTCTGCAATACAACTCCCCTTTTGATAAGAGAATCCAAATCATTGATGTATCTTTCTTTATTTGTCATAACTATATATCACTAATTAGCGTCTCTACGATTTTACAAGCAGTACGCCTATCATTTTTTTTTAATAATATATATTGTATCTTTTAAGGATGAAGGATTGCTAAGCACACTCTTTCACCTTATCTATTTTTTCTATATAGTAACATGGAAGCATAGCTTATTTAAGAAAATTGCTCTTCAGCTCTTTACTAATCACTTTCCCCATTGACTTCTCAATATCAAAGAAGGTCATGGGGGCGTTGTAATCAATCTCCGAAATGGTGTTGTCCATATCATTAACGGCATAGCCTATCCATTCAATGGATTCTTCAAGGTCTTTCATATCGATTCGAGAATAGGTTTCCTCGAAACGGTCGAGAAAGAAGGATACCACTTTAGGATTCTTCTTTAAGTACTGATGAAAAGTCTTGCAGACCTGGGCTTGACCTTTGTAGTTGAGCTTACGAATGTTTTCAAACATAGGCATCGAACAAGAATAGGACTTTACAGAAGAAACCTTCTTCCCCATCTTCTTGCGTATCTCCTTTGCCTCCGGTATCGTATCATCGTAAACGTCTTGAAACTCTTCTGGGAGCATCGAGAGAATTCGCTCTAAAACTTCTTTATCTGCCATAATAGTGTTATTTTCTAAAATCAACCCGTCCTTCTTTACCATTAAAGAAGGCTCCACTTTTCTCACCAAGCCTCTCTTTCCTCAGGAACGAGAGGATGTAACTGGCTATGCTATAGCCTCCGCCAGAGTTTTGGTATAGGCAGCGGAGCCTGTGCCCACAAGGGGATTCCGATAATAATCTACGCAACAAAGTTGCGATTATTTGAAGGCTGGCGCATTATTTATAATACTCTAAGATATAGGATCAGGTACCTCTTTTATATGCATAATGAGTTCTATCACTTCATTCAAACCATCTATCAGTTCTGTTGATTTTATTTGCATTAAGTCATACAATAACTGCTTCTTACTAGTCACAGGAATACTTACTTGCTCTGGATAAACCAAAACTTGGCGTATTTCTTTTAACCACAAATTACAAGCAGCATAATTCTCAACTTGTGAAGCTGTCCTAATTGCACCTATAGTATGGAACAAATAGTAGAACGATAATGGTAATGACCTATTGAGTCCCATCATTTGTGAATAAATATCGGCAACATTCTTCTCCAACAAAGAATTATTACTCAATTGATTCATAAAGGTGGAACGTAAATCAGAGCCTAATAAATGAATGTTACTCTTTTGTTCATCAAAGTATTGTACAAGTCGTTGCTTCTCTTGTCGAAAATCAATAACTGCATAGATATTCCAACCTATAAGAGCTGTTACCAACACACCAAGTATGCCTGTGATTAATCCGAGATAATCAAAGGACAATTCTGTTCGTGGTAAGGAGAAACAGATGGCTAAGATACTAAGAATTATAGCCAATATACTCAATATAAATCCAACATTCTTCATAATTTTGCCTTCACTTTATTGTTTGATTTGTCGCTGATAATCTTTTAACACCAAAACGACCATACAAACAACCAATAAGATAAGTAGAATATATAAAACATCTAAAGCACCTTGAAATATTCTGTTGTCAAGAAAAAATAAAGTTTTTACTTTACACATGATAAACAGAAGAAAGGAAAAAATACTTACTGCTATCGAATATTTATTTATATTTCTTTGCCGAGATACATATCTGATTGCAATTTTGTATTGTGCTTGATCCTCTATTGAAGCAACGCCATTTGAAATTTTATCCCTTAATTCTTTAATTATATCATACTTAGAACCTATAAAAGAAAACAATACTGTAAAAACTGTTACGCCTATTCCAAATATCGCGATTGCAAAAGATTCGATATTGTCAGTATCAACAGTTTCCAATATCCAATTGGCAAGATTTCTAAGGATAAGTTCTATACTCATGATATGTATTTATGAATTATCGGTCCTACATTGTTGACAATATAATCAACATCATATACCTTGTTTTCTTCGCCATCACCAATAGTTATTGTTTCATTAAAACAACTTTCTACCGTATTTACAAACCTATCTTGCAAAGTTTTTGCATTTTGCTTTCGTTCTCGCTTTAATGTGTATTGTTTAAATCCCTGAGTGATTTTAAAAACCTTGCGAGTTATATGCACATCATCAACATCTTGACATTCATACAACTCTTGAAACTGCTCAGAAGGTAAATTTTTAAAGCTAATATTTTGCTTTTTACTTAGTCTCGCATTAACGATCCATTCATCATATTTTGCCCTATAATTCTGATCAACATCTTCGATGGTTAAAACTGATGCTGTAATATTATCCAACACACTACATCCCTGAATCTCTTCAAGAAATTCTTTGTATTTGATATTTCTGACCTGTTCTTTCAACACATCCTTAAGTACATTCTTCACTACTTTAAGAAAATCTTCAGAATCTTTATTAGGGTCATCATACACGAAAACATTCCAAAACGTTTTTATCTTTGTATCTTGCTCCTGATATACGATTACTGGATAAAGGATAAAGAAATAACTTCTACTACCTAACTTGATGGTATCAGACATGGGAATGATAGTAGAGGGTGTCGTTTCTACATATTCCTCACCAAAATCTTTCTTTTGAACTGTCATTTGAAATAACAGTAAGTTGCTTTTGTTGTAAGCAACATCTGAAGCAGAGATTTTTACAACTTCAAGTTTGTAATTTTTCCCCGAAGCATCAACCATTATATTATTGGTGGGAGAACAATTAAACTTATCAACTTTTTGAAGAGCATCAGCAATCATACCAGGTTTCGTTGGTGGAAACAGATTGTTGTCGATAATCTTTGGATTTGTCCTATAAACTGGTACATTTATAATTGTTTTGTCTCTCATTTTTATCTATTCTAATCGTATATCACCAATACAGCGTCCCCCACTATATTACAAGTAGTTACACCAATCAGTTTTTGAAAATTGTTATTGAGATACATTAAGTACCTCCCCACGCCTACGGCGCAGGGAGGTGAGCGGTACGTTACTTACTCTTCTTGCTTTTCTTTGCCTTC
>ERZ1026776.209-NODE-209-length-44602-cov-7.193234_pt1 | contig 44602 bp, 40 predicted proteins | sample MGYA00380125_ERZ1026776 | MGnify/ENA primary metagenome ERZ1026776 (study PRJEB33269, sample SAMEA4719761) | human gut metagenome | biome: human-associated habitat; feature: organic feature; material: feces | place: Cameroon | collected 2013-10 ...
CCCACTGTGGAAGTGTATACAACCATTCTGCGTTGCAGTCTACCATGTTCATATACAACTTCTCCGGATCAAATCCAAGTGCTACCTTTGAATCTTCCTCAAGATCATCAACATTATTCGGAACGATCAAGCTGTCCTCTATACCATCCAGGAATCCAACCATAAGTTCAATACTCATGTTGTATTTTTCAGCCAATTCCTTAACTGTACCACTGACAATCTCAGCCGGTGTTTCTAATATCTGCTCATAAATTGCTTTTTCTCTCTGAAAATAGTCAAGCCAGAATTCCTTTCCTTCCGGTGTTCTATCATCAAGACTATATGCATGTTCACGCCATTTTGCTAATAAACTCATAACTGTACCTACACAGCCTGTATCCTGCACTGTGCTTTCCTTTCATTTTTCATCTAACCTAGTATAGCAAACCATCCCTTATTTTTCAAGACCGATTCTGTCTATGATTTTGAAGGACTTTTCCAAGCCAAAGCACCACATAGATCAGAATTGGGACAATCATCAATAAGGCAAGACTTGGAAGGAAATACCTGCTTCCTGTCACACCTGTCACAATCACCAACCCAATCAATGCTATGATCAAAACGATTCCAACCCACGCCATCACACGTAAAACCGGTCGTCTGCGTATACTTTCTTCATATGATTCTGTCTTCTTTTCTTCGTTCATACTCTACCTTGCCTGTCCTGTTTGCTATTACACATTTTATGCGCTTACCTCTCCTTCGCACTACTCATAGCGAAGTGCATCAATCGGATTTAAGTTGGATGCCTTGACAGATGGAATAAATCCAAACACAATTCCGATTACCATAGAGAACACAACCGATACGGCGATTGCAGCTCCACTGATCGCTACCGGCACAGACGCAACATCCGAAATCAGATAAGCAAGTCCAACGCCGGCACCAACACCGATAATTCCTCCCATGCTTGTAAGCACAGCAGCCTCTGTCAGAAACTGAAGCAGTATCGCTTTCTTTCTCGCACCGAGCGCTTTCTTCAATCCAATTTCTCTCGTTCGTTCTGTTACGGATACCAGCATGATATTCATAACACCGATGCCACCAACAAGAAGCGAGATACTTGCGATCCAGATCAACTGCTGACTTGTAGAAGCACTGACCTCCTGCATCGCCTTTGCTGTCTCCAAAAGATCCTCACTCTTATACTTAAATGACGAGCCGCTATCCTCTGAATCCGAACCATCCTCACTGCCGGTTACGGGCATATAAGAATTCATAATATCCGCTGTTTTCTTACCGGCATTTGTCATCGCCTCAGTTCCTGCCGGCTTCACAACAATGTTGTATGGCTCATCAAACGAGAAAACCAAAGGCCAGTTTACATCTGTAATAAACACCTGTCCGGATGTTGTATTTCCATAATAAGTATACCAGTCATTTATATTGGTTACCTTCGGTGTGAATCCATCGATCTGTTCTACCACACCGACAATCACAAAAGGTTCTCCCTTGATCTCCAGCGTTTTACCGATCGGATTCTCGCTGGCAAACAAAGTATTCGCTGCCACAGTGTCAAGGATTACGGATTTTGTACATTCATCCCAATCTTTGCTGTCAAACAAACGACCTGTCTGCACAGTATATCCCATCACGCCGAAATAATCTTTATCTACGCCATAGACCGGTGCATTTCCAAGATCCTTGGTTCCACAGTTGATTCCTTCATACAGCGCTCCATAACGATAAGCTGCCACTGCAGTTACCTCATCGATATCCAGAATCTGTTTCTTGATATCGTCTGTCACCATCGGCATATTCTCCGGAGTCGAAGAATCTCCGGACGAATACGTCCACTCCCCCTGATACAATTTTATATTCACAATATTGTTTCCCGAACCGACCAGATTCTCCTTGATCTGCTCACTTGTTCCCTTGATCGTCGATACGATTGCAATAATCGCCGCAATACCGATAATGATACCTAACATGGTAAGAAGGGAACGCATCTTATGTGCCCAGATACCTTGGAACGATAATCTTATATTTTCTAACATAGACTGATTTCCTTTCTTATCAATTATACAGGTCATCCGTTGTCTTCTGTACGGTCTTTACACCTTCCACCGCCTCGTCGAGATACGGAAATGCAATGTAATCCTGCATCGTCAGACCACCAAGTACCAAAACAGCGTCTCCGGATGTTTTATTGCCAACCTTAATGTAGGTCTTCTTCAACCTTCCGTCGACATCCTTCATAACATAGTAGTTGCTTCCTTCCTGCTTCATAAATGCTTTCGACAGATAAAAACCTCCACTTGTATCCTCTGAACCGGAATTCAAGGTTATCTCCATATACATATTCTGACTAATATCCGTTGCATCGTTTAACGCAATCTTGATCGGATAATATGTCTCAACCTTGGAATTATAATTGGTATATCCATCTGCCGGAAATGTAGAAATCTCCGTGATTGTACCATCGTAATTCATTCCTGTATCATAACAGTACATGGATACGGTATCTCCTACCCTGACTGTTGACATCGCAAGTTCTCCGATCTGGCTCTCTACCAGATATCCATCTGCCGCGCTGACAACAAGAACCGGATTTCCACTGGAAGCAGCTTCATCCGCAGTTGTTACACTCTTAACCACGCCATCAAAATTCGCAAGCACTTCTCCCGTTGAGTTCTGCAGTTCCTCCATCTGAAGCTTGACCTGCGCAATCTCGTACTGTGTCTGCATCGATTTGATTTCCTGCTCCTTCTGTGCAATCTGTTTTTTCAGTTCCTCCCTTGTCGGAGGCACATCCACATCCGGAATTTCATCCGGCTTGGGTGCATCAGAATCAGTTGCAATAATTGGTGCCTCAGTTGTCGGAATATCTTCTAACGGTGTCGTCTGCTTTAATTTTTCAAGTTCCCGTTGTGCATCAATAATTGACACACGTGACAACTCCAGTTCTGATTTTTGCAGTTGCAGCTGAAGATCATTTGCTGTCGTATCATAGACTAAAAGTACATCTCCCGCCTTTACGCTCTGTCCTTCCTTTACCTTAATCTCCGAAACAGACTGTTTCTTTCCGACATAGACCTTCTGCTCTGAATTCACTGTAACATTTCCGCTCAATGTACTGTTATCCCACATATTTGACGCATCATATCCAATCTCACTAACAGCATACACACCCACAGTCTTACTGTTCTGATTCTTCTGTTTTAAAAAATGAAGCGCAAAATAAATACCACCGAGCACAACTATACAGGAAATAACAATAATAATGATTTTCTTCGTCTTATTCATGCTCATCACCTCCGGTCACCGAGGTTTGTGCCTGTTCTGGCTGTACAACTTCTGTCAAATTATCCTGTTCCTTCTGCGCTGACGCTGCATTCACAGGTTGTGCATCTCCCTCATATAATTCGCCATCAATGATTTTTACTACACGGTCCGCATAAGACGCGATCTCATCCGAGTGCGTTATCATAATGATTGTAACCCCCTGCTTATGAAGGGTATCAAACAACTCCATAACCTGCAGTCCGGATTTGGAATCAAGGGCTCCTGTTGGTTCATCAGCAAGCAGAATCTTCGGATCTGCCACCATTGCACGCGCAATTGCCACACGTTGCTTCTGTCCACCGGAAAGCTGTGTCGGTTTGAAATTGACACGATCTGCCAGATCAACCATCTCAAGCATTTCTTTCGCCTTTTGTTTTCTCTTTTTAATCGGCACCTTTGCATACTGTAACGGAAGTGCTACATTGTCGAGCGCGCTCTGTCTTGGCAGCAAATTAAAATTCTGAAATACAAATCCAATCTTCTGATTCCGTACCGCCGACAGTTCTTTATCTTTGCATTTCTCAATCTCCACGTCATCAAGCAGATACGTTCCGGATGTCGGTTTATCAATACATCCAATAATGTTCATCAAGGTAGACTTTCCTGAACCGGACGGTCCCATGATTGCCACATATTCGCCCTCTTCTACACAGAGGTTGATATCTTTTAATACAGGGACTTCCATCGTACCCTGAATATAATTCTTATAGATATTTTTGAGTTCCAGTAACACTATTGCACCACCTCGCTATCGCTGTCTGGCACAGGCTCTTCCTCCGGTGCAACCTCTTCAACCGAACCGTCAATACTATCCATATTGGCGCCATCATCAATGTTATTTATGATGCCATCATCTGTATAACCGTCCATGCTGCCATCATCCGTGTATCCATCATCATAAAAGGCATCTTCGCCGGTTGCATCCTCTACTGTATCGTCAACCACAACGTCCTCATAGTTATGTGTGACCTTCATGCCTTCCTTCACACGGTCTTCCGGGTATGCAATATAATCATCCTCTGTGAGTCCGGAAAGGATCTGATACCGCATCAAATTCTCGTCATATTCCCCAAGTTCTACCTTACGCTTCTCAATATAACCCTTGGCATTTTCTGCCCATACATAAGCGCCATCATCCTCCTGCATGATATAGAAATCATCCAGCCATAAACCTTCCTTTACATCACCCTGACCATAATCCGCCTCTACATACACATGCTGTCCAAGCATCAGACCATCTGTGTTGTCCAGACTAATATAAAATGGGTACTTCGTTGCTGTTGTTCCACCGGAGCCCATAAAATAGCCATCGTTATTTCCATTGACCGGATGTTCGAGATCAATCTTCGATACAGTACCTGTCCATGTAGAATCATCTACTCTGGAACGGATAATCATACTCTGTCCTTCGGACATACTACGGACTGTCAGCTCACTTGCGGTTGCCTTGATTCTATAATCACCCTTTGCCATGATTGTGATATAAGCATTGCTTGTAGAGTCTGAACTGTTGTTTGAATTATCATAGTTACTGTTATCATCGGAACTACTTGTCGAATTATTCTCATTAATCGTCTTAATAATACCATCCATCGGTGCTACAACCTTTGTATTCTCCATGGATAACTTCTGGCGGTCAATCTCTAATTGCTTTGCACTTGCATCATAGTTTGCCTGATTGACCTGTGCCTGCAGATTCTGAATCTGCGCACTGTAGCCTAACTGTTCTTCGGCCGGCGCTGCTGCCTTCTCTGTCGTGAGTGAAGCAATCTGCTGGTTCAATGTTGCTATATTATTGTTGATGCTCGTAAGCTCCAATTCCAACTGGCGAAGCTGTAATTCCATTGACTCTGTATCATATTCAAATAAGACATCGCCTGCCTTGACTTCATCTTCTTCTTTTACATATAATTCCTTAATCTTCTTATCACTGTCTCGATTGACGCCTTTTACTTCCTGTGATTCCACAGTTCCCATATACCGGCTTTCCATGAGATCATATCCACCATTTAATTCAGATATCTTTGTTGCATATACCAGTTCCTCGTCAGATGTCTTTTTATTATGCAGAACATAATAGATAACACCGGCTGCGCCTGCAAGAACAAGCAGCACTACAATTAAAATAATGATTCCTTTTTTCTTCATTTCCATACCTCTACTTTTCTTTTTTTATCAGGTGAAACCAATCCTGTATATGCTTTTCATACCCGAGATTTCCCGGCTTGTAAAATCTTCTCCCTGCTAACTGATCCGGCAGATACTGCTGCTCTACATAGTGATTCTCATAGTCGTGGGCATATTTGTATCCAACATTGCCAAGCTTTGCTGCACCAGAATAATGCGCATCCCGAAGATATACCGGCACCTGACAATTCCCGACCTCCTTGACTGCCTGCATAGCATCCGAAATCGCACAGATTACTGCATTGCTCTTCGGAGCACATGCCACATAGGTTGCTGCCTGTGCCAATATAATCTGTGCTTCCGGCATTCCGACACGCTCCACCGCCTGTGCACATGCCGTTGCAACCTGTATTGCCTGTGGATCCGCATTGCCTACATCCTCACTGGCACAGATCATGATTCTTCTCGCAATAAATGTCACGCTCTCCCCTGCGTATAACATCTTTGCCAGATAGTATACAGCAGCATCCGGATCGGACCCACGCATACTTTTTATAAATGCAGAGATAATATCGTAATGATTATCCCCATCTTTATCATATCGTATAGAACGTCTCTGAATGCATTCTTCCGCAACTGGAAGGTCAATCACAATCTTTCCGGTCTCCGGGTCACGCTCCGTCGACAGGATTCCAAGCTCAACTGCATTTAATGCATGTCTCGCATCTCCCTCTGACATGTCGGCTAAGAAATCAACTGCTTCCTCTGTGATCTCTGCATCATAGCTTCCCATACCTTTTTCTGTATCGGTCACCGCACGACGGATTAACGTTTTAATGTTCTCCTTCGATAACGGTTTTAGCTGAAAAATAGAAGAGCGCGATATCAACGCAGAATTCACTTCAAAATACGGATTCTCCGTTGTCGCGCCTATCAGTATTACCGTTCCATCCTCTACAAACGGGAGAAGATAATCCTGTTGCGCTTTATTAAATCGATGAATCTCGTCCACAAAAAGAATCGTCTTTTTGCCATACATACCAAGATTGTCTTTGGATTCTTTTACAACTGCCTCAATATCCTTCTTCCCGGCAGTCGTTGCGTTCAGTTCCTTAAATACTGCGCTTGTCGTATTGGCTATTACCATGGCAAGCGTTGTCTTCCCCGTTCCTGGTGGTCCATATAAGATAATGGAGCTTAGCTTATCTGCCTGTATCACACGATACAGCAGCTTATCCTTTCCAAGGATATGTTCCTGTCCCACTACCTCATCCAATGAAGTCGGTCGAAGCCGTTTCGCAAGCGGCGATTCACCCTTCTTCATATTTGTCTCTCTCATATAGTCAAATAAATCCATTTACCTTTACCTAGATGATCTCAAGCTTACGAATCAAGCTGTCAAACTTCATGATATCAATCGGTTTACACATGTATTCCTCATAATCATCACTCGCATAGCTTGCATCAAATCCTTCATCAAGTGCACTGATCATAATTACTTTACAGCGCTTGTCCCGCGGTGTACCAAGCTTCCGCTCCGCATCACGAATCGACGCCAGCGCCTTATATCCATCTATCTTTGGCATCATAATATCCATACAGATCAAATCAAATCTCTCGTTCATGCTGACTGCATTTACAAATTCATCAACTGCCGCGATACCATCTCTTGCCAGCACGACCTCGCCGTACTTTGACAACAGCTTCTGCATAAACTTTCCACTCGCCAAATCATCCTCTGCTACCAATACTTTCATAACTGCCTCCCAATCCTGTTTTCACGCTTATTTTTCTATCCGAAGTAAATCCATCCATTTCTGAATATTATCCATATATTCTTCCTTGAATGATTTCTTATGGTAAGAAATTCTGCGTTCCAGTATATGGCTCATCGCCATACCTGTCACATTATTTGCCAAAATAGACGCAGAAAATACGTCTGAGATTTCTCCTGCATCCATTGCGTTTTGGAACAACTGCTCCAGAAATGCCAAACGTTCGGTAATGCACCATGCAATCTTCTCCCGCGTTTCCATGATGTGTAATAACTCCTCATATTGAAGCATCAATGTTGAGATCGCGTAATAATTATCATAATAGGTTGCATACGCTTCCAGATACTCCATTATCTTCTCCACATTTGATGTTTCTTTTGCCTGCACGGTCTGACGAATACCTCTGTCAAACTTGGAATATGTCTCGACCACCTCCACTAGCACTTCATCAATACCGCCAAAGTATTTATACAAAAGTGCCTCGGACATATTTTCCTTCAATGCAAGATTTTTAGTTGTAAGAGCTGATAATCCGGATTCGCTGATAATTTCGACTGCAGATGCAATTATTCTGTCTTTTCTTGAAACAAAGCTATCCCCCAATATTTTTCCTCTCCGTCCTGTTTTATCATATGTTCATTCTATGTCATTTGCCTTGTTTTGTCAATAAAATACAAAAATAGGAGTCATCCGTTTTAAACGGTGACTCCTACTTTGTTTCACTCAATAAATATAACAAATCCCAATTCAAAATTCAGTATAACAATGCATGCAGAATCTATAAAATATAGGTACCCTGTTACTTGATTAAGTTAAACTACTTGATAACAGTTACGTTTGTAGCCTGTGGTCCCTTCTCGCCATCAACAACATCAAACTCAACCTGCTGGTTCTCTTCAAGGTTCTTGTAACCTTCCATGTTAAGACCAGAGTAATGTACGAATACATCCTTGCCGTTCTCATCTGTGATGAAACCAAAACCCTTCTGACCGTTGAACCACTTTACTGTACCTTTTGTCATGACAAATCCTCCAATTTTTAAAATCGCATTTCTATCTGAAAATGCGTCTTAACAATAGCACACACACGTCCATTCGTCAAGCGTTTATGCTACAATATTTCCCAATTCTTTGTCATAAAAATAGACCTCATCTGACAAAAAATCAGTGTCTGAAACGACAAATTCATTTACTTCACGTAAGGTATTTTCCAGCAGAGTTTTTTCTCTTTTTTCGTTTGTCAGGCAGAGAAGTACCTCATTGACACTGGATGGGACAATATACACATTTTTTCCCATCTGTTCTGCAAACTCCGCGACCACATCCTTATAAATCATCATCGTGGCCCCATATATAAACTGCTGGTTGGACAAAATATAAACCTCAGGTTCTTCCGGGTAGGACTGTTCCTGTGGATACCGCGATTCCAAAAACTGATCTAACCGCATCAGAAATGGCGGAAATAACCGTAACGTATTTTCTCTCGCCACGTTATACAGCTCTTCCACTGTGATTGCAGCATTCTTCAGATTGTCATAATTAATCAGTGCAGATGCAATCCCGGCTTCATCCTTCCGTACCAGATAGCGAAATGTAATTGCCATATCATGAAATAGTATGTATGGGCACTTCTCTAACATCTCCCGGTTGCGTTCATAGTTTACAAGCCGTAAAAATACATGCTCCCGTATTGCGTCCATGTCAACAGCCAGCGTCTCCTGCTGTTCCATACATGCACGAATGCGTTGGTATTCTGTTGCAATCAGAGATAACACCTGCTCTATCGACTGGTTCTGCCTTACCATATACGCATGATACTGTTCCAGATAGATGGTCGGAGAAACACATTCCCCACACTGTAGAATAACCAGGCCTACATGTTCCACGCCATTGTTATGACATACGGTTTCCAAGCGGATCTGCTCAATTTCATACTGTAATAGATACTCGCCAATGCTGTTTTGAACAGCATCGCAAAAAGATTTAAAATCCATACGCTCCATATTTAAAACTCCTTTATGCTTCTAAATAATTTGCGTAGGAAAATCCAGACCGGACATGTCTGAATGATGACAAACTCTATTATATTTTCTTTTTCGGTAAAGCACAACCACCTACAGTAAAGTTTTTAAAAATGCAACAAATAATTGCATTTCTTCATCCGTTCCAATACTGATACGCAGATAGTTATCAATACGCGGCTTGTCAAAATACCGGACAAATATTTTATGTTCTCTTGCTTTTTCAAATATCTCTTTTGCCGGAATTGTCTTATGTGCCGCAAATACAAAATTAGCACTTGATGGAAGTACCGTAAACCCAAGTCCTTCTATTTCCTTCACAAACCAGGTTCTTGTATCTACTACCTTCTTGACCATCTTCTTAAAATAATCATCCGCCTTGATTGAGCAGGTTCCAAGCTCAATGCTTGTCAGATCCATCGTATAAGAATTATAGGAATATTTGACATCGTTTAAGTAACCAATCAGCTTCTCATTTCCGATTGCATATCCGATACGGAGTCCTGCCATCGAACGGGATTTCGAGAATGTCCGGACAACGAGCAGGTTGTCAAACTCATCAAGAAGAGGCAGTGCTGTCTGTCCTCCGAAGTCCACATATGCCTCATCCACGATTACAATCACATCCGGGTTGTGGCTGACGATATCACGCACGAATTCAACCGGCTCTGCAATTCCGGTCGGCGCATTCGGGTTCGGGAATACAACACCACCATTTTCACCATAATAATCGGATGCCTGAATACGGAAATTCTCATCGAGTGGTTCCCGCTCATACGGAATCCGGAGCATATCTGCCCAGACATCATAGAACGAATATGTAATATCCGGGAAGAAAATTGGCTTTCCCGAATTGAAAAATGTCATAAATGACATCGCAAGCACATCGTCACTTCCGACACCGACAAACACCTGCTTTTTATCCACACCGTGATACTCTGCGATTGCCTCAACTAATTTCGTTGCTGCCGGATCCGGATACAGACGCAGATTTGCTAATTCCACCTGCTTATCCAACACCTCCGGTGCCGGTGGGTATGGATTTTCATTTGTATTTAACTTAATAATGTCCTGTTCCTTTGGCTGTTCGCCCGGTACATACGGCACAACCTTTCGTATATTTGCTTCCCAGTTTCCCATAAGTCTCGTTCCTCCGTTTTCTAGGCTGTTTGTATTTCCATTTATTTCAGTCTCTTTAAGATTTCAAGTGTATATTCCCACGTTCTCTGCACGCTGTCAACATGCAATCTCTCGTTCGGTGTGTGGATATCATACATCTGCGGGCCATACGATACGCAGTCCAGGCCTTTCATCTTATCCATAAATAGACCACATTCCACTCCTGCATGAATTACATCCAGTTTTGGTTTTTCTCCGTATAGTTCCTCATAAACAGCAACCATCACATCACGTAACTTTGAATCCTGCTTATACTCCCATGCCGGGTATGCACCACTCTCCGTATACATTCCTCCCAAACGCTCACACAATGCTCGAATCTGTAAAGCAAGAAGATTCTTCTCACTGCCAACGCTGCTGCGCACAGAAAAGCCCATCCGCACTTCATCTTCCTTCATCGTGAGAATGCCAAGATTGAGCGATGTCTGTACCAGTCCCGGCATCGCATCACTCATCTTCTGCACACCGTTTGGAAGCAGGAAAAGCGCATCGATAATCGCATCGCCGCTCGCACGGTTCATCGTCTCTACCACTGCCTCTGTGCATTCTTTCATCTTCAATGTCACATCCGGATCACTTACCTCATATTCATGGCTGATTGCGGCCTGCAGTGTCTGCACTGCCCGCTGTATGGCAGACTGTTTTTCTGTTTCTGCAGCAAATACTGCCTGTGCCGCACGTGGAATCGCATTATCCTTCTTGCCTCCATCGATTGACACAAGCCGGATATCCGCCACTGCCTGTATCGCTTTCAATGTTCTGCCGAGCACCTTGTTCGCATTTGCCCGCTGTTTAATAATCTCCATGCCGGAATGCCCGCCGAGTAATCCATCCACGTCAAGCTGCATACAGACCGGATGTACCAGATCACAATTTTCCCACTGAACCGGCATATGGCAGACTGCCGTCATACCACCGGCACAACCAACCAGAAGCTGACCTTCGTCTTCAGAATCAAGATTCAGCATATATGACGCCTGCAGATCTTCTGTTGTGATTCCTGCCGCGCCAAGCATACCGATTTCCTCATCGACCGTAATCACAACTTCAAGTGCCGGATGCGGAATATCATCGGCATCTAAGATGGCTAGTGCAAATGCAACCGCGATACCATCGTCCCCGCCAAGGGTTGTCCGGTCCGCATGAATCACATTTTCATCGAGCACCAGATCTAATCCCTGTGTATGAAAATCAATCTCCTTGTCATCCGTCTTCTCGCAGACCATATCCATATGCCCCTGGATCATCACGACCGGTGCATCCTCATAGCCTCTTGTTGCCGGCTTCTTCATAATGACATTTCCAAGTGTATCCTGTCTGACATAAAGATTTCGTTTCTTCGCAAATGCAACCAGATAATCACTGATTGCCTGTGTGTCCGAAGATCCATGCGGAATCCCACAGATTTCCTCAAAATAACGAAAGACCGCTTTCGGTTCTAACTGTGCAAGCACTGCCATTTTTCTGCCTCCTGACAATTCTATATTGTCCTACTTTTTCTTAATTGGTTTTATCTTATTTTCAAACGATTCAATAAATGCCTTCTGTTTTTCCTCACTGCACAGATGCTTATCCACATAAATCAATATCTCGCGCAATGATTTCTGTGGCGAATACTGGCAGTTATTTCTTATAATTCCGACATCCCAGCCTTGCTCTTCCCATGCTTCGTCTGCTGCCTTTAACAGATCTTCTTCTGCACTGATTACCCGAAGCGGCGTATCAACACAATAAGAATATGGAGATTTTATATCCAGATAGATTCTCTCTGTACCAAAAATATCTCCCTCTGAGGAAGAAGTTGCGGCTATCACATCATAATATCCTTCTTCCACCGTAAACTTCTCCAGATCCATATCATAAGAAGCAAGTTTTGATGTCGGAATCTCAAACACAATCGTCTTCTTCTCTCCCGGAGCAAGCTTTACTTTCTCGAATGCCTTCAATTCCTTCTCCGGTTTTGGAAGTGTGCTGTATGGATCATGGACATAAATCTGTACCACTTCACTTCCGACACAATCTCCTGTATTTGTAACCGTCACCTTGGCTGTAATCTTCTCTGTATCGGACGTTACATGATCAAGTGTACAAGCAAATGATGTATAGGATAATCCATGCCCAAACGCATACCGTGGATGTATTTTCTTCTTGTCATAATAGCGGTATCCGATATAGATTCCCTCACCATAGTTTACATGATATCCCTCTCCCGGGAAATTCATATAGGTTGGCGCATCTTCCAGACGCTCCGGAAATGTAATCGTCAGCTTTCCGGACGGATTCACAACACCTGCAATCATATCGGATAATGCCTTTGCTCCCGCCATACCCGGAAGAAATGTACAAAATACCGTCTTCACATTCTCTGTCTCGATTTCCCGCATATCGACCGGTCCACATGTATTTAACACCAGAATCACATTTTTATTCTGTTTCTTCAGTTTGGCCAGAATATCCAGATCTTCTCTGGCAAGGAACAGGTTTTCTCGATCATTTCCCTCCATTCCGGAAATCACTGCAATAACAACAACATACTCTGCTTCTGCTGTATCTACAAGTTCAAAATATCGGGCAAACTCTGCTTTGACATCTCCATGTCTGCTTGTATCAATTCCAGCCGAACCGGAACCACACTCTAACATCTGCTTGCTCCCACTTCCAAGGATTGCAAGCTTTGTCTGTTTTGCAAGCGGGCAGCTGCCATCATTTTTCAGAAGAACAATCCCCTCGCACGCTGCATCATAAGCAGCAGCATCTGTCTTCTCCAGAACAGCTTCGATCGGAAGTGCATCCACTTCTTCTTTTCTGTAATGCTCCAGAATCCATGAATAAACAGACAAAATCCGCTTACATGCACGGTCAAGCACCTCTTCTGATACCTCACCGTTTTTAACTGCTTCATAAATTGCTTTAGGATTTGCAGGTCCCGGCATCGCAAGATCAGTTCCACCATCCAACGCCTTTGCCGGATCAAGTGCAGCGCCCCAGTCCGACATTACCATGCCATCAAAGCCAAAATCATCCCGAAGCTTATCCTGCAGCAGCCATTTATTCTCTGTACATCGTGCACCATTGATCTTGTTGTAAGCATTCATGATTGTTTTCGTGTCGCCCTCTTTTACACAGGCACAAAATCCCGGCAGAAAGATTTCTTCCAGCGCACGCTTGGTAATTCTCTCATCGATATCCAGACGATTTGTTTCCTGACTGTTTGCAGCATAATGTTTGACCGTTGCCGAAACACCATAACTCTGGATTCCCTTTACAATCTCAGGAGCCAGCTTTGTCACAAGATATGGATCTTCAGAATATCCCTCGAATAATCTTCCGTTTCTTGGATCTCTTAATATATTCACATTCGGTCCAAGCAGAAAATGTACACCATACAGACAGCTCTCCATGCCGAGCGCCTCTCCAACCTTTCGGATTACTTCCGGCTTCCATGTACAGCCAAGCAGAATCCCCGGCGGATAACAACCCGGTGCATAATCCTTTCCATTCAGTCTGGCATCCATATGTTTCTTGATCCAGCGATACAGAACTTTTTCTTTGTCTGTCAGTTTTTCCGGTTCAAAATAATTCTCGATTACATCAACCAGCATCGTGCTTCCAATCATATTGACCGGTTTGCTTGTATCTGCATCGATTTCTTTTCTTTCTTCCGCATCCGACCAGTTTTCATACTCCGTCATGTCTCCAAACACCTGTTCCAGATTCATACCGGTTGCTCCATCCAGCGTCTGCATACGCGGAATATCCAGCCGTTCCACCGGATATGTTCCAAAGAACGTAGCGCCATTCACCAAATGTGCTTTCTCATCCAATGTCATTTTTTCTACCAATTCATCTATTTTTTTTGTCATTCGTTCTTCCTCCTTATAGTATGGTAAACAATTTTTCTTTTATGCTGTCAAAGCAAAATATGCGATTACTGCAATACCCAGTATAATCCGGTAAACACCAAACGCCTGAAAATCATGTTTTTTGATGTAGCTCATCAGGAACTTGATGACAACGAGTGATACAGCAAATGCAACCGCACAGCCAACGATCAGGATAACAAGTTCCGAGCTTGTGATCGCCACACTCATTTTAATTACCTTCAAAAGTGAATACCCAAACATAACCGGAACTGCCAGGAAAAATGTAAATTCAGCAGCTGCCACACGGGATACCCCGATCAGCAGTGCACCGATAATCGTTGAACCGGAGCGGGATGTACCCGGCACAATGGATAATACCTGAAAAAGTCCAATTAAAAGCGCCGTCTTATACGTGATATCCTCCAGCTTTTCTACCTTTGGTGTCCGCTTCTTGTTCCAGCGTTCCACGATAATAAATACAATACCGTAGAAGATCAGAGCACCTGCAATCACATATGGTGTCTCAAAATGTGCACTGATATAATCATCAAAAAGCAGCGTCACAACCGCACCCGGGATGCAGGCAACAATAACCTTAAACCACAGTGAGAACTTTTCCTTCACACAGACAGGTTTCGTCTTGTCCTTCATCTGGAACGGCCACATTTTGTCCCAGAACAACAGGATAACTGCCAAAATTGCTCCAAGCTGGATGACAACAAAAAACATCTCCTTGAATTCTTTGGATGCCTGAATCTGGATAAATTCATCCACCAAAAGCATATGACCGGTACTACTGATCGGGAGCCATTCGGTGATTCCCTCTACAATACCTAAAAATACGACCTTCAAAATCTCTACTAAACTTAACATGTTTTCCTCCTGCATACACATAGGTGCATGCCTGCATTATTTATTTTTTAATTTTTCTTCTATCGCATGGATCACTGTTTCCAGTGCTTTGATCCGCGCGTATTTTTTATCATTGGATTCCAGAATCTCCCAAGGTGCATACGTTGTGTTCGTCTTCCGGAGCATCTCATTCACTGCCACCTCATACGCATCCCATTTCTCGCGGTTCCGCCAGTCCTCCTCTGTAATCTTCCATTGTTTCTCCGGAGTATTCTGACGAAGTGTAAACCGTTCTAACTGGGTATCCTTGTCAATCTGCACCCAGAATTTTACGATGACTGCACCCCAGTCATTAAGCTCTTTTTCGAACTCGTTGATCTCATTGTACGCCCTCTGCCAATCGTTCTCGGAACAGAAACCTTCCAAACGCTCCACCATCACACGTCCATACCAGGTCCGGTCAAAGATTGCAATATGCCCGCTCTTTGGCAGTCTCGTCCAGAATCGCCACAGGAAATGCCGGTTCTTCTCATGCGGCTCCGGGCTTGCAATCGGATACACTTCATAGCCACGTGCATCGAGTGCCGACGCGATCCGCTTGATATTGCCACCCTTTCCGGCAGCATCCCAGCCCTCATAGGCAATAATAACCGGAATCTTCTTCCGATAGATTACATTATGAAGCTCTGACAACCGCTTTTGCAGTTTCGACAGCTTCTCCTGATATTCTTCCTCGGTAAGCGATTTATTCAAATCCACATCCGCAAGCTTTGGGATTGGCGCCAAAGGGAACAGGTTCGGCAGAATCGGAACTGCCCGCCCATTATTCGCAAGCGCTGTCTCGATATTCTGATTGATACGCTCTAAGATCTGCAGTTCCGCCCATTTCTTGCTTTGGGCATCGACCGCATACCACGGTGCATACGACTGGTTTGTCTGCTCCATGTATTCCTGATAGGCTTCCGAACACTTCTTATGTTTTTTGTTCTGCCACAAGTCTTCTTCTGAGACACGCCATGCGGTGTTCTCGTCTGCAAGCAGCTCCTCCATCCGCTTCTTCTGCTCTTTCTCATCGATATAGAAGAAGAATTTCAGGATTGTGTAACCATTGTCAGAAAGAGTGCGTTCAAATCGTTTCACGCTGCGGATCCTCTTCTCAAACGTTTCATCATCCAACTGCTCATGTACGCGGTCTTTCACAATTTCTTCCATCCAGCCGCCATCCATGAATGTAAACTGCCCATTCTCCGGAATCCTTTTAAAATACCTGTACAAAAAAGGTTTCCGAAGCTCGGTCGGCTCCGGCTGTTCCATCGTCTCAACATGAAAAAAACGCGGATCCATATTCTTAATGATCTTACTCAGCACACTGCCCTTCCCGGCAGCACCAAAACCTTCCAGCACAACAAGTATCGGTATCTTTGCTTCTTTGACCTTGATCTGTAAGGTGGCAAGCTTCTCTCTCGCCGCAGACAATCGTTCCTTGAGTTCCTCATCCTTCGGTTTCGTGATTGATGCAATCGTTTTCTCCATAGGCATCCTCCTTCTTACCTCTTACGGCAAATCGACAAAATGGAACTTTTTTCTTCCCTGTGCATAGTCATCAACGATATGACCATCGCCAAATAATTTATATTTATAACTGAGCAGTCCCTCTAATCCAACCGGACCTCTCGCATGTAATTTACTTGTACTGATACCGACCTCTGCGCCGAATCCATAGCGGTAGCCGTCGGCAAACCGTGTAGAACAGTTCTGGTATACGCCTGCCGAATCAACCATTCGCATGAAATGCAACGCTGTCTCCTTATTCTCCGTTACAATACTATCCGTATGATGAGAACCATGCCGGTTGATATGATCGATTGCCTCATCCACCGATGTTACAACCTTGGCTGAAAGAATATAATCAAGGTACTCCGTATCATCATCCTTCTCCGTTGCAGGTATGCAATCTACAAGTGCCTGAATCTCCTTTGTTCCACGAAGCTCAACCTTCTTCTCTTTGAGTGCCTGTGCAAGCTTCGGAACCAGATTTTGTGCAATATCCTTGTGTACCAGTAAGGTCTCTACGGTATTGCAGGCGCTGACATACTGCGTCTTTGCATCTAAGATAATCGGAATCGCCTTCTCGATATCTGCATCCTTATCCACATAGATATGGCATATTCCATCCGCATGCCCCATAACCGGAATATTCGTATGGCTCATAATATACTGTACAAATGCATTGGATCCACGCGGGATTAACAGATCAACCGCCCCCTGACATGTGAGCAGCTCGTTGATCTCACTTCTTGCTTCAAGCTGCAGCATGCAGTGCTCCGGAAGTCCCGCTTCCCGTACCGCTGCATAGATCGTATCAAATAAAATCTTGTTGCTCTTTGCAGCCTCACTGCCACCCTTTAAGATCACACAGTTTCCACTCTTGATGCAGAGTGCGGATATCTGCACGAGCGCATCCGGTCTTGCCTCGAAGATTACACCGATCACGCCAATCGGGCACGTTTCACGGTACAATGTAAGCCCTTCGTCAAGTTCTCTTGCAAGCTTCGTCTGAAACAACGGATCCGGCATCTGCACCAGATCGTGAATGCCGTTTATGACATCACGCAGCTTTCCCTCATCGAATTTCAGACGTTTTAAGACAGGAGCCGCAATCCCATCTGCCTCTGCCTGTTCCATATCCTGTCTGTTTGCTTCAAAGATTGCATCCTTGTTATCCGTCAATGCTTTCGCGACTGCTAAAAGTGCCTGATCGCGAAGCTCTCCGGTTGTACCTGCCAGCTTTGGGCTGGCAAGCTTTACAAGTCCTGCCTGTTGTTCTATCGTCATATGCTCCTCCTTACTGTGCATTCCACCAAGATCTTCAAACGCACATTGCTTTTCCAACTTTCTTTTTCTCTGTACCCACTCACTATCGAATAAAATTCGTCTGATTGGAACGATCCGCTGTCGGTGGCACAAGCCCCTTCTCTCTACCGGCTTCTAAGCATTTTAATACCCATGCCATATTATGTCCAAGATTCCGCATCGTCTGCATCCCCTCGAGATCCTTCGCCGCATCCTCTGCGCATCTTCCATGTACCTGGTTCCAGTAAGTAGAACCAACCGTGATCATCTGCGTAATACCGAAATATTTGTTCAGCACATCAAATGTCGTTGCTGTACCGCCACGTCTGGCAACCGCCACCGAAGCACCCGGTTTATGTGCAAAATGCTTGCCGCTGCTATAAAATACCCGGTCTAAAAATGACTGGATTCGTCCGCTTGGATGCGCATAGTAAACAGGGGTGCCAAATATGTATCCATCCGCCGTTTTTGCCTTCTCCACAAAGGCATTTACTGCATCGTCCGAGAAGATACATCCATTCTCCGTACATTGTCCGCAACCAAGGCAATCCGCGACCGGCCCACCACCGATCTGAAAAATCTCATATTCTACACCATCTTCTTCGAGTGCCGTTCCAACCTCGTTCAAGGCTGCCATCGTTGTTCCGTTAATATGGGAGCTTCCGTTTAACATCAATACTTTCATCTTATATATCTACTCCTTTCAAACCTTGCCCAATCAAATAATGTGTACATCCACACGGCACATGATGTGATACCGCGCCGGATGTATTTTGTGAACGGTTATTTATCCTCGTTCTATCATCATCCAAGTGCTACATCGAGCACCATCATCAGCGCAAAGCCAATCGCTGTCCCGATCGTTCCGATATTCGTATGTTCACCTGCCTGTGCTTCCGGAATCAGTTCCTCCACAACGACATAGATCATCGCACCGGCCGCAAAAGACAGAAAATACGGAAGGATCCTCGTCATCTGTGCTGCAAGCAGAATCGTCAGGAATCCGAACACAGGCTCCACTGCACCGGATGCCATGCCACATAAGAATGCTTTTGGCTTTCCCATTCCCTCGCCCTTTAACGGCATGGAGACAATCGCACCTTCCGGGAAATTCTGAATCGCAATACCAAGTGACAGGGCAAACGCACCTGTAATCGTAATTCCTGCATTGCCCGCAAGCGCACCCGCGATCGTAACGCCGACCGCCATACCTTCCGGTATATTGTGCAAAGTGATTGCAAACAGCATCATCATGGTCTTACTGATCTTCGTATGTACGCCTTCCGGTTTATCGCTGTTTAAGTGCAGATGCGGAATCAGGGTATCCAATAACAATAAAAATGCGATGCCAAGCAAAAAACCGACTACCGCGGGCACCCACGCGATGCCACCCTGTGCCACCGTCATATCAATAGAAGGAATCAGAAGTGACCAGACAGACGCCGCAATCATCACACCGGACGCAAAACCGAGCAACGCTTTCTCAAGCTTCGGAGCGATCTTTTCTTTCATAAAAAATACCATTGCCGCACCAAGAGTTGTTCCTATAAAAGGTATGCCAAGGGCAATCAATATATTCATATATGCCTCCTTATTTCATAGATATCCATATTATATACAAAATAACCGGAATCGGCAACAAAGAATAAAGGATTGCACGGTCAAAACCAGTGCAATCCTTTCTTTTGGATTCAGATATATGAAGTTGACATTTATTTGTTCAATTCCGTCACAAGCATCGGCAATGCACGTTCAAAGCATACACCATACCAATGTCCGTCATCTGTTTTTTTAATACTGTCCACCACAAAATCGGCTGCAATCTTCGCAGCTTCAAGGATCGTCTTTCCCTGCATCATCGCGCCTGTAAAAGCTGCCGCATAACAGTCACCGGTTCCATGTGAACTCTTTGGCACCTTCTCTGTGAAATAATATTCTGCTTTTTTCTCTGCGCAGTCATATACGACAACTCCGATTTTATCATTTTCAAAGCTGATACCTTTTAAAACAATCTTTTTGCAGCCAAGTTTCGCAAGAGCATCTAAAATCATCTGTACATATGCTTCATCCTGTCCCTCTAACCGAAGTTCACTTCCTGTCATGAATGCTGCCTCTGTGATATTTGGCAAAATAATATCTGCACTGCCGCAAAGCTTTGCCATCTGTGCAACAAAAGCTTCATCAAATCCATAATACAGATTTCCGTTATCTGCCATTGCCGGATCCACGATCAGAAGTCCGTCTTCCTTCACAACACGTTTTTTCAGATCATACACATATTTGATCTGCGTGATACTACCGAGGTATCCGGTGTACAGGCAGTCAAAGCTGATTTTTTCTTTTTCCCAATGATCCATAATGCCAGGGATATCCTCCGTCAGATCACGGAATGTATATCCGGTAAATCCCCCGGTATGTGTTGATAATACAGCAGAAGGCAGAATAACAGTCTCCACACCACACGCCGAAATAATCGGAAGTGCAACCGTAAGCGAACACTGCCCCATACATGAAATATCCTGAATTGTCAAAACCTTTTTATCTGTCATGTTAAAACACCTCTTTTTTTATTTTCTCTAACGATATAGTTATTTTGACCTTATGTAAATCTCCAATCATAAATTAAATGGAAATGTCAGATTTACAAAAATATAAATATAGTTTATACTTTTTAAAAGAAAACATCTGATTCTATATAAAATAACGGCATTTTCATCTAACAATGCCAGAATACAGAAAAAGGAGCTTATCATGTTAACCTATTCTTTCGATAAACGAGGTAGTCAAAGCCTATATGAATACCTTTATAACTGCATGAAAACTGACATTATAAACGGTGTTTTATCCCCAAACGAAAAGCTGCCATCCAAACGTGCATTTGCAAGCAATCACGGTATCAGCATTGTCACTGTTGAAAACACGTATGGGCAGCTTATGGCAGAAGGTTACATCTATTCCAAACCAAAGAGTGGATTCTTTGTTTCCCCAATACAAAGTCAGATTGTTTCTGTAAATAGTGAATCTGACCTTATTACAATAGAAAAGTCTTCCGGTCATGACAATTCCATCAACCTGATTTCTAATCATACAGCTCCGGAGAATTTTCCTTTTTCTATCTGGGCAAAGCTGACTCGCCAGATTTTAAGTGAGCAAAGTCCGGATCTATTAGTACCCCCACCTGCCGGCGGTGTGCCAAAATTACGTACAGCCATTGCCAGACATCTGCACGAATTTCGTGGCATCAACGCATCCCCGGAACAGATCATGATCGGTGCCGGAACAGAATACTTATATGGTATGATTGTACAACTGCTTGGGCGGGACCTTGTCTACGGACTGGAAAATCCGAGTTCCAAGAAGATCCGCAGCATTTACGAAGCGCTCGGCGTGAAGGTTGCGCCACTTGAGATGGACGAAGAGGGGATTCAATTAGATGCCCGAAACCTGACAATTCCAGACATCATACAGATATCTCCATCCCACCACTTTCCAACCGGCATTGTGACTTCTGTAAGCCGCCGTTACGGACTTTTGCAATGGGCAAATGAATCAAATTCCCGCTATATTATTGAAGATGATTTTGACAGTGAATTTCGTCTGCAGGGAAAACCGATTCCATCCCTGTTCTCAATGGATACTACGGACAAGGTTATTTATTTTAACACCTTTACCAAAAGCCTTGCCTCCACGATTCGTATCAGCTATATGGTTCTTCCCAAGTCCCTGCTGCACCAGTATTACAACAAGCTTGGTTTTTATGCCTGTACGGTATCGAATTTCGAGCAGTATACGCTTGCGTCCTTTATCAAAGATCAATATTTTGAGAAACACATCAATCGTATGCGGAACCATTATCGCAGTCTGCGTGACGAACTGATTGCAGGATTTAAGAAAAGTCCACTTGCAGATAGGATTTCAATCAGTCAGGAAAATGCAGGACTGCATTTTCTGCTGCATATTGACAGTAAAAAAAGTGATCAGGAATTACAAATTCTGGCTCAGGCTCATAATATCACACTCGCATTTGTCTCCGATTATTACAGCTTTGATTTCAAATCCGATATAAGCCGGTACGACCACACTGCGATCATCAATTATTCCGGACTTAACATGGATGATATCCCGGTCGTGATCGAACGGCTCAGCAGTGCCTGGAGCGATTCACTATGATGCCTGCAAAAACATTTCAATTATTTGAAATATATCATATACATCCTTAAAAATGTATATTTTCTTCGCAAGCAACAAATGTTATACTTATGTTATCTTTATACACAAACGCAAAGGAGGATGTTATGTTCGCTTATAATCTCTGGCAATGGATTGCCTTTTTCATCATCTACTGCCTCATCGGCTGGATCGGTGAAAGCTTATATGTATCATGGGAACACAGGAAATGGGTCAATCGCGGATTCCTACATGGTCCGTTTCTTCCGATTTACGGCTTTGGTGCTGTGATTATTCTGATTTCCACCATTCCTGTCCGCAATAACTACTTTTTAATCTTCCTGTTCGGTATGCTTGGCGCTACCTTGCTTGAGTATTTCACCGGATGGGCGATGGAACAGATTTTCCATGTGAAATACTGGGATTACACCTACGACTTCTGTAACCTGCACGGTTATATCTGTCTCGGATGTTCTCTGACCTGGGGTGTCTGCGCTCTGCTTCTGACCGGATTGGTGCATACCCCGATTGAGAAACTCGTCTTATCCTTGCCGTCCGTCCCGCTGATCGTCGTTGATCTTGTATTTGCTGTTTATTTCATCTGGGATATGATTACGTCTGCACAAGAAGCATTCGATTTAAAGAAAATCATCCTCGAAAACGAAGAAGTCCAGCGTATGCAGAAACGTCTTGACGTGGTACTCGCATTTGCCGAGGATGACAAGACGAAGTTCCAGGATTATCTGAAAGAAAAAGGATTGGAATTCAACAAAAGCAAGGAAGAACTCACAGCAGAATTTCAGGATCGGCTCCAGTCAGCAAAGGATCGTGTTGAACATCGCTCCCAGAAGATGCGCAAACATGCAACCCGTATCTTAAGCCGTAACCCGGGTTCCGTATCCTTCAAGCACAAGATAGAATTTGATTCCATCAAAGAACGCCTGAATGAGTTTAAAAAGAATAATTAGAATTTAAAAATTCCAGACATTCCTCTTACGAGGATGTCTGGATAAATTTTACAAACTCAGAACGTGGGATTGGCTTTGAAAAGTAATATCCCTGAATATACTCACACTCTAAATCCGAAAACAGTTTTAACATCTCTGCTGTCTCCACACCTTCTACTACAATCTTCATCTCCATTGCCTTGATCATATTGATTGTGTTCATGAGCACAATCCCAAGCTTTGGATTGTCATATAATTCCGTAAATGTCCGGTCTAATTTAATAATATTAAACGGCAATTTTACGATGCGCTGCATATTCGAATATCCGGTTCCAAAATCATCCAAAGAGAATTTCATCCCCATGTTGGTCAGATCTTCGATATTATCCTCAAGCGCCTGTTGCGAGATGGATGCAGCTGTCTCTGTAATCTCCAGATTCAGTTGTTCCGGCCGTACTCCATAGCGGGTTAAAATCTCCATAATATGATTTGCGAGTTTCGGCTGCATGCACTGTACCACAGACAAATTCACTTCAATGTAAGAAAGTCCCAGTTTCTTATACTCATCACTCGCAATAAATGCACAAACCTGTTCAAGAACAAAATCACCAATCTTATGAATCGCACCACTTTTTTCTGCCACCGGGATAAAAATTTCCGGCGAGATAAAACCATACTTCTCATCTTTCAACCGTATCAATGCTTCTGCAGAATGGAATTTTTTTTCTTCTACAGAATAGATTGGCTGATAATATACTTCGAACCGATTGCCGGACAATGCGGCTTCAATAATCGCATCCATATCATGCATCATACCGTAATGCAATCGTTTCAGCAATTCAGAAGCTGCCATAATATCTCCGGTATACGGAATCTCCTGTAATGTATCACCAAACGCCATCAATGTATCAACATCAGAAATATCCTGTGGACAATCCGCGATACAGACATTCGTAATCATATTGACTGCCATCTGGTTAATGTCAAAATTCTCTTTCATAATCCGGTTCATCTCTGTCGCTGCATCCCAGACACGCTGGAATCTTTTTTCCTCTACAACAAACCGAAATTTTCCCTGTTCCAGATTATACAATTCCGCCTGAAGATCCATTTTCTTATCAAGCTGTACCATATACGCTGCAACCTGCTCCATTGCATGCATACATTGTACATACCCAAGCAGTTCCCGTATCGATGCATAATTTGTGATGTTCACCATGATAATACGGATTGGTTTCTTAGTAGAAAATGCCTGCCGCATATCTTTCATATAAGCTGTAACCTTATCTAAACCGGTCACAACTTCCAATCGTTCCTCCGGTCGCTGAATCATAAACGAAAGCACCATCAGACTAACCGCCATGCAGAACATCTCGATCAATGTATCCGGTTGGAAATACTGGATAAAAATTCCGGCTACTACCGCCAGAAACGCAACAGCAATTGACGCCAAATGCCTGCGCCAGAACATCTTTCTATGCAATACCAGATATATAATACCATAAATCATATAGACCGCCGCACAAACATACAACAGTTCAAAATACGATCCACGCACATAATTGTACTGCTCATCAATATAGAAAATCCATTTTGTAAATGGACTGGTAATCGTCAGGCCGACAATAACGAATTCCGGAAAAGCGGACAGAAAGGCAAACAATCGTTTTGCTTTAAACTGATGCCATGTATCTGTCATCGCAATAATATATACCACATAAAAAGGCATCGCCAGACTATGAAACACCAGATATCCCATATGTGCTACATACTTTGAAAATATCTGTGCAGCTTCCAGATTATCCAGATTGACCGCCCAGATATCAAAAAAAACCGTAAGCCACGCAACAACCAGCAGCTCTATAAAACACCGATTTAATTTTCCCTTGACCATACGGCGCAGGATTGTCGTTACAAATAAAATTGTAATAATAATTATAGCGCAGTAATCGAAATTCAGATTCTTAATATGTATAACCCCTTTTCTTTCGTTTCCATACATTTCTTACAAATCCGGATATAAGAAATGAACTATACTCTCTGCATGCATCTCCTGCAAATGATACGGATCCGTTGTTTCATCCGTATACCATCGCATGGAAACCGAATCTTCCAGATAAAAATACCCAACTCCGCACTCCGGATATCTGGCATACCAAGCCGGATATTTCCGTTTCATCACCCGCTCCGCAAGCATAACAGCCTGACTTTTCGTACCGTCTGCGAGATACGTTCCACAGATGCGCACTCCCGGCGGACTTGCATGTACAAGCAGTACACTTCCATCCATGCATCTCCCTAAACTCATCCAGACATGCCCTTCCATACTGCATATATCACCCGGACGGTAATCATTTCTGATCAGATATCCCCAGCCACGCATAGCACAGGCGCGTGCCATCTTTGACGCACCAACCACGTATCCGGTCTCCCCATTACGGGTATGAAATACGTTATACAATAACCATCCGATATATCCGGAACAATCGAGTCCATCATGGTTTTGATATCTGGTCTTATCAAAATCATACAGCTCCGTCTGCCGCGCGGCATATTCTGCCCACTGTTTCGAGACGCCAAGTGTGACTGCTTCGATTCCAGCCACTGCATCATCTTCGCTCCAGCCTCCGCCCCAGATATACATCGTCTGTCCGACCGGAAGCAATGATGTCTGAAGCAGCCGTTCCATCGAAAACTCCCTCAGATGTTCCGGTGGCATTCTCTGCAATATAAGATCCGCAAAAAATATAATCAGAAATAGCAGGACACCGGTCGTTATCTGTCTGTTTTGTTTTGATTTTCCCATCATTGCTCTTCCAACATGCTTTGTTTCAACATATGATGGAATACCGGAACAATATAACTCTTTTTTACTTACAAAGGTCTGCTACCACAGCATTAATCACCTTACCGTCTGCCTTGCCTTTTAGCTGAGGCATAACCGTCTTCATGATCATACCCTTGTTCTTTGTAGCGATTACCTCTGCACATTTGTCTGTCAGGAATGCTCTCACCTCATCCTCGCTCATCAGAGATGGTGCATACTCGTTAATCACATCGTAACGCGCCTGATACTCTGCAAGCAGGTCCGTACGTTCTGCCGGGCATGTATCAATCTGCTCTTTCGCTGTCTTTAACTCCTTTAAGATCACGCGGTCTACCAGTTCTTCCTTGATGTCATCGCGGCAGCCCTCGTCGATGGCTACCTTCTTCACTGCGGAAATCAGAGAAGAAATAGAGTCCTTTCTTGCCTTATCTCTTGCCTTCATAGCGGCAATCATGTCTTTCTGTAATGTTTCTAACTGCATAATTATATTCCTCCTTATTAAATATGGGTATGGACACATCATCCTGCGAATGCTGTGTCAGGTCGTAGCTGACACCCTAAATAAAATGTAACCTCATCACATTTAACGGTTACTCATTCATCTTAGCAAGCTTCGCAGCCTGATCAGCGGCGATACATGCATCGATGATTTCCTGAATATCTCCATTCATGATCTTATCCAATTTATATAATGTTAAACCGATTCGGTGATCCGTTACACGTCCCTGTGGGAAGTTATACGTACGGATCTTCTCGGAGCGATCACCTGTACCAACCTGGCTCTTACGCAGGTCTGCTTCCGCATCATGACGCTTCTGCATCTCGATATCTAACAGCTTTGTACGAAGCAGCGCAAACGCCTTTGCCTTATTCTGAAGCTGAGACTTCTCTGTCTGGCTGTAGATTACGATTCCGGTTGGAATATGGGTCAGACGCACCGCAGAATCGGTTGTATTGACACACTGTCCACCGTTACCGGATGCACGCATGACATCGATACGGATATCCTTATCCGGGATATCGATTTCATCCACTTCCTCAGCCTCCGGAAGCACTGCTACACTGGCGGTACTTGTATGGATTCGTCCACCGCTCTCTGTCTCCGGCACACGCTGTACACGATGGACGCCACTCTCATATTTCAATACGGAATACGCACCGTTTCCGGTTACCATTGCGGTTACTGATTTCATACCTCCGATACCGATTTCTTCGGCTTCCATTAGTTCAACCTTCCAGCGGCGGCTCTCTGCATAATGCACATACATACGATAAAGCTCCGCTGCAAAAAGCGCTGCCTCATCCCCGCCGGCACCTGCACGAATTTCTAAGATAACGTTTCTCTCATCGTTCGGATCTTTCGGCAGAAGCAGGATTTTCAGCTCATTCTCACACTTTTCAACCTGCTGTTTTGCAGAAGAAAGCTCCTCCTTGAGCATCTCCCGCATCTCTTCATCGCTTTCACCTTCCAGCATGGAAACACTATCTTCTATCGTCTGCTTTGCTTCCTTATATTCCTGATATTTCTCTACGATTGGAGCTAAGTTTGCCTGCTCCTTCATCAGATTCCGGAAACGTTCTGCATTGCTTGCCACATTCGGATCCGAGAGTTCATTTTGAAGCTCATCCAAACGTGCTACCAAATCTTCTAATTTATCAAACATGATTTCATCCTCCAACTATTCTCACTTCCGTCCAATCAATCATGATTGAACCGGTACTTAACTCACATTTATGTAATTCTGAATCTACACAGACGCCGGATAACGTGCCATTACAATTCGATCCAGCCCCGCATAATCTTTCAGACCCTTTATATCCACATATCCGTTCTCTACAAATAATCCTCGAACAGCTTCCAGTTGATCCTGTCCGATTTCAAACAATACATATCCATCTTCATGAAGGTATTCCCTCGCTTCCCGAATGATCTTATCATAAAAATACAATCCATCTGCCTTCCCGTCAAGTGCCAGATGTGGTTCAAAATCCCGCACTTCTTCCATCAGCTTTGGAATCTCATCTGTCCGGATATACGGCGGGTTCGATACGATCATATCATATTTTCCTTCTATCTTCTGAAAAAGATCCGACTGTATCACACTACAATCTACCTGCAGATGTTCCCGATTTTTCTTTGACAAAGCAATTGCCGCATCCGAAATATCAGCGAGATCAACAACATCCGCCTGTTCCCGGAGCTTCGCATAGCTGATTCCTATACATCCGCTTCCACAACACAGATCCAGCACACGTCTTTTTCTTCCATCTGGTTTTTTCGTCCATTGTTTTGCCACATTGCAGGCTTCTTCTACGAGAAGTTCTGTCTCAGGGCGCGGGATCAAAACACCTTCGGCAGTTGCAAACTCAAATCCCATAAACACCTGTGTTCCAAGAATATACTGACATGGTTTATGTGTCGCACGTTCCATGACATATGCGCGGAATTTCTGCTCTTGCTCCTCCGTTGCCTCATCTGTCATATGCAAAATCAGCATAGAATATGTACATTTCATCACGTCCATCGCCAAAAGCCGAATATCACTGTCCGCATCCGGTATATCTGCCTGTCTCAGACTTTCCAGTCCTTCCTTCATCAATGCCTGCCACGTCATAGCTTTCCTCATTTCTCACACTTTGCCTGTTCATCCAGATAAGCTCGCCAGTCCAAAACGGCTTCCACAGACGCAATCGCAACCTCCACCATATCCTTTGTCGGCTCCTTTGTCGTCAGTCTCTGAATCAGAAGACCCGGCTTACTAAGCAGATTGGCAATCCTTGATTCACTATTTCCCGCAAAACGGATAAATTCATACGAAATTCCCGCAATCACCGGAACAAGCAGAACACGAAGCAAAAGCCGCAGCCACATCGTATCTACCGTAATACACATAAAAACCAAAATACTTACAATCATCACAATAAACAAAAAACTCGTTCCACACCGCTTATGAAACCGTGATGCCTGCATGACATTCTCAACTGTCAACTCATGTCCATGCTCCAGGCAGTTGATTGTCTTATGTTCTGCACCATGATACATATATGTCCGCTTGATATCCTCCATCCGTGATATTGCAATCACATAGCCCAGGAAAATCACAAGACGTATCACACCCTCGATAAGTCCGATAACAATATGATTTTTTATCATATCATCCAGCAAAGACGCAATCCACGCCGGCAGCAACATAAAAAGTCCAATGGCAATCACAATTGAAAATGCAACTGTACCTGCCATCTCAGCCTTTTCTGTTTTTTCAATCTGTTCTTTTGTCTTTTCTTTTTTCTTTTTTTTCTCTTTCTTCGGTGTTTCCTCTTCTTCATCCTCAAAGAACTGTGCCGAATACATCAATGTTTTTACACCGATAGCAAGTGACTGCACAAAACTGAACACCCCACGCACAATCGGACAATTACAGATAGCCGGTCTTTCTTCCGTACCTGCACACTGATTTACTTTCACTTCAATTTCATGATCCGGTTTCCGGACAGCTACCGCGTACCGGTTGTCATTCCGCATCATGACACCTTCCATAACCGCCTGTCCGCCAATATTTATTCTGCTCATACTTCACCTTTTTATACATATGAAAAGAGGCCTGCTACATATTGTAACAAGCCTTTCCATGTCATTTCCGTATTATGCCTGAACACCGTACTTACGATTGAACTTATCAATTCTACCACGAGCCTGTGCAGCCTTCTGCTGACCTGTGTAGAATGAATGGCACTTTGAACAAATTTCAACGTGAATATCTTCCTTTGTTGAACCTGTTACGAACTCGTTACCACAGTTGCAAACAACCTTTGCCTGATAGTACGCTGGATGGATTCCTTCTTTCATTTCTTTCACCTCTTAACTTATACTTGCTACCATGTGCTAGACATAGCAGACTGTTCATTACATAACATACGGATTTTATCATACCATATCAAGAATTTCAAGCATTTTTTGATATTTTATAATTATTTTTACCGCATATTATTCTTATCCCTACTATCTTCTGCTGTATGGTAAAATCTTCTTCACCATCTCGATAAATTCACGGTTATTCTTGGTTCTTGCAAATAATTTCAATATCTCATCCGTGAACTCTTCCGCCTTTGAAGAAGTCAGCGCCTTATGAATCAGATTCACAGCTTCCTGTTCCTCCGGTGTCAGAAGCAGATCATCTCTTCTTGTACCTGATTTCGCAATATCAATTGCCGGGAAGATACGTTTTTCAGACAGTTTCCGGTCAAGCACCAATTCCATATTACCGGTACCCTTGAACTCCTCGAATACAACATCATCCATACGGCTTCCGGTCTCTACCAATGCCGTTGCTAGAATCGTCAAACTTCCACCTTCACGCATATTACGCGCAGCACCGAAGAACCGTTTCGGCATATGCAGAGCTGCCGGATCCAGACCACCGGATAAGGTTCTTCCACTTGGCGGAACGGTCAGATTGTAGGCTCTTGCAAGACGTGTGATACTGTCAAGCAGAATCACAACATCCTTTCCATGTTCTACCAAACGTTTTGCACGCTCAATTACCATCTCCGATACACGCTTATGATGATCCGGAAGTTCATCAAACGTTGAATAGATAACCTCCACATTCTCACCTTCGATTGACTCACGTATATCTGTCACTTCCTCCGGACGCTCATCAATCAGAAGCACAATCAGATGCATATCCCGGTTTCTTGTACTGATACTCTTTGCTATCGCTTTTAATAAGGTTGTCTTACCTGCCTTTGGTGGTGATACGATCATACCTCTCTGTCCTTTACCGATTGGAGAGAGTAAATCCACGATACGGATTGCAACCGGTGCACCTGTTTCATCCAGCGAAATTCTCTGATTCGGAAAGATCGGTGTCAATTCTTCAAACGGCTTACGTTTCGCTGCAACCGATGGAAGCATGCCATTCACATGGCGGATAAACAAAAGCGCCGAGAACTTCTCTCCCTGTGTCTTATTCCGGACCGGTCCTCCGATTACATCGCCCTTCTTCAGACAGAACTTGCGAATCTGTACCGGTGACACATAGATATCACGATCTCCCGGCAGATAATTTGCACTTCGAATAAATCCATACCCTTCTGCCATAACCTCAAGAATACCATTGGCTTCTGAACCACTATCCAGCTTCGGATTATATTCCTGCCCATCAAACACCTGGATCTCCGCTTCCGTCTCGCCTTCCTCCGGCTCGATATTCCGCAATTCCTGATAATTCTCTGCAGGATTTTTCATCCGGTTTGCCTGCCTTGTATCCGGGCGTACCTTTGCCATCTCCTGTGTTTTCCGTTCTGCCGTCTTTTTTTGTTCTGCTTCTTTTTTCTTTGCTGCCATCATCTTCTCCATGTTCTCGAGAAGCTCGGCAAGCTCCGCTTTTTTGAGTGTTGAAATATTTCGGATTCCCTTTTCCTTCGCATATTCCCGCAACTCAGCTAAAGACATTTTTCTAAATTCCATGCGTGTCTCCTTTTTCATATACTAATTACCAATATAACATCCATACTTATGAATTCAATTCTCTAGTTCTGGGGCATCTCACTGAAAAATGAAGTGATAGTTACTACCTTTAAGAAAGATTAAGCATATCTTAGCACACTTAACGTAACTCGTAAACCTTTATTTTTGCTTTTTTTCTTGATTTTTGCTTTCCCGTATCGTAAAGTAAGAAAGGACACATGAGGAGGATTTTATAATGGAAGGATTATTGCTTTATAAATTGATGATTTTATATATGCTAGACCGCACAGATTACACAATGACGAATTCTTTGATTTCTGATTTCATCGTTGGAAAAGAATATACCAATGTATTCAATCTTCACGAATCATTAAGTGAATTAATCAATGATGATTTTATTTCCACAGACACAATCCGTGACACGATTCATTACAAAATCACAAGTACTGGTGAAGAAGCACTCTCCTACTTTGAAAACCGTCTTCCTTACGCGATCAAAGAAGACATATTAGAGTATTTAAAAGCAGAACGTATCAACGTAAAAAAAGAGTCCGAGATTTATGCGGACTACTTTAATAATGATTCAAACTGGTACACCGTACAATGTATCATCAAGGACCGTAAAGAAACCCTGATGGATTTGAAATTTGATGTTCCAACAAAATCACAAGCCGAAACTATCTGCAACAACTGGCGTAGCAAAAGTTCCGGCATTTATGAATATCTGATTAATCAACTATGGATGTCTGAATAGAATCCTCAATAAGATTCCATATTTCCTCTTTTCCCTGTTTTGATACAGCGGAAAAGGGGATTATTTTTGTCTCTTTACCACATCCAAGCGTCTCCCGAATCACTTTTATGTTCTTGTCTTTCTGACTCCGCTTGATCTTGTCGAGCTTCGTCGCGATAATAACCGGTTCATATCCGTTTGCCACAATCCAGTTATACATCGTTACATCATTTTCTCCCGGCGCATGCCTGATATCAATCAAAAGCAGCACTGCTTTTAACTGTGTTGACGCATGCAGATACCGTTCGATCATCCTGCCCCATTTGTTACGGATTTCCTGCGATACCTTCGCATAACCATACCCCGGCAGATCTACAAAGTATAAATCTTTATTGATATTGTAGAAATTAATCGTCTGTGTCTTTCCGGGCGATGCCGAAGTCCTCGCCAGTGATTTCCGGTTTAATAAACCATTGATCAGCGAAGACTTTCCAACATTTGATTTGCCCGCAAAAGCAATCTCCGGGAATATATTCTCCGGCAATTTACTCGTAATGCCACATACTGTTTCTAATTCTGCTGATTTAATAACCATTACGCAATTGAATCCTCTTGCTTTATCCGCTTACGAGAAGCGTTTTTCTTTGTTCTCGGTTCATCCGAACGCTCAATGACCGGACCCGAAATGCCATCCACCATATCTTTTGTAATACGACAGCTCACTACGGTATCATCGGAAGGAATCTCATACATCTGTTCCATAATTGTCTTCTCAATGATTGCACGTAATCCTCTTGCACCCGTCTTTCTTGTCATTGCTTCCTTCGCAATCTCACGAAGTGCTTCCTCATCAAAGATCAGTTCCACACCATCTAATTCAAACAATTTCTTGTACTGCTTACAGATAGAACTCTTCGGCTCTGACAAAATCCGTACCAATGCATCCTCATCCAGTAAATCCAACGTCACACTTACCGGTACACGTCCGATAAACTCCGGAATCAGACCATATTTTACAAAATCCTCCGGCAATACCTGCTTTAAGATTTCGCCAACCTTCTTGTCGGAAGAACGATCTGCGATTTCCGCATTAAATCCGATGGATTTCTTACCGATACGATTGTCGATAATCTTCTCCATACCTTCAAACGCACCACCACAGATAAAGAGAATATTCGTTGTATCAATCTGAATAAACTCCTGCTGCGGATGCTTTCTTCCACCCTGTGGCGGAACAGAAGCAACTGTACCCTCGATGATCTTCAAAAGTGCCTGTTGTACACCTTCTCCTGATACATCTCGTGTGATAGATACATTCTCTGACTTCTTCGTAATCTTATCAATCTCGTCTATATAGATAATACCGTGCTGTGCACGCTCAATATCATAATCAGCCGCCTGAATCAGCTTCAATAAGATATTCTCTACATCTTCGCCGACATAACCAGCCTCCGTCAACGCAGTCGCATCTGCGATTGCAAAAGGTACATTCAAAAGCTTTGCCAGTGTCTGCGCCAGATATGTCTTACCGGAACCCGTAGGTCCAATCATGATAATATTACTCTTCTGAAGTTCGACATCGAAATCCTTCTCTGCCAGTATACGCTTATAATGGTTGTACACTGCTACAGAAAGAACCTTCTTTGCCTGTTCCTGTCCAATGACATAATCATCCAGGAATTCTTTGATTTCCTTCGGTTTCAAGAGATTGATCTCAGAATCGGAAGGTTCATTATCAAATTCATCCTGTATGATCTCAGAACAAATCTCAATACACTCATCACAGATATATACATTTGGTCCCGCAATCAGCTTACGAACCTGCTCCTGCGACTTGTTACAGAACGAACATCTTACTTTTTTCTTATCGTCTGAACGATTTGCCATTCTAATTATCTCCTAACTCATGCGAAGCTTTTTGATTAAACTTCCTTACAATTCTCGCCAAGGAACTCAAGCGCTTTTCTCGAAGCGATATCTTTCTTGATATTCTCTAACTCCGGAGCACCGATCATATCCTTTAATTCCTCTGGCTTCATCTGATACTGTGCAGCCATATCCTGAATCTCTGCATCTACATCGTCATCACTTGCTACGATATTCTCAGCGGCTGCAACTGACTCAAGCACAAGGCTTGTCTTGATTCTTGCGATTGCATCCGGTTTTACACGCTCTAAGAACTCTTCCTTTGTTGTTCCCATAAGCTGGAGATACTGCTCCATCTGAAGTCCCTGATACATCATTCTCTGAGACATCTCATTGACGATTCTTTCCTGATTATACTTAATCATTGCTTCCGGAATTTCAACCTCTGCCGCCTCAGCAATCTTCTCAACTACCTTAGACTGCTTCTCACGCTTTGCCTGTTCTTCCTTCTTTACTTCCAATGTTTTCTTCTTGTCTTCCTTGTACTCAGCAAAAGTCTCGAAAGAAGAAACATCACTTGCAAACTCATCATCCAGTTCAGGAAGCTCTAATGCAGAAATTGCAAGAAGTTCTACCTTAAATACGGCTGGCTTGCCCTTCAGATCATCTACATGGTACTGTTCCGGGAATGTTACATTTACATCAAACTTATCGCCAATATTCTTGCCAACGATCTGATCCTCGAATGTATCGATGAATGAGTGTGAACCAAGTGTAAGCTTGTAGTTCTCGCCCTTTCCACCTTCAAATGCAACATCGTCTACAAAGCCTTCGAAGTTGATTGTAACTTCATCGTCCATCTGTGCTGCTCTGTCTGTTACATCGATCTTTCTTCCGTTTTCTTTCTGATCCTTCAGAATCTCTGCCATAACATCTTCATCTGTTACAGTTGTATCAATCTTCTCAATCTCTACGCCCTTGTAGTCACCGATTTTGATCTCCGGCTTAACAGCAACAGTTGCAGTAAAGATGAAATCCTTACCTTTCTCGATCTGTGTTACATCAATCTCCGGATTCGATGTAATCTCCTCCTCACAGTTTTCGAGTTCCTTTGGATAATACTCATTTATAAGCTGATTTGCAGCATCTTCATAAAAGATAGCAGCACCGTACATTTTCTCGATAAATGCCTGTGGTACTTTTCCCTTACGGAATCCAGGAACAGAGAATTTACTCTTCTGCTTGTTGTATGCAGAAGTAATTGCCTTTGTAAACTCCTCGGCTGGTACTGTAATTGTTAATTTTGCCATGCTTCCGTCTAATTTTTCTACTGCTAAACTCATTTGTTTTTTTCCTCCTTAACTTGCAACGCCTACGTTCCATTGTAAGCACTATTCTCTGCATTATAACATAAGATTTTTTGCAAGTCTATATTTTTGCTCAAAAAAAGAGCTTGTTTCTATATCTTATGCAATAATGTTTTCCATTATCACTGATATAGAAACAAACTCCCTTACATGGTCTTACTTAAACAGCTTGACAAAAAGGTAAGATTACTTACCAGACATCTGCTGCTCCTGCTTTTTAATCATCTGTCTTACCATCTCGCCACCGATAGAACCGCTCTCACGGGAAGTAAGATCTCCGTTGTAACCCTGCTTCAGGTTTACACCGAGCTCATTTGCCACTTCCATCTTGAACTTGTTCATAGCTTCCTTAGCCTCTGGTACGCTTGTTGTGTTGTTTGAGTTCTTCATAATTATCTACCTCCATACTTTTGAATTAAGACATGTTTGTCTTACTCTTATTATGTTCGGTATGTGAAGAACTATAACTGTTAATTTTTAGAAACTTTTTCTCTTTTTTATTGTAATCACAATTCCCGCACCTGCAAATACCATCGCACACACAAGCAATACAATTGGTGCCGCATCCCCTGTTTTTGGAGATCCTGACGCTCCCATATACGTATACTTAACCGGATTCTTCGAAGTGTTCTGTCCTCCGTTTGTTCCATTATCACCATGTGTCACATTTGCATCCGGTGCCTTTGGTCCTTCCGTTGTGCCCGGCTGTTCCGTTGTGCCCGGATTCTCAGTCGTACCCGGATCCTCGGTTGTATCATTCTGCTTTGTCGAATAGAACCATGCAAGAATAACCATATCCTTCGTAACATTGCTGTAATCCTGATCCCAGCCCTCAAAAGTATATGTATAATCCTTTGTCGGTGTCTTCGTCGGTGTTCCTTCCGGTGGTGTCGCAGAAGTTCCTTCTTCTACTGTCTCAGTCTTCAGAACATTGCCATCGCCATCTTTCCATACAACCGTATAAGTATTTGGCTGCAATACCCGATACAACGCATAGGTTGAAAAACGGTTTGTCGTAATAATGACATAATCATGTGTCAAAACAGTACCTTCTGCGCCTGCCCAGTTTTCAAACATATAATCATTTGAACTCTGTCTGTGCAGAGAAGCCACCTGAATATTCTGACCTGCCAGATCTTCCAATGGGAAAGAAATCGTAACCGGATCTGCAAGCTGTGTCAGATTATTCGACTGGTCAGGAATATAATTTCCGTTTTCGTCATAAACATTCTTTTCAATGTACAAATTAATATATCGAACAATCTCCGCTTTCTTTCCAAGTTTATCTGCAAAGATTCCCTGTTCTGCGGATGCTACATCACTTACCTTGATATAGCTTGCATGAAGCACAATATCAATTCTGCCTCCACGCTCTACGACTTCCATATCTGCATCTGTGATATTTCCCTTGTAGATGCTTCTGTCATAGATTTTCTCCAATCCGGATACTGCAACTTCTACATTTCCATCATCTAACACAACTCTTGTAGATAATCCGGTCAGTTCAAAGTTCACGCCACCTACAGTCATGTAATTCTCCGGATATGTCACCTTTCCATCTTCAATCGTAACAAAAGCTTCCTGAGAAAGCGTTCCGTTCGTTGCAACAATACGATATGTTCCATTGGAAATACCGTTGAAGATATACTGCTGTTCTTCCATAGATTCCGTATCCGGTTTCACAACAGCTCCACCAATAATCGTATTTCCGCTGTAAAGATTTACATAGATTGGCTTTTTCTTCTGACCATCCGGAAGATTCTTATCATAGCTTGCATATCCGCAGATTGCTACCGATGAATCTCCTGCCAATGTCTTGAAACTTCCTTCTACGACACGTTCCTCGGATGAGTTCAATGTAGCCGCATGCACACGGTAATTATATACCGTATCCGCCTTCAGTTTGCTGAAGTTGTAAATCATTTCAATGTTGCCATCCGCATCAACTTCTTTGTTTACAAGTACAGAGCTGTATGTAGTATCTGTATCCTTCTTATATTCAATATAACATAGACTTGCCGACAGTGCATTGGTTCCTTTTATAACTTCCGCTTCAATATGTGCAGTGGAACCAGTGATTGACGTAATTGGTGAAACCTGCAATTCAAGTGGTTCAAAGCGTACTTCCTCTGACTGATTGCCTGCATTGTCATATGCAACAATCGTATACGTTGCGCTTCCATCCGCCTTGAAGCTGCCTTTGGTAACGCCATCTGTATCTGTCACTGTAACTGCATTGCCATTGACAAATACTTTCTCTGTATCCACGCCACTGACCAGATCAATTGCCTGGAAATTAATCGTCACGTCGCCATCCGCATCCACAACAGACTCTGTAATCTGTACAACCGGACCATCGATATCTACCTTTGTCGATTCAGATGCTTTATCACTCCTGCAATCAGCCTCACTGACTGCCCATGCTTCCACTGTCACATCTCCCTGTGCATCAATCGGGAATGTCTTGCTTTCCTCTGAAAAACTATCGGAGAACTCATGTGTTCCGGAAGCATCCTTATAAGTAACCTTATAGTAGGTCTTAACAGGCACATTGTCGCTCGTCTTTGTTGTCGAATTGATTGTAACATTCGGCTTATCCTTGATCAGCCAGCCTGCATTTCCAATCTCGCCATTTTCGCCCTTCGTGATAGATACACTCGGCTTATCCGGTCTTGTTGAAGAAATATAACTGTATTTTACTGTCTTTTCTGCTACATTTCCTGCCACATCTGTTGCAACCAGGATATATGTTCCACTATCTGTCACATCATAGGTATCGGACCAATGCTTTTCTCCACCTACAGTCCATGTCTTAAGTGGTTCTCCATCCGTATTATCTTTGTAAAGTGCAGCACTGAAAATTCCACTTTCCTTTTCCTTCTCTGTAACTTCCATTGTAATCGTTACATCCGACTGGAATTTCGAATCACTCTTTCCGTCATCCTTCAAAGTGACTTCCGGCTTATTACCATCAAACAGGAACGGACCCTGTTTTTCCACATCAACAACATTTCCTGCATTATCTTTTACAACCGCTGAGAGGTAATACTTACCCGGAACATAGCTGGCATTATCATCTCCGCTGACTTCATATTTAAATGTGTAATCCTTTGTCTTTGCATCCTTGGTGACATTGTCTCCATATACAGATGTAGTGCCATTCAGCGGTGTACTCGGCGTCCAAACCGTCCATTCTGCTTCATCCAGACCACTGTCTGCATCCGATGCTTTGATCTGTGCATCCAATACATTGTACCACTTACCCGTCGATGCCTGTGTTCCATCATTGCCAAATACCGTCATCGTTGCAGAAGGAGGATTATCTTCGACCATCCACTCATAATACTTGTCTTTAAGTCCTGCATTTGTATTGGTTCCATCGTAACATACCAGCTTTGTATGTATTGATTCTTTCTGTTTCGTATCTGTCGCCCATAAAACGAGCTGTCCGGAATATCCACTTCCTACCAGAATGGACGCCTCATACAGATTGTTTCCGATTGAACGCATATCCGTTTGCCATTTCGTCGCTGGCACTGTTTCTGCATTCTCTCCCGCAAAATAATAATTCAGATATTCACATGGACTTTCCTCTGAGCGGTAAGTCACCGTCAAGGTCATTCCTGTTACATTATTTTGAGAATGATAGTAAGAGCCAAAACCAAATTGATTTACAAATTTGTTTGGTTCCACCGTATGGCTGACATATTCCGGCACCTTATTATCAATCTTGATCTCTTCGGATATAGTATAAATCGTTGAGATTGCACCAGTCTTGGAATCCCGAAGCTGGAACTGAATGTTCTTATACGTTCCATCCTTCGTAATTGCAGCTTTTCCTGATGAGAAGAGCTTAATTACATCTGCCTCACTCATTGATTCATCGATATCACTCTCTCCTGCCCCAAGAATACGAACCATATCATATCCATTCTGGGCAACGATTGTATAGCTGGAATAATATCCCCCTGTCGGTGTCTCTTCCACCGCGAATTTTCCATTCGAAGTATCTCTTGTCACAGAAAATGTCGGTACTGTAAGAATCACTTCATAATTGCCGCCGGTTGCAAATACAGGTTGGATTTCATAACCGGAACCCGGTCGACTGTATAATTTACGAGTTGATTTCCACTTTTTCTGATCCGGTTCCAATCCGGCATACGTTTCCAGAAATGCACTTGGATTTTCCGGATTGTAGGCATTTACCTCTTCTCCATTCTTTCCATCCGCAATATTATTTGCATCTGTAATCGTCAATGTACAATTCGGTGACTGCTCGCCAAATCGAACCGATGTCTGATCGTAAGCAACTGAAACATGCAATGTTCTCGGTGTTACACTTGCCGCATTTGGCACATCCAGACAACTTCCATCCTCCGATGTACCAACCAGTTCATAACAATCAACATGCTGATTGCCGGTCAGCTTAGGATTTTTCAGTCGAATGGTTTTTCCTTCCCCTACATCTTCCCCGCTGCCGGATGCGTCTGAAAGCAAGGTTGCAGTCGGATCAAACGACACTTTAATTCCATCCTGCCCAATGCATGCCGGTGAAGTTTCATCGGCTGCCTTCACGTCTGCTGTCTCTTTGACAGAGATCGTGTCGGAATTATCATATACCTTTGTCAAAGAACCACTCGTCGTTGAGCTCTTTACATCTCCGATCTTCACAGGAAGCGGTGTTACCTTGAATTCCAAAGTGAAATTCATCTGATAGGTCCCGTTTTCCCTGTTCGTATCTGTAACAGAAAATGTATACTGCTTCTCTGCAATATTATTTGGTGTCCCTAAAATTGAAAATGAATTTGCTGCCGGTGTTACCGCAAGTCCATACTGTCCCAGTCCGCCTGTCGCTGATGTAAGTTCATCCATGCCACTTAACTGAATTGTATCACTTGAAGTTGAATCCTTGTATTTGGCAGTGATTGTATACTTCATTTCCTGTCCGTATGTGCCGGTAATCGGAATTGTTGTTCCATCTACTTTTGTATCATTTACATAGATATCAATATTCTTATATTCCCACTGTCCAACCAGTGTCACACCCTGTACATTCGGATTTGCAGTCAGGCTGCCATCCTTCTTTGTTACAATTCCACTATCCAAATCTGCAACAACGGTAGAATCTGTTATGATCGTATTCGTGCTTTCAATCTTCCATCCGGCAAATTGATATCCCTTATTTTCAATCAGGGACTCATCCAATGTCAAAAGATCAATCTCATCTCCATACCGGAAAGGGTCACTCGGCTTAGATGTGGCATCCGGATTAAGCGGTTTTAACTCATCTACAATTGAAGAATCGTAATATTTATATGTAATGTTCAAATCAGAAACCGGCGTCCATTTCACCGGAAGATTAAGCTCGTTCTGATTTACATTGTCAAATTTTATAGCAATATCTGAATTGATTCCATACGCACCGAGGCCATCATATACATAGCCCCATTTGTAAAATTTATACGCATCCGCCGCCTTAACGGAATACGTTACTTCCGGATTCAAAAGTCCGTTGCCACTCGGTACGTCTACTCTCTCACTTGTCTTTGCATCCGGATCCACTCCTGTATTTTCAAAAGTCACTTTATATGCGGTTCTTACAATCTTCACGTATACATCATAAACGATTGTGCCATCGGTTGTCTGAATTGTTGTTATCGGATTCTGGCACTCCGGATCCGAATACAGAAAACCGTCAGTTTTAAAATAATCCTTATCCAGATTGAACTTTGTCACGATCTCATCAGAGGTAGATGTTGGAGTGATCACATTCTGATCTGGAGTAAAAGGTAATGTAATATTATCCAAAACGCCTGCCGGATCCGTTACGGCATGGTATGTAACATTGACACTGCCTGTCTGTGTGCCTCCATCTGCATTATCTGCCTGCATAAGATTCCCTTGCATATCTAACGTCTGAACTGCATACGCGCTGTCATCATCTGCATTTACGGCGTCTGTCGCAGTGTTCGTGAGTGCTGCGTTGGGATCATCCCCATTGTTCACAGCCGACGATGTCAGGAACAACGACTGGGTAATAAGCAGCGCCACGACCATGATGGATGCCACCATCTTCTTGCCATTTCCCCGTCCCCAGCAAACCGCATGGGAGATTGCCGTCACAACTGCAACCAAAGCAAGCATCGGATAGACCAAAATCCGATGTTTCTTACCGATATCCAATAATTTACTTACCAGCTTGTCCTTTAAGTTCATAGTTACACCTCTCTACCTTATAAACTTTTTATATTCGATACAACTTATATTTTCTTATGTCTAGCTATACTAATCCGCAATTATAATTTATTGTATCATACTGGTTTGCAAATTCAAATACTTTTTATGAAATTTCCACAAAATATTGGGGTTTGGTTAGAAATAATGACTTATTTTGTACTTTCGGATGCTGGCCAAAGCTTCCTAATGATACCACGTCTGCTTCCAAAGTGGTATATACGATCCATCATAAAACGATGGAAGATTCTGATTGAGATATGCAAGTTCCGCTTCATACTGGCTTCTGCTTATCCCCTTGTAATAAAATGGTTGTTCTTCCACAATCGAAGGATTACGGAATGAATCATACTCCACAAAACTCTCGTATTCGAGTTTCTTCGGAATCTCCGGTTCCTCTCCCATACAACCCCTCCTTCCATACCTTATTATAATAAGATAATAAAGGGTTTGTATGGGATTTTCAAGACTTATTCCAAAGTGCAACAAATACGAGCATTTTGTGGATATTGTGGATATCTATCTGTCCGCACGTTTTCATGATATCCGCATATACTCTATCTGCCGGATTTATTCTGGATAGATCAATCGTTCTTCCGAAATATTCTCCAACACATCGGTCAGATACTTTTTACTTAAATATTTCGCCATCGGCAGGTTCATATCAAGATAATTCCCGCAATCCCGTGCACACGCGCCCGGTACATCCCCCTCAAACTCACTCATAAATGTATAAAGTTCTTTCAACAGTGGCACGATATCCTTCGATTCATACTCGCCTGCCAGGATCAGATAAAAACCTGTCCGGCATCCCATCGGTCCAAAATAAATGATCTTATCTCCATATTCCTTATGGTTCCGAAGAAATGTTGCTGCCAAATGCTCAATCGTATGCACCTCCGCCGTATTCATCACCGGTTCATAGTTCGGTCTTGTCATACGAAGATCGAATGTCGTAATTACATTTCCACCGACATTGTCCTTTCTTGACACATATACGCCCGGCAACAAATTCAAATGATTCACTGTAAAGCTTGCTATTTTTTCCATGTTTTTACCTGCTTTCTTATTGATTCTATATTCAACATGTGATTCTATTTATACATGGGATCACATATGAGATTAACTCTTATTCTATGCATTCGCATATCCTGCAACAATCGCCTGCACGAGCTTCACGCTGTGTGCGATTGCCTTCGCCTCAAAGGTTGGATAATCTTCCGTTGCACTGTCATCCGCCTTATCTGAGATTGCACGGATAATCAGAAATGGAATCTGATTCAAATAAGCAGCCTGCGCAATCGCCGCACCTTCCATCTCAGTACAATCACCGGCAAATGTATCTAAGATGAATTCCTTCTTCGCCTTATCGGAGATAAACTGATCGCCACTGACCACGCGCCCCTCAAATACATGGATATCCGGGTTCACACGCTCACAGCATTCCTTTGCCAGCTTTCGAAGCTTCTCATCTGCAACAAATGTTGATGTCTCCATCCGTGGAATCACACCCGGTGCATAACCAAATCCTGTTGCATCCATATCATGCTGCAACGCATCAGTGGAAAGTACGATATCACCGATATCAATCTTCGCATTTAAGCTTCCTGCGATTCCTGTATTGATCACAGCATCAACGTGAAACAAGTCACACAGAATCTGTGTACAGATTCCCGCATTGACCTTTCCGATTCCGGAACGTACAACGACAACATCTTTGCCATTCATCGTTCCCTTATAAAATTCCATAGATGCCTTTGTCTCAACTGTGACATCCTGCATTGTTTCTTTTAATTTTGCAACTTCTTCATCCATTGCGCCGATAATTCCGAGCATTTTTGTTCCTCCTTAATTCCAATATAATTGCAAAACGGATATTTCTATCTTCCATATTTATATTAGAAATCCAATTCTATGCGATGTATTGAATTTCAAATTACAAATATGGAAATACACATGCCCCGTTTTGCAATTATATATTCTCTTCATCTTACTAAAAATGCGAGAGAGATTCTCTTGCATTTTCTATTTTGTTACATAGGCTTTCGTAGATAGTTGTAATTCCGGCATCGTCGTAGGATGCTTCCGGCAAGTCTGCAACATAGAATTCGTTCAGAATATACATTGCCAGTTCCTGTAGCTTCTCGCCGCGGCCACTCTGTTTATGTTCCACCATCTTCTGTCCGGCTGTGCGTATAAGCGCATGCCACTCCGTGACAAATTTGCGGTTCTTCTCCGGGCATCGCAAACAGGTCCACTTTTTCACCTTGATTTTTGCAAGGTTCTTCTTGGCACATTCGCCTGTCTGCAAGAAATAAGAGAAGTCACCCTTCTCATCATAGACTCTTCCAAGTGGGAACAACCGACAGATTCCCGGTCTCACATCGTGAATCCGGCAGCGCCCGTCTGCATCAAGATAAGCACAACGCTCCTGACCTTTTTTCATGCTGAGATTCGGCAGGATCAAGCCATCCACGATATTCAGCTCCACATTTCCGGTCGCAAGCAACTGTTCAAACGTCAGCTTCGTTCCCTCCGAAAAGTTCTTCAACAGCCAGATATCATATGGATCTAAGATGATAGAATTTCCCATGCCCGTACAACATTTGAAACAGCCTTCACACCCAGCCGCATCCGCCTTCACCATATCATTTTCTCTGTAAGTCCGTCCATCGGATATCTCTTCCAGACTACATTCGCGTATCATATGTAACTCCTTTTTCTGTAATTTTTTCCACGATTCGATAATAGCACAATTTACAGACGATTTTCAATATAAAAGCAATTTTCAATAATTTGAAAGATACTGCTTTTCAATATCAATCATCCTCATGATATTGGATCACCTCCCATCTTTTCCATACATTGTATGTATATTCATCGCGTTTGTGCTTTTCAAAGCAACACCTCATCACAGCTACCACAATCATTTTTCTTATCTTTTTAATCATTTTTTCTCCTTTAAATAATGTTTTTATTTTTCTATTTGACCTCCTTA
>ERZ1026776.210-NODE-210-length-44582-cov-18.471826_pt1 | contig 44582 bp, 38 predicted proteins | sample MGYA00380125_ERZ1026776 | MGnify/ENA primary metagenome ERZ1026776 (study PRJEB33269, sample SAMEA4719761) | human gut metagenome | biome: human-associated habitat; feature: organic feature; material: feces | place: Cameroon | collected 2013-10 ...
GTACGGTCTCGTGGGCTCGGAGATGTGTATAAGAGACAGCCATATTATTCACCCTCTTATATCAAATATTTGATAATACTTATTATCAGGCTTCTATAGAGAGATTATAACACCCATCTTCATTCACTTCAACCATTTTTTATACCATGAGAAGTGGTTTTTAAAACCACGTTTCTGTTTCTATATTTTCCTCTTTACTTTTCGTCCCCATTCTGCTATAAAAGTAATGAGCTGGACAAGTGATCGCGGCTGTCATATGACAGGTGAGGAAAGTCCGGGCTTCACAGGGCAGGGTGCCGGATAACGTCCGGTGGAGGAAACTCCCAGGCTAGTGCAACAGAAATAAACCGCCATATATATGGTAAGGGTGGAAAGGCGAGGTAAGAGCTCACCGCTGCTTCTGGTAACAGAACAGGCTCTGTAAACCCCACTCGAAGCAAGACCAAAAAAGCAGCTTCGGCTGTGAGACGAATGGCTGCCCGTCAAGTCTCAGGTAGGTCGCTTGAGCTTTATGGCAACATAAAGCCTAGATAGATGATCACTCTCGACATAACCCGGCTTATCGTCCAGCTTTTATATTGAGTGACGATAAATGGGCTGGCTATATATGTATTCCACAGAACACATATATAGCCAGCCCATTTATCTGTTCATTGACTTATACAAAGTGAGAATCATCCTCAGACTTTAAAACAACCTCCACCGATAAACTCGCGTAAGATAGAGTTTAGTGGTACAACGGTTTCTTCCAATGGAAGAAAGCGATCAGTCAGCTCTTTTAATCGAAGGACGTCTGAATAATATGGGGACGTTTCTTCTACTGCCATCAACAGTGGCTCAATATGTTTTTTCAGCACAGAATATTCATACAACAATCCGGAATTAAACATCACATCCGCATTGTCTTCATATGGGAATATGTACTGTTCCTCTCCCTGTCTGACGGATTGCCACATCGAAAGAGTTCGTTCTATGTCATGACCACGGGTTCGGTTATCCCGGACGATCCGGCGGATCAGACGGCTGTCCAGTGTAGAAATCTTATCCTCTGATCCAATCATAAGCTGATTCAATGGACTGATATAGATTTTATATTTATCCTCGTCTGAAAGTGCATATGACATTTTGGGATTCAGTGAATGGATTCCTTCCAGAATCAGAACATCCTGAGTCCCTATACGCAAATTATCTCCTTTGTACAGTCTTCTGCCATTCATAAAATCAAATTCCGGCAGTTCAACTGTCTGTCCGCTTAACAACTGATTCATATCATGATTCAGTAATTCTACATCCAAAGCTTCCAGACATTCAAAATTATAATTTCCATTTTCATCCTTTGGATTATCTTCCCGATTGATAAAATAATTATCAACTGCAATCGGATGCGGATGCAGTCCAAGCGCACAAAGCTGTATACTAAGCCGGTGTGAAAATGTCGTCTTTCCGGCAGAACTTGGTCCTGCGATCATCACAATCCTTTTTTTCTCTCTGCGGATACTTCTGGCTATATCATAGATCGCATTCTGCTGCATAGCTTCACATACAAGGATCAGCTCCATGCCTTTTCCTGCTTCTACGATCTCATTGATCTTTTCAACCGAATCAGCCCCTACACGGACTGCCCATTTCTTTGCAAGCTCTTTTAAAGTCAGCACGCTGTTATGTACCGCTTTTTCGCTCATATTTCTAATAAACCTCCAAAACCCTTCTGTCAACAAAGACCCCTGATGATCATATCATCCACGATCTCTGTCATCCATCTATGCCATATACCTGTTTCAAAACTGCACAAATGGTCTTTTGTTCTGCTTTTACTGTCTTCAGCCGTTTTGCCGCATTCTCCGTATTCTTACCACTTAGGCTGTTGATCAGCCCGGCCGTTGTATCCCGCTGTTTTACCAGCCACGACCGTAAAACCGGATCTTTCTTTCGCAACAGGCTTCCACCATACATATAGCACCAGTCATCAGCAAGTTTTGAACAATCCGGCTTATCTGACCGTGATTCATCTGAAATAGGTTCTCCATCCTGCCATGCAGTATCTTCATTCCGTGCACCCGGCCGCGTCACATCGGTCATATATTCATCCTTCTGCACCATCTCATGAACCCTTACATCCAGCAGGTTATAATATTTTCCGGCGTCGATCAGCATCTGTTCATCTGCAAGATGATATCCTTTTTCTGCCAGATATCGTCTGACCTTTTCAATATCGGATTGCGGCTGAAGCACAAGCTGATCGCAACGTGCAACCACTGCTTCCCCACGTTCCAGAATATCGATCATCAGCATACCGCCCATTCCAGCCAGAACAATAGCATTCACTTCTCCCGGCACGATTGTATCAAGCCCGTCACCCATACGAATCTCAATCTGATCCGACAGGTTCATTGCTTCAATATTCCGTTTTGCTATCGTGATCGGTCCCCGTCTGACATCGGATGCGATCACCCGTTTTGCTCTGTGCTGTTCTACCAGATATATCGATACAAATGCATGATCGCAGCCGATGTCTCCGACTGCATCACACGGCTGTATCATATCTGCAACCGACTGCATCCGTTTCGACAGTTCTATCATATGCTCTCCATCCCTATTTTAGTATATATAATCTCTCAGTTTTCTGCTTCTGCTTGGATGTCTGAGCTTCCGAAGAGCCTTTGCCTCGATCTGACGGATACGCTCTCTGGTTACATTAAATTCCTTACCAACCTCTTCCAGTGTTCTTGCTCTTCCATCTTCCAGACCAAAACGAAGGGTAAGTACCTTCTTTTCACGTTCGGTCAGCGTATCAAGTACCTCAACCAACTGTTCCTTCAATAAAGTAAATGCAGCAGCATCTGCCGGAACCGGCATATTATCATCCGGAATAAAATCACCCAGATGGCTGTCTTCCTCCTCACCGATAGGCGTCTCCAAGGATACCGGTTCCTGTGAAATCTTCAAAATCTCACGCACACGTTCAACCGGAATATCCATAACCTCTGCGATCTCCTCCGGCTGCGGCTCCCTGCCAAGTTCCTGTAATAACTGTCTGGATACACGGATCAGCTTGTTGATCGTTTCTACCATATGAACCGGAATACGGATTGTTCTTGCCTGATCTGCGATTGCTCTTGTAATTGCCTGACGGATCCACCATGTTGCATATGTGGAGAATTTATAACCTTTTCTGTAGTCAAATTTTTCTACTGCTTTGATCAGGCCAAGGTTTCCTTCCTGGATCAGATCAAGGAACAGCATACCACGTCCGACATAACGCTTTGCAATACTGACAACCAGACGGAGGTTTGCCTCTGCAAGCTTCTGTTTTGCCTGCTCATCACCTTCTTCCATACGTTTTGCCAGTTCAATTTCTTCCTCTGCACTCAGAAGAGGTACTTTACCAATTTCCTTCAGGTACATTCTGACAGGATCCTCGATGCTGACACCGTCCGGCACAGAAATGTCGATCTTATCTACATCCACATCCTCTTCCAGATCCTCTAACAGAAGCTCCTCATCGTCATCCTCTTCTGTGATCGTCAGAATATCTACATTGTGGCTCTCTAAAAATGAAAAGATCTGCTCCATCCGTTCCAGATTCAGCTCAATTTCTTTTGCATCATTAAAGTAACGGATGATCTCTGTATCTTCAATTACCATCTTTTTCTTTTTTGCCATCTCAAGCAGGCCCTGCAGCTTCGCCTGAAATTTCTCTTCAATCTGCTCTTTATTCTCTTTTGATTCCATAAATCATGATCCTCCATAAATATATAATAGTTTATCCATTCTATAAGGAAATATGCAGCTTTGTAAGATTCGCTTTGGCACGTATGAGGCTCTGCATCTCGCTTATATCATTTGTCTTTGCCAGCTTATCTTCTATACTGCTTAAACTTATCTTTTTTACAACATCGGTCACTGCATTGTTAATTTCTTCCTGCGTCATATCAATTCCGATGTTCGTCTGAAGCATCTCTGCCACCAGCCGCTGTTCCTCCAACGACTCAAATGTCGTCACGATGCTCGCAGGCTCTACCCTGCCATTCTCCCGATACTGGGAATACAGCTTATCAGCCACTACCCGGTAAACACCATCTTCAAAACAGGTTTCATCAATGATTCCATCCAGTTTCTGAAATAATCCCGGTTCGTTGACCATCCATGTCAGAAGCAGCTTCATTGGTTTATTCTTTGCCGGATCGGCAGTTCTGCTTTCATGCTCTGCCCGCCGTTCTTCCCGTTCTACAATCTCTGACCGCGGAACACCTGCAATTCCATATTTGTGTACCAGATCTGTAAGACCTGCCTTGTCAATATGGTATAGGTTCGATACCGCTTCTATATAATTATTACGCTCCAGCACTTCTTCTATCTGTGCCAGTCGTTTTGCTGTCTCATTGTGGAAGGAGGTTCGCTCCTCCGGATCGTTCAGATTGTATTGTTCCGACAGCATACGAACCTCAAACATGATCGCACTTTCTGCATTTTTGATCCGCTCCTCAAAGGCTTCACTGCCAAGTGTCTGAATAAATTCATCCGGATCCTTATGTGGCCGCATATTAATGACTCTCGCCGAGATACCTACTTCACGCATGATCGATATAACCTTCAGTGTAGCCGCAACACCTGCACCATCACTGTCATATGCCAGATATACTTCATTTGTATATCGCTTCAATATATTTGCATGTCCAAAGGTAAATGCCGTTCCAAGTGATGCTACCGCATTATCAAAGCCTGCCTGATGCATAGATATGACATCCATATAGCCCTCGCAGCAGATAAACCCTTTTCGCCGGCTTCTCCTGGCAATATTCATTGCAAACAGATTCCGGCTCTTATCAAATACAACTGTATCACTGGTATTGATATACTTTGGTTTTCCATCACCCATGACTCGTCCACCAAATCCGATCACCTTACCATTGATATCCAGGATCGGTATCATCGCTCGATTCCAGAACTTGTCCGATCCGCCATTTTTCTCGTCGATCACGACCAGACCGGAGTCCTTTAACTCTGCATCTGTATATCCTTTTCCTTTCAGGTAACGATACAGATCATCCCGGTAAATGTCTGCATATCCCAAACCGAACTGATTGATCGTTTCATCCGAAAGACCTCTGCCCTTAAAATACTCATAGGCTTTCTTTCCATGCTCTGTATGCCGCATGATATAATGAAAATATGCTGCTGCGGTCTTATTCATATCCCGAAGCAATATTTTATATTTCTCTCTTGATGCATCCTGACCGGACTGATTACTCTCCGGCAGTGTCATGCCTGCCTTATCTGCCAGATACTGGACAGCTTCCGGAAATGACATATTCTCATATTCCATGATAAATGTAAATACATTTCCTCCGGCTCCGCATCCAAAACAATGATACAACTGCTTGTCCCGATCCACCTTAAAAGACGGTGTCTTTTCATGATGAAATGGGCAACAGGCTTCAAATGTCCTTCCTTTTTTCCTGAGGCTGATATACCCGGATATCACATTCACGATATCATTTCTGGATATCACCTCATCTATAACTTCATCTGAATAGTACAACGACTACCCTTCCTTTCCAATTCAACTACTTTCTATCTATACATCCATAAGGTTCTGTCTAAACACACCCTCCTTACGGATTGCAGTCTCATCTCAGACACCCTGCCATGCACCCGGAACATAAATCTCCTTAAATGTCTCGATCGCGTAGTTGTCTGTCATCCCCGCTATATAATCACAGATCACAGTCGCAAGATCTTCACCCATATAGAGCATCTCTATACTTTCATTGTTCAATCTTGACTGATCCTCCATGTAATAATCATATAATATCTCTAATAACTTTTCTGCTTTTACTTCCTCGCTCTTTGCCACCGGATTCGTATACAGATATTCAAACATATATCTGCGGAGAGCTGATAATGCATCTCCGATCTCCTCTGACATCTCAACTGTATCCGTGCCATAGCTTGTATCGATCACGTCATGGATCAGACAATCCAGCCGATCTCTTGTATTGCTTCCAAGAGCCTTTACAATACTGATTGGAAGATCCGATTCTTTCATAATACCGCCGCGGATGGCATCATCCATATCATGGTTTACATATGCAATCTTATCTGCAAGGCGGACAATCTTTCCTTCCAATGTTGCCGGTGTACAGGAGGTCTTATGATTCAGCATACCATCCCGGACTTCCCAGGTCAGATTCAGTCCTGCTCCTTTTTTCTCCAGTTTTTCCACCACGCGCACACTCTGTTCATTATGCTGAAATGACCTGCCGGAGCATCTGGACAATGCCCGTTCTCCTGCATGACCAAATGGCGTATGCCCCAGATCATGACCAAGTGCGATTGCCTCTGTCAGATCCTCATTCAGTCGAAGTGCTCTTGCGATTGTTCTTGCAATCTGCGCCACCTCAAGGGTATGCGTCAGTCTGGTTCTGTAATGATCATCTCCCGGTGATAGAAATACCTGCGTCTTATGCTTCAGACGACGAAACGCCTTACAGTGAATGATCCGATCCCTGTCCCGCTGATAGACTGTCCGAAGATCGCACTGTTCTTCTTCCCGATCCCTGCCTCTGCTCTGATCACTGAATGATGCATAAGGATTCAGGATCTCATGTTCCTGTTGCTCCTGTTTTTCACGAATCAGCATATTTCACCATCCTCCATGGTCAATATAACGAATATAACAAAAAAGTCCGTACAATTTTATTATTCTACAGACTTTTTCTTTTTCCTTTATTTTATTTTGAAAGAATACAATTTGTTTTTCTTTTATTTTCCCTCTTCATCCGCTGATTCCTGTTCATCCAGTTCAGCTTCCTTTGCCGCTTCTTCCGCAGCTTTTCTCTCCTTCTCTGCAGTGTCAATGATCCTTTGTTCATTCAACCGGAATATCTTACGCATCGTATGTGTTGTTCCCCACGCAATTGCTCCAAATAAAAGCAACAACCACATATACCAGATACTCACAAACACAACCGGATATTTCACACAGATAAATATTGGAACAAACCATGCGATAACGACCTTTACCCATGACCACAGATAAGTGATTGAAAGTACCATTGCATTTCTTACCGTGATACTCAACGTATTATTATACCTTGCAATTAATGGAAATAAAAACGGTACAACAAGTGCAACTAATACTACCTCAATTATAAGCACAAATGTATAAAATGTTGAAATAAATCCTGTTACCCGTTTGATCATAATATATTCAGCCAGCATAACAGCGACTGCAACGAGCAACAGCAAAAACGCAATCGTAGATTGTTTGAAACTACGCTTAAACTCATGAATGAAACCAGAAACAACAGTTTCCTCTTCATCTTCCTGAAGTCGGATGCACATTGCATACAATGCAGTAAATGATGCACCAATCGTAAAGATCGGAATACATCCTATTACAAAACAGATATTCAGTGCAAACATTGTTCCAAATGCATCCATTGCACGTCTCAAAAACGGTTCTTTATCCCTTCCGCTGTTCTTGTTGTCTTGATTGTTTGTCATTTCATTCATCAAATTTTCCTCATAAACAAAAATAGAGAGAACCTGCTACAGCAGCTTCTCCTCACTTATTCAGTATATATAATGTGGGTATCGATCGCCCACGGCTTCCGATACCTACATTATATTTTATAAAAGACCTCTTTACTCCTTTACACCACCAAGTGCTACACCTGCGATAATATACTTAGAAAGGAAGAAGTACATAACCAGAATTGGAAGTACTGTAGTGAAAAGTCCACAGTAAATCTGACCCCAGTCTCTTGACTTATCATTTGCCTTTAACGCTGAAACGTACATAGGCATTGTCTGCTTCTGTCTCTCTGTTGCAAGAATAATTGAAGGTGTATACAGGTTATTCCATGATGCAACGAATCCGAAGATTGCCTGTGTTGCCATAGCCGGTTTCAACAGCGGAAGTACAATCGTATTGAATGTATGAATTTCTCCCGATCCATCGATTCTGGCTGCTTCAACGATCTCAACGGAAAGACCTGTTTCCATGTACTGCTTCATGAAATAAACAGTAGTAGGAGCAGCGATTGCCGGAATAATCAGTGCTAAGAATGATCCGTATAAGTGTGTTAAGTTACAAATCTTAATGAAACCAACGATAGATACCTGCTGAGGAATCATCATGATCGCATAAATAAAGCCCCATGCAAACTTCTTTAACTTGAAGTTATATACTGTAACTGCATAAGCTGTTAATGATCCGAAATAGATCTGTAATGCTGTAGCCGGAACAGTAACCAGTAAAGAGTTTAACATAGCCTGAAGTACGTTAACACCACTTGTTTTTTCACTACCTGCTAACAAACCTTTGAAGTTTGCAATAAATTCTCCACCCGGTATTAATTTAATACCTGTAACAATTTCTGTTGACTTTAAAGTAGAGTTAATGATCAAAATATAAAATGGGAATATTGACAGGAAACAAAGTAAGATACAAACGACGTATCTGACAATCTTGCCTCCTGATACTTTTGATTCTGCCTGATCCACTTTGTTCACCTACCTTCCATCCTTTGATGATTTTTCTGCTGTTAATTTGTAGAACAGTAAGCTGATAATCAGTGTGAATGCGAAAAGCATAACTGAATATGCAGCAGCTTTACCATAATCCTGTGTACCTCCGGCACTTACATACTTCTTAATCAGCATTACGACTGTTGTTGTTGAATTAATGGATGCTCCACTGCCTGTTACAACTACAGGACCACCATCATTGAACAACTGAGGAATATCGTACATCTGTAAACCACCGATAGCTGATGTTACAAGTGTATACTGTAAAATCGGCTTTAACAATGGAAGTGTAATCTTGAAGAACTGCTGTTTAGATGAAGCACCATCTACGCTTGCAGCTTCATACAGGGATGGGTTGATACCTAAGATACCTGCACAAAGAACGATCATTGTGTTACCATACCACATCCAGAACTGGATGAAAGCAATGATAATCAATGATGCCCAGCCATGATTTAAGATACCACCCTTATCACACCAGCCAAGGTCTTTGAAAATAGTCGTGATAGGACCATTAACCTCGAACAGACCGTAGAATAATACGGCGATTGTAGCTGCTGTAATAATGTTAGGCATATACATGATAACCTTGTAAATACCGCTTCCCTTTAACTTGATCTTGATGTCTGTAAACCATGCAGCAAGAAGTAAAGCCAATAAAATCTGTGGAATAAAGTTTAAGATCCACAGAACAACTGTTACCATTAATGACTGCCAGAACTCGCTACCAGTCTTTGCAAATACATAGTTTGTAAAGTTTCCAAGACCAACTGTCTCGGTTACATATCTACCATTTTTAGCGGAATAGATAAATGAATTATAAAAAGTATAAAGAAGAGGATACAGCTGAAAAACTAAGAATACAAGAAAGAATGGAATGAGAAACAGTAATCCATATTTTCCATATTCAACTGTCTTATTCTTTTTCATTGTGTAAGAGCACCCCCTAAAAATTAATCGTTTATAGTACACACGCACCAGCAACTTTCATTACTGATGCGTGCAAATTGTGTTACTTAATCAGTTTTTAGGGATTATTCAGCTGAAATACCTAATTCTGATGCACACTTATCCTGGATATACTTAATAGCTTCATCAACTGATTTGTATGTTCCTGAATTGTATGCTGTTGAAGCTTCATCAATGAAGTTCTTGATTGAAGCATCCTGGTATGTTACGTTGCTGAGGTTAATACCTTCTGCTGCAGCTGCCCATACTTCGATAGGGTTCTGACCACCAAGGAATTTAGCTGCTGCATTGTCAGCGCTAAGTTCACCAGCGATAAGTCTAGCATTAGCTTCTTTGTTGTTTACACAGTCACCTGTCTGGTTTGTAATTTCAACACCAACATCTGGATCACATGTTAATTCGTAAAGAAGGAATGCAGCTAACTCTGGGTTGTTTGTATTCTTACCTACACATACATATGTACCGCCCCAGTGATAAGATGTAGGACCTGTAACAGCTCCCCAGTTACCATCTGTAGCACCATTACCCTGCATTGAACCAATGAACCAAGGACATCCGAAGTAGCAGAATACCTTAGAATCATCCTTCATATCTGCTGCCCATGAGTTATCCCAAAGAGTAGTGTTGTTTGAATATTCACCATCGTAAATCTTCTTAGCTGTCTCAAGATACTCTGTAACTGCCTTGTCAAGTGTAAGAGTTTCCTTTGAACCGTCATCTGTTACCCAAGGCTGTGACTGAGTATCCCAGATAGCGTACTTAACATCAGGAGCACCAGATACGATCTTGTATCCAGCAGCCTTTAATGTGTCAGCTGTCTCGAAGAACTTATCCCATGAAGCAAGAGCTTCCTGAACCTTTGCAGGATCATCTGTTCCAAGAACTTCCTTAGCGATGTCTCTTCTGTAGTATACAGAACCTGCTGTTGCCTGCCATGTTACACACTTAAGCTCGCCGTTTGTTGTACCATACTGCTTAGCGAAGTCGTATGAGTTAGCAAGCATCTCATCTGTGAAACCTAAGTCATACAGATTAGCTGTCTTTGTGTTATCCTCTGACCAGTACTTAGCTACATCATTATCAGCTGGGATAAGTGTAGGATACTTCTCTCCGTTTTCAAGAGCTGTATCAATACCTGTCTTGTAGTCATCTGATGTTCCACCAACACCAAGTGTTACGAACTCAACGTAATCCTTGTACTCTGGGAACTTGTCAAGAACGATGTTCAGCTTCTTTGAGAAATCTTCATCCCATGAATAAGCGTAGATCTTCTTGCTGTCATCCCATCCGTCTGTGCTAGGAGCTTCAATCTTAGCTGCTCCTGCAGCGTCCTCTGATGATGCTTCTTCTGATGATGCATCCTCTGATGATGCTGCCTCTGATGTTGCTTCTGATGATTTTGGCTCTGTTGTTGAGTTATCTGTCTTGTCGCCACAAGCAACAAGTGATAATCCCATAGCAAGTGCTAATGAAAGAGCCAATGCTTTTTTGATTTTTCTCACAAAAAAACCCTCCTTTTAAAATATGTGTGCTATTCCTTTCATTCATACTTCTGCGGATTTACATCTGCATCTGTATTATTTACTGGAATGCCTGCCACTTTTATACACGATCTGATTAACTTATCATTTACACAATATGTCAAACATGATTATGTATGTGGCTTTCTTAAGATATTATTGACAAATTTCCTTGTCAACATAGGCTTATTATAGGACATATTATCTAATTTGGCAAGCCCTTTTTTATTCTTTTTTATCTTTTTTGTACATTTTTAAATTTTCGTTAAAAAAAATTTACCAATTTGCGACATAGCTTATTTATACTATTTCCACAATTTTAGCTCAATTGACATACAATTTAAATCTTTACATTTCCGTTGTCTCATTTTTCGCGTAGTTGCAGTTCTCTTTCTGTATAACTCCATCTGCATGTGATATGCTTTGCGTATTCGTTAAAATGTATATGTTTTTACCACAACGCATATTGCCAATTCTATTTTTTACCAGGCACACGTCCTTATGGTCTGCTAAATACATATTCTTTATATTTCATTTCTTATATTTTCATTCTTTTTTCATACTCTTTACCATGCCTGCTTCTTTTTATCCATTTCCATCTGTGTTATACTTATCATTATTATATAAGTAGAAAAGGAAACACTATGAGCAACAACAAAAAGAAGAAAAACAACCATGCCGCCGCAAATTCTCAGGCGCAGGTCAAAAAACAGACCGCTGTACAAACAGCAAAACCGGCTAAGGCACAAAATATCGAAACGAAACAGGGAACTGTCAATACTCAGGTTGCCGCCGAAAAGAAGGAACCGGTAAAGGCACAGAATATTGAAAATAAGCAAGAGCCGCCACACGAGTTCAAAGATCCCCGCAAGGTTCCGCCAAAGGAAGATCTTAAGATCGAGGACAAGCTGGAATTTGCAACGATGTCCCGCAAAGAACGCCGCGCAGCAAAAAGAAAACGATTAAAGGAAACTACCGAGGGAATGACCTTGGTGCAAAAGTTACAATATTTTCTATATGCATATAAGATGGAAATCCTGCTGCCGCTGATCGTGATCATCGCAGTCAGCCTGATTGTAGTTGCATTCTTCCGCGGCAACAAACCGGTCGCGCTCTCCTATGCGGTTGTAAACTGTGAAGATCTGGAAGCACTTGACACCTCTGTCATAGAAACTGATTATTGGAACTACTATGGTTTTGATGACAATTATCAGTTTCAGAAAGTTCTGGATCTGAAGTATGATCCAAGCATTAGCACCAACGAAGCATCCAAAGATGCCGAAAGCGGAAACTACATTGCATTTCCTACTCTATGTGATGAAAACTACTACGATATTATTATCACAAATAAACGGGGGGTGGAATACTTAAGTGAAAGTTCGATCATTCATACACTGGGTGAAGCATTACCTTCCGATCTGTATGATATTTTCACCGCTGATTATAATGATCAGATCACAACTTCTCCTGCTTACACAGGAAAGAGTGCTCCATACGCGATCAATATCAGCGATACCGACTTTGCAAAGAAACTGAATCCGGGATACAACGATGTCTACATTTGTTTCCCCGGCGTATCCGAAGACAACCAGAAGCGTGTCAAGCAGATCTGCAACTTCATCTTCGACCTCGGATTGGATCTATAAATAATACCTATTATATAGAAGAAGATCCCACAGGGCTGCCTCTGGAGTGGATCCGTTATATGAATATACCCACTATAACATGACATTTGTGAGGATTTCGTTGCAAGCGACACATTGCCAGTAAATACGAGTGCTTGTCTGAGCCGAAGGCGAGTTAGCACAGAAGTATTTACGAATCAGGCATGTGTTGCGAGCAGAAACCGCAACAAGTCATTTATAGTGGGTATATTTATATTCGGATCCCTCCAGAGACAGTTCTGTGTGATCCTCTTCTATTCAGCTATATTCTATTTTGTTTCTTTTCTATTATAATAGAACATTCCGAGGACTAAGACTACTGCCATCACGACAGTTGCCACGATGCTGCCCTCCATTCCGAATTTACCGCCCGTCAGGAATATATTTCCCGGTTTGATCTCAGAGGAAAGAACAGCACTTCCTACGTTGGTTCCGCTGACAGAAATTCCATAAAAGGTTCCCTGCACAAAATTCCACATACTGTGGTAGCCTGCCGCACCCCAGATGTCATTTGTTTTTATCACATAGAGTGACAAGAATATTCCAATCAACAATAAGTTCAGGAACGCCAGAATCGTAAGTCCCGGATTCAACATATGGCAGAATGCAAATGCCAGTGAATTCACAAGAACAGCTTTTACTGCCGAGCTTCGTTTCATCAGGCTTATCATAAAATATCCGCGGAATGCAATCTCCTCACTGAATCCCTGTACCAGAAATCCGATAAAATACAAAAGCACGATCAGCAGATTGCAGTTCTGATTCCATCCCTTAATATCTACAAATCCAAGAGCAAATCCTGCAAGTACACAAAGAGAAAAGGATACCGCGCCAACAAGCAAGCCCTGTACATAACGCTTTGCTCCATCTTTCTTGACAAGCCCCATAGAATAATAGGAACGTTTTTCTATCTTATTACAATAGACCAGAACAGAAATGATCAGGATCAGTGTACAGAATAATGTAAGTATATACATTCCGTCTGTCATATTGGTTGCCAGCTCCATCATATCCGAGAAGGATGAATCTCCGTTTAAGAACAGTCGCTGCAGTTGGTCAAACATTTCCATATCCGACAGGAACAGGTACATTTCATATATCGCAGGAATCAAACCTGCAATAAAGCTTCCGATCAGGAATACCAGAATAAACCGCCATATTTCCTTGCCAAACGAATAAATCTTTCCTTCTTCGCCTGCCCGTTTTGCAATCTCAGGCTTTTCTAATCTCATCTTCATATGAAACACCCCCTGTCTGCCATCTTTACTTCTATTCTTAATCTTCTCCATCAACATCCATGTTCATGATCTGACGTTTTCTTGCAAGCTCATCATTTGCCAGATATTCATCATATGTTGTCTGCTTATCGATCAGACCTGTATTGGTAAGCTCGATAATACGGTTTGCTGTTGTCTGTACGAACTGATGATCCTGTGATGAGAACAGAATAACACCCGGGAACTTGATCAGTCCATTATTCAATGCTGTAATAGATTCCATATCCAGATGGTTTGTAGGCTCATCTAAGATCAGGCAGTTTGGAGCCATGATCATTAGCTTGGATAACATACAACGAACCTTTTCTCCACCGGACAGAACCTTTACCTTCTTAACACCATCGTCGCCGGCAAATAACATTCTTCCAAGGAAGCCTCGTACATAAGTTGCATCCTTTTCTTCCGAATACTGTGTCAGCCAGTCTACGATGATCAGGTCATTATCAAATTCCTTTGTATTATCCTTCGGAAAATAACCCTGTGAAGTTGTAACACCCCACTTAAAGCTTCCCTCATCCGGCTTTTCTTCTCCCGCAAGAATCTTGAACAGCATGGTTGTTGCCTTTGTATTTGGTCCGACAAATGCAATCTTATCATCATGTCCTACTGTAAACGACACATCATCTAAGAGCTTCTCGCCTTCTACAGTCTTTGAAATATGAGATACGATCAATACTTCATTTCCGATCTCTCTCTTTGGGCGGAAATCAATATATGGGTATTTACGGCTGGATGGCTTGATATCATCCAGTTCAATCTTTTCCAGTGCTCTCTTTCTGGAGGTTGCCTGCTTGGACTTGGAAGCATTTGCCGAGAATCTCTGAATGAATTCCTGTAATTCCTTGATCTTCTCTTCCTTCTTCTTATTCGCTTCTTTCATCTGCTTGATCATCAACTGACTGGACTCATACCAGAAATCATAGTTACCGGCATATAACTGGATCTTTGCATAATCGATATCGGCGATCTGAGTACATACCTTATTCAAGAAATAACGGTCATGGGATACCACGATAACGGTATTCTCAAAGTTGATTAGGAATTCCTCCAACCATGCGATCGCATCCATATCCAGATGGTTCGTAGGCTCATCGAGAAGAAGAACATCGGGATTGCCAAATAACGCCTGCGCAAGCAGTGCCTTAACCTTCAGTCCACCGTCCAGATCTTTCATCATCATATAATGATATTCCGTGTCCACACCAAGGCCATTCAACAAAGTCTCCGCATCGGATTCCGCTTCCCATCCGTTCATATCCGCGAATTCGCCCTCAAGTTCGGAAGCACGGATACCATCTTCATCTGTAAAATCTTCTTTTGCATAAATCGCATCTTTTTCTTTCATGATCTCATACAGGCGCTTATTTCCCATGATAACAGTATCGAGTACTGTGTATTCATCGAACTTGTAGTGATCCTGCTGTAATACAGACAGACGCTCACCCTCATCCATTGTGACATCGCCCTTTGATGGTTCAATCTCTCCTGAAAGGATCTTCAAAAAAGTTGATTTACCGGCTCCGTTTGCTCCGATCAGTCCGTAGCAGTTACCCGGTACAAATTTAATATTTACATCTTCAAATAAAGCTTTCTTTCCAAATCTTAATGTTACGTTATTTGCACTTATCATCGATACACATACCTTTCCATTTTTCTAATCTAAAAGTATATCAATTAGTTGAATATGTGTCAATTATGAAAAGAACGTATGTGCCTGAAAAAGCCGGAAAAGGCTCATTTTCTAAGTCTTTTCCGGCTGACCGGTCAGGGGTGAACCCTTCAGTTCTGTTTTCCTGTTATTTCAGATTCTTTACAATCGGATCATAAAGATCTAATTTACAATGTTTGTCCTTGCTGAAATGGGAACAGTTTAAGCAGCTCTTTTCACCATCCGCTTTGTTGGTCATGCTGTTGCAATGGCATGTCTTTTCATAAGCACTGCAACGTTCTGCTACCTCATGATAGGTTTCTGTTGAACTTCTCATCGTTCTTACCTCCTTGACATTTGTCAGTCTTTCTCGCAGATTTCATAGATCCGGTCATACATCAACAATATCAGGCAATGATATCTGCATAACTGTCTATTATCATCTACAGGCATTAGTATCTGCATCTTCTCCGTCATTTATTCCGAACATTACCGGATAGTGTAATGTTTATGTAAAACCATCATTTCTTAGCCGTTCTGTTCTTGACAAGATTTCCGCTATTCTGTACAATCAAAAGCAAAAATATTTTTAGGAGATGATCTTTTTTGCACCCCAGTACAATTATCCAGTTATTTACAATTATTCTATTGATCCTGTTGTCGGCATTCTTTTCTTCTGCCGAAACAGCTCTTACAACCGTCAATAAATTCACCCTGCGCTCAATGGCTGACAATGGGAACAAACGTGCTGCCAGAGTTCTTAAACTGATCTCTAACAGCGACAAACTAATCAGCACAATATTAATAGGTAATAACATCGTGAATATTTCAGCTTCCGCTCTTGCAACAACACTTACCACTAATTTATTTGGAAGCAAGGCAGTCGGAATTGCAACCGGAATCCTCACCCTTTTGATCCTGTTATTTGGTGAGATCACACCGAAAACACTTGCCCAAAATAACAGTGTTAAAATGTCAATACTTTATGTGGACGTCGTACGGTTTCTGGTATATATCTTTACCCCATTTGTATTCATCATAAACAAGATTTCTCATGTTATTTTCTGGATCTTACGAATGGATACAAACGGAAGTGCCAAATCCATCACCGAAGATGAGCTGATCACTATGGTAAATGTCAGCGAGGAAGAAGGCGTTATCGAGAACAAAGAAAAGGAAATGATCACAAACGTAGTGGACTTCGGAGATTCCCGTGTACGTGATATTATGATTCCCCGCGCCGATGTGACCATGGTTCCTGTTACTGCTTCTTATGATGAACTGCTGAAGCAGTATATGGAGGTTCCTTACACCAGACTTCCTGTTTATAAGGATTCCCGTGATAATGTCATCGGTATTCTGCATGTAAAAGATTTATTTTTTTATAAAGCAACCCACGACATCAACAATTTTGATGTTGCAAAGATCATTCGTGAACCACTCTATGTGTATGAATTCCAGAAAACAAATGATCTTCTGACCAATATGAAATCCAGCTCCAACTCCATCGGTATCGTTCTGGATGAATACGGTGTCAGTGTCGGTCTGATTTCCATGGAGGATCTGATCGAAGAGATCATCGGCGATATCAAGGATGAATACGATGATGCAGAACATAACAACATCGTAAAAATAGATGATACACACTACAGCATCGATGGTGGTATCAAGCTTGATGACTTAAACGATGCTCTGGATCTGGATATTGAATCCGAGGATTATGATTCCATCGGTGGCTATATCATTCAGTTATTAGATCACCTTCCTGCGGTCGGTGATACTGCATCCGACGGAGTGATCTCCTGTAAAGTCACAAAACTAGATAAAAAACGTGTATCCAGAGTTCTTCTTGAAATCCTGCCACAGCCAGATACCGACAATGATGACGATAACGAATAATAAAGTCTTGTCTTATATAACTTTTACCTGTACTAAAATGCCGGTATCGTGCAAGTATACAGATACCAACATAATTCTGAATTTATAAAAATTCTGGCAAAACGCTTGTGTTGTGGTTTTTATTCCTATATAATAGAATACTAAGGTTATAAAGTCCTGTATTTCATATCATTTACATGAAAACAGGACTTTCCTATAGAATTCATACAGATTTGGTTATGTTTGGGAGAGATTCTAATGAATAAAAATATTACTCGCAGAAAAAAACTATTACAGATTGCAACTTCTCTAAGTTACATCGATCCGGATGATATACCTGAGATTGATCTATATATGGATCAGCTAACAACCTTTATGGAGGATAAGCTGAACGCTAATAAGCGAAGTGACGATGACAAGACCATGACGAAGACCATGATCAATAATTATACGAAAAACAACCTTCTCCCACCACCCGACAAGAAGCGTTACTCCAAAGATCATCTGATCATGCTGTTGTATATTTACTACCTCAAGAATTTTGTAAGTATCACTGATATCCAGACACTTCTTGCCCCGATGAATAACAACGACTGCTATAACGGTGAGTCCCCGGTCAATATCGAAGAGGTCTACCGCAAATTATTCAATTATGAGATTGATAACTATAACGATATTATCAAGAGCATTTTATCTACCTATGATAAGGCATCCGATATGTATGATCCGGAAACAGACGCTTATCTTCATGATATGTGTATGGTATCTATGTTGTCAGTCGATGTCTATGTTAAGAAGAAATGTATCGAACACCTGATTGATGATATGCATTCTGTTCAGGAACAAACATTAAAGCAGAATGCCCAGAAAGCAAAAACTGCTGAGAAAACAAAGAGCACCGAGAAAGCTACCGCAACCGGTAAGGCAAAGACTGCCGAAAAGGTTACTGCAAACAGCAAAACGAAAGCTACGGAAAATACCAAAGCAAACAGAACAACAACCGGCAGTAAAAATAGCGGACGCTAAAGACAACGCGAAATAACAAAAGGCTGAATGTCTTGCACAAAAATGTACAGAGCATTCAGCCTTTTATTATTTTTAAATCCACAACAGAAATCATGAATTTTTCATGCCTGTCATATCAGTTTTCTTGTCACTGAGCAATTGATATTTTTTATCATTTACAGTTTTGTCTGTTAAAATCACGGATTACACCAAGTGCAGGCAGGGCATTTCCATCATAGTCGAACAACGCCTGATTCGCCCACTCATTTCCTCCCGGTCCTTTTTCTCCGGTATACGCAAGCGCTGCTTCTGTCGCCCAACCACATCCCGGAACCGGAATCCATGCAGGCTCCCAGTAATAGAAGCCTTCTCCACCCGGAATATCTGCGATCAGTTCCATAAGATCTTTCATAAATGAAGTCTGTCCTTCCTTTGTCATCGGATAATCCAGCTTCTCTACAAGCTCCGGCTTTGTCGCCATTCCTTTTAACTGATCCAGCGGTTTACCCTCGCGATCACGATAATCTTCCATCGTGAATCCCATCGAAGTCTCGGCAATAACCAGCTTCTTGCCGTACCGTCTTGCCATATCCCGCATATTAAACTCCAGTTGTTCCATCGTGCCGTGCCAGAACGGATAATAAGACAAGCCTATAATGTCAAATGGTTCTGCCCGCTTTGTAAATTCGTCGAACCACTCCACATACATCTCATTAAAGCCACCATTGTCCAGATGGATCATGATCGGAATATCCGCCTGAATCTCTCTCACTGCACGGATTCCTGCATTTAGGTACTTTGCAATCCGGTCAAACTCCGGTTTCTTACCGCTTGGCCAGAGCAGACCATTTGTCAGCTCGTTTCCAACCTGTACCATTTCCGGAAGCAGGTCTTTGTCTTTTAGTATCTGCATAACTTCTTTTGTATACTGATATACTGCTGCCTCCAGTTCGTCCTCGTTCATACCCTGCCAAGCCTTTGGTGTCGTCTGTTTTCCCGGATCCGCCCAGAAATCACTGTAATGAAGATCCAACAGATATCCAATTTGATATTTTTTTGCACGCTCGGCAAGAATAATCACTTTATTCAAATCGTTCGTCCCTGCACCATATGGAGCACCATCCGGCGCATATGGATCATTCCAGAGTCTTAATCTCACAGAATTTGTACCATACGCCTTTAAAATAGCAAATAAATCCTGTTCTACACCATTATCATAATACTTCGCACCACAGGCTTCCTCTTCCAGCAGAGTCGAAATATCCATTCCTTTTATAAACATAGCATCCTCCTTTTAATACATCTTCTACCTGTATATCTCTTTCAAATATCAGATTCATATGCCCATAGCTCCGCTTTTACAGTTCTTTATCTGCAGTCTTGCGTTTATAACGCAACATTTACGGAGCAGTGTCAAATATCTTTTAATTTACAAGTTTTCTTTTAAAACAATCACATTTTTAGCACCAATAGTGATTTTCCCGTTTATAACCTGTTCGCTGAAAAGTTCCGTTCCATTCACATCCAGAATCTCTGCCCCCAGATCACCCTCATTGATATAAAAAGCATAACGATATGTATCCGTATATCGTTCATGATATTCCACATTCTCAGGTAATTCCTTTGTCCGGATTCCGGCATTTGTAATCAACTCTTTGATCAGTTCTGCCATTGACGCCTGATCCAGTCTGCAAGCTGTATAATATGCCCATCCGGCTCCGGTCTGTTTTCTGGTTACTGCCGCTTCCCCTGCATAGAAGTCTTCCACATAAGTTCCAAGAATCTCTGCATCGTGCACCCGTATACGTTCTGCGTAATCTTTTACAATTCCCTGTTTTTTATTTGAAAGTGTCACATAATTCTTATCATTTGGATAATATGTGTCCAACTCTTCTACCGTTACACCAAACAATTCATTTAAACCATTTCCCGGAAAACCACCCAGATAACAAAGCGTATTTTCATCTACATAACCGGTCACATACGTTGCGAGCAGATTTCCGCCCCGCTCTACAAACTGCTTCATACGATCCGCAACACCCGGCTTTATCATATAGAGCATCGGAGCAATGATCACATCATAATCATCAAAAGGATCTGTCTGGTTGATCACATCCGTCTCCACACCAAGTCGTAAAAGAAGCCCATACATCTGTGCACAAATTTCCGGATATTTCTTCGTGGAATCCGCCATCATCTTTGCATCAGCAAGCGACCACATGATATCCCAATCGAATATAACGGCAGCCTTTGCACGAATCAGACTTCCTGCAACCTCCTCCAGTCGTTCAAGCTCTGTTCCAAGTGCCGCAACCTCTTTAAAAATTCTGGTGTCAGATGTTCCCAGATGGTCAACAACCGCTCCGTGATACTGTTCAAAAGAACCACGACCTTTTCTCCACTGGAAATACTGCACCGTATCCGAACCGCAGGCAACCGCCTGTAAGGAGAACAGCTTATGGATACCCGGGCGTTTTAATTTGTTAAAGTCATGCCAGTTCACAAGCCCTGGAGCACTCTCCATCAGCATAAACGGACGATCCTTTTTCATCGAGCGCATCACTGCATGGTCAAATGCACTTCTTGCAAATGTATCTGTTAAGCTCTCATAATCATTATGAAATCTCGGATAGGAATCCCACGAGATCACATCCAGCTTGTCTGTCATCTTCCGATAATCAAGTCCGTCATAGAGCTGCATAAAATTCGTTGTAACCGGGCGATCCGGAGTCAGCTTCTTCACCAGATCAATCTCAAATTCCATATAATCATTCATATTCCATGTCGTGAATCTCTTCCATTCCAGATTTAAACCCATAATACTGTACTCGCCATTTGCATATGGTGGTTCGATCTGATCAAAGCTGTTATAATTATGACTCCAGAACGTTGTCCACCACGCCTGATTCAGCTTATCTATATCATTATCAAACTTATCTCTGAGATAATTCTGAAAACGTTTCACACATAACGGACAGTAACATTCTCCTCCTAATTCATTCGAGATATGCCACAGGATCACACCCGGATGATCTCCCACCGCCTCATGCAACTTCGTTACTACCGTTTCAACCTTCTTACGAAAGAGTGGTGATGACATACAATGATTTTCACGAATGCCATGATGTTCTCTGTTACCGTATTTATCAACACGCCTTGCTTCTTCATATTTTGCATCCAGCCATGCAGGTCTTGCCCCACTTGGTGTCGCAAGCACCGTATAGATACCATTCTGATACAGATTATCTATGATTTCTGTAAGCCAGTCAAATGTAAATTTTCCTTCCTCCGGTTCGTATTTTGTCCATGAAAAAACGCCAAGTGTTGCTGAGTTCATTCCCGCCTTCTTCATCAGGCGGATATCCTCTTCCAATATGTCCGGGCGATCCAGCCACTGTTCCGGGTTATAATCGCCACCATGTACCAGTCCATCGATCTGTGGAAACAATCCGGTATTCTTCATCCTTTCATTCCTCCTGTTTTCTTATCGTTCGCTCTTATATCTTCTGACTTAAAAAACCGATACCGCCAAAAACTATGCCGATACCGGTTTTTCTTTGTCCGCCCTGTTCCGGCAGACCATTATCGATTAGTCAAAATCTTCCTCAGTAAACCGTTTCATCATATCTCTATAACGGAACCGTACCATTTCATTTTTTGCTAATACATCTTCTTCCGTTCCAGTGTACTGGCAGCGGATACAGTAATATTCTTTCTTATCTTTATCGTAAAACATATCGATATCCAGATCTCTCATAAAGCAGGACGGACATCTGAAGTTTAATTTGCCTTTTCCAGATTGAGCCATGTCGCAAATACCTCCTTATCATGAATCTTCTTCTGATAACCAAGAGTAAACATTGGTGAGAATGCATATCCTTCTTTTACATATGCTGTGCCATCTGTTACATCAGTATCCAGTGATACCTTTGTCTCGATCGCAGGGATCGTTGCGCTGGCAGATGTTCCATGCTCAAGGCTTGCTTCTCTGCACTTATACTCGTATGAGATACTCTCTGCCTTCTGTCCATCTGTTACCTGAAGGGTAATACCTGTCATATCCTCCGGATATTCGGTTGTTCCATAACAGCCTACCATGTACTCATTAATCGTAACCTCTGCATCCGGATTACTCATCTCAAGGATGTTACGTTCGATCTTGATATTGGATGCTCCTTCTTCAAAGTAGATCTTTGTCTGGATCTTTACAGTCAGATCATAGAACTCGATATCAACCGGATCCAGTGTCAGGATTCTGGTATTTCCTTCCTGTGAGAAACTAGCATGTGTTCTGCACAGACAGAGGTCAACCTCTTCTCCGTTGTAGCATACCTTGGCACTTCTTACGGTACCTTCCCCTGCATAATGTGTAAAATATCCGGCTCTGTATTTCTCCTGGATCAGGAATGGATAAGATGCATCCTGAACATGCTTAGTTCCGATGCCGACCTCCCATTTCAGCTTTGCTGCATAAGGTCGAAGGTCAACGATCGCACCGCCCTGATCCATATTTACACAAGCTCTCATATATGGATCTGCATACCAGAAGATCTGTTTCTTCGATCCATACAGGATATCCTTCCAGAGCGCACACTCCGGTTCTGTATAGGATTTATTTGCACGATAGAAATCTGCAAATTCTGCCATTGTCATATCTACAAGCTTACCTTCTTTTTTCAGTTCGCCATAGTAAGCCATTCCGTCTTCATAAGACTTGCAGAGCAGCTCATACGGAGCTTCCCAACGTCCCATCTTATTCAGCCAGCCCGGTCCTACAAACATCATGTTGTAGGAATAACCGTTATTATACTTTTCAAGGTGACGATACTGGTCGATCAGATTGTACAGGTACGGATATTCCCATGTCTTGCTGTCGTAGATCATTCCACGGAGGACATTCTGCGGATGTGTTCCGAAATTGGAACCATTTCCGTCATAGCATGCCATCAAGTCTCTTGACAGATGAGGGATTGCTACGATACCACTATCCTCTGCTTCATTTGCAGCAGGTGCATGTGTGTTCTGTTTGGATGGAATCCAAGGATTCCAAGGACCGCCGTCAAATAATGTATACCATGAATTGTTACAGGTATGATATGCCTTCGGACCTTCCTCCCAACAAGTTGCAACCGCACATTTTACCATTGGGTATTTTTCTTTGATATAATTGGTCAGTTCCGCATCCATGTAATAAGATCCTGTTGATTCCGGATAGAACCCAAATCGGTCGTAGAATTTTCCAAATACGTCATCTACGATATTCTTCTTATCTTCCATTGAGAACATCCAGATACAGAAATCCTTTGTCTTATATTTCTTACGGAATTCTTCACAAGGAAGTCCTAACAGGGAAAGTGCGATCTCATCCCCGTACTTCTCATGATGCTCTTTTGCAAGAGATACCGCCTCGTCATTAAACAGGCTGGCATATGTCATCTGAATCGTTGTCTTTAAGCCATTCTTATGTGCTGTCTCCTGCTGAAATTTGAAGATATCCAATGACTCTGTAAGTAATGCTTTTCTTCCGATATCTTCTACTTTGCCCTGTCCGGTTACCTTCTCAGCATATTCCGGCACCATCTCAGGACGATGAATAATATTAACTACAAATGTATTGTCCATTTTTTCCTCCTGGTAATAAAGTTACTAGCCCTTTACGGCTCCGCCTGTTACGCCTCGTACGTAACACTTCTGCATCAGTATGAACAGAATGGAGATCGGTATGGAAACCAGAAGACCACCTGCACAGAATACTGCGAAATATTTATTGATCAGTGATTTTTCAAGCATGTTATACAGACCGATCGCGATCGTCCAGTCAGACGATACACCGGAATTCAGGATCAGCTTTGCGAATACGAAATCGCCCCATGGGATCAGGAAAGAGCTGATAACCTGATATACAATAATCGGTTTACAAAGTGGAACAACTACCTTTGTGAAGATCGTTGCTTCATTTGCACCTTCCAGTCTGGCCGCTTCACGAAGAGACACCGGAATTGTATCCATAAAGCCCTTCACGATCAGGAATCCAAGTCCCGAACCAGCCGAATAAACAATGATCATACCTACATGGCTGTTTGTCAGTCCAAGCATCTTCATAATGAAGTAAATAGCGATCATAAGAAGTGGTCCCGGGAACATGTTCAGGATCAGGGAGAAGCTCATCATCTGCTTTCTGCCCTTGAACCGGAGACAGCTCATCGCATATGCAACCATAACTACAAAGATCGTAGAAATGATACAGGTAAAGATCGCAATGACCAGTGTATTCTTAAACCATGCCCCGTACTGTACAACCGAATCCGGCTGCGTCAGCAACTGTTTGAAATTATCCATGGAATATGTTGTCGGGAAAAAGTGCGCAATATTGATTCCCTTATATCCGCTGAAGGCTGTAACAACCAGCCACAGGATCGGGATGAGCCAGATCGCAGCAACTACTGCCAGAACAATATGTTTTAAAACGATTTTTACTTTTTTTGTCATCATTGATACTGTTCCTCCTTATCTCCCTTAACCAGCTTCGAAAACGAAACCAGTGTAAATGCCGCACAGATCAGGAATACCATGATTCCGATCACGGATGCCATCTTGTAATTGTAGTTTTCATTTGTCAGACGGAACAGCCAGGTTACCAGAAGGTCAACTTCTGTTGCACTGGAGTTCGCCAGCTTCTGATTGGATGTTACATATACATCCTGTGTTAAAAGGTAAATAACATTGAAGTTATTGATATTCTTTACAAAGTCTGTGATCAAAGCCGGTCCCTGAATGAACAGGATATATGGCATTGTAATCTTCCAGAACACCTGGAAATTAGTTGCTCCGTCAATCTTTGCACTTTCAATCTGATCCTCCGGTATATTCATCAAAACACCGGTAGCGATCAACATCTGATATGGTACGCCAACCCAGATATTGATAATAACGATCATGAACTTCGCCCAATGCGGATTTGTCAGAAACGGTATGTAAGTCAGATGTTCTCCAACCAGTCCGATTCGTTTCAGGAAGTCCGTGATTCCTGCATTTGCACAGATCGTATTTACGATACCGGAATCTGCAAAGAAGTTTCTTACCAGAAGCAGGGTTACGAACTGTGGTACTGCAATTGCGATAATAAAAAGTACTCTCCACATGCCCGGAAGCTTCGTGGTCTTGCTCACCAGCGCCTTCGCAAGCAGGATACCGCCAAGGAAGGTGGTTGCCGTTGCAAGTACTGCCCATAACAATGTCCAGCCGAGGATCTTACGAAATGCATATCCAAAGGTCACAGTGATAGAACTTGTAAACAAAGTCTGAAAATTTTTAAAACCTACCCAGGTAAATAATGCAGCAGGAGGCATATGTTTCTGATCATAATTCGTAAATGCTACTGCGATCAGTACCAGGATCGGGATAATATTCATAGCTATAACGCCGATAGTCGGCAGGGATAATAATGTGATATGGAATCTTTCCTGAAAGAGGCTCTTAATATCTTCTTTGAAAGTATTGATATGTTCGCCTGCTTCTTTCTTTTTCTGAAGTCCATACACAACTTTAATATTGTGAATGTAAATTAATACAAATACCAGAATCGTGAACAGGGATATAACCGAGCTCAACAAGATGGTAAACGAATTGTCGTAGTTGTTTGTTGTCTGCTGTAAAGTCAGCGGGTCAAATGTTTGCTCTAACTGTACAGTTCCCAATGTTGAGAACTTGGCAAGCGCCGGTGTGGAAAACATCATGGTGAGGACGATAAATCCGACCTGAACTAATGTGATCAGTATTCCATTAATGATCTGCTTTCTTGCAAAATAACCTGCGCCCATAATCACTGCCGAAAGCTTTACCCAGATATCACCCTTTGCAAAGGCAACACCAAAATCTTTAAAATATTTTCCAATTGCTTTCAATGCTTTCATGTGCTTTATCTCCTCCCATCATGTCTTATATAATAGATGTCTGCTGTTATATGATCTGATTCCAGGTAGAAAAATACCCCACATGCGACCTCAGTGCATGTGAGGCGTTTCCCCGGTTCCTGTAAGCTTAACTTACAGGTTTTCTTATATAAAACATAGTTACAATGGTCTTTGGTTTATTCTACAGGTGCGTTGATACCCTGAACAGTTGTATCGAGCATTTCCTGTAAATCTGTGCCGTCCGGATTTCCTGTTGCAAGAATCTGTCCAAGTGTCTTTGCAGGATCCCAGTAATTGTTACCAACACGCTGTGGTGTAGCATATGCTGCCTGTGCTGCAAGTGCTGCGATAGCCGGATCTGCCTGTACTGCATCTGAATTTGATGCTTCGATGTTAGATGGTCCAAGGCCTCTTGCTTCATATCTTGCTACCTGTGAATCATTATTTGTAAGGTACTCAGCAAGGATCATTGCCCAACCTACATTCTTGGAATGTGGATTTACACCGATCAACTTATAACCTGAGAAAGAGGACATCTGCTTCTGTTCGCCCGCTACTGTAAATGTAGGGAGCTTTGTTGCTGCATAATTCTCACCCCATGCATCCTTTGCTGTCTCAGCTCTCCATGTTCCATTTACACATGCACAGATAGAACCCTCTGTGATTGCTGTAGCCTGATTTTCATCAGTCATATCTACAAATACTCCTGTTTTGAAGAGATCAAGAATGGCCTGTGATACATCTGTAGCACCTGCAGCATTCCAGTTACATGTGTTTGTTCCGTCTTCATTTAATGTAAGGTCATATCCTGCACCCTTGAAGAATGAATAAATGTACCATCCATCAGATACTGTCATTGCTATTTTTTTATTTGCTTTCTTAGCAGCTTCGATCATTTTGTCTAATGACTGAATATCATCTTCTGTGAAGACTGACTTGTCATAAAACATGAAATAACCATTATCTGCTGTCATTGGATATGCGTATAATTTACCGTTTACGGATGCTGCTTCGATGGAACCTGCAACATTCTCATTTGCAACATCATATGTATAGCTTGTTACTACTTCCTGTAATGCTCCTGCTGCAACCAGTTCATTAATCTGGTCATCTGCAAATGTATACACATCAGGGGCAGATTCTACATCAACCAGGATATCGTCCTTTGCCTTTGATTCAGATTCAGCTCCAAGTGTAATATTGAAATCAACATCCTTATACTTCTCTTTGAAAGAATTCAGTAATCCGGTTGTGAATTCTTGATCTTCTTCAGAAGCCCATACTGTTAAATCTACAGTTCCTGTTGTGTTTGCGATCAGAGTTGCTACTGCGTCTTCATTTGTAGAAGCAGCTGCATCTTCAGATGCCGCATTTTCCTTCTGTGTTTCTGTTGTGCCGGAAGCTGTTGTAGTGTCATCTGCACTTCCGCATCCTGCTAATAAGCCAAGAGACATCGCTCCTGCAAGTGCTAATGAGATAATCTGTCTTTTCTTCATTAATCGCTCCTCCTTGTTGGAAATAATGTATAAATTTTTCTCACCCCGATGCTTTATTTTCGCTTTGCGCAATCGGTTGTTCTTTATGTACTGATAATAGCATGTGTGTTTGCGCATGTCAATACATTTTGATCAGTTTTTTAACCTTTTTTTATGTTTTTTTGTGCTATATTACAAAACATCCATGCACATCATTATCATATTGCATACTTTCGATCAATTTTCCAAAAACTGGTGCAACAGTTTGCGCAAGTATCAAATATGGCTCTCTTTCTGCGAAATACTTAACTAATATAAGTCCGGCTGCCTGTCTGCTTATATAAAAAGCAATGACATTCATGTAGTTTCGTAATGAGATACACTCTAACCATCAGCACCAAGCCCATGTCTGAACCCGCAGGGTGAGTTTGGGCGACTGCTGATAAATAGGTGAGTGTATCGAATAGAAACGAAATGAGTCATGCGTTTATATAAGCAGACAGGCAGCCGGACTTATATCATTCTGACCCAACACAAAAGAGAGCCTTATCATTCGCTTAATAAGACTCTCTTTAAAGGAGGGGGGGTATTTATGTTTACGTTGAAACCTTAAGGTTTCAACGGTTTGCATACATTCTATATGCCTGATCTATTGCGTAGATCCCTTCAGTGTCACTTCATATCCTAATAAGATCCGGTCTGCAATATCTTCGCCTTCGATCATCCGAAACAGTGTCTCTCCGGCTGTTTTACCAAGTTCTTTTGGGTCATACTGTAATGATGTGATCGCCGGGCGGTTATTTTCAAGTAGTGCGCTGTTATAAAAAGAAGCAACCTTGATCTGTTCCGGAACAGATATGCCTTCTTTTCTAAGCTTGTCCAGTACCCAGTTACAGATACCATCATCCATGCAGACAATACAGTCGACCATGTGGCGCATACTGTCTTCTACTGCCATCTCGACATTTGATCTGTCAACGCAGTCCATATATACTTTCATATCTTCTATCATAAGTCCGGCACCGGCAATGCCTTGTTCAAAGCCTTCCCGCCTTGTCCGGTTGACTACATGATTTCTGTTCCCACCGATCAATGCAAATTTCTTCATTCCCTTCATAATGAGAATGGAGGTTAATTCCCGGCAGGCTGCGATATGATCGTTATCGATCTGCGCAACGTTCGGTTCTTCTGTGCTTCCAATCGCTACAAATGGAAGATCCGTCTGTTTTAAATATTTGATTCTGTCATCCCGGATCAGTGTCCGTCCAAGAATTAATCCGTCAATCTTATGATTTTCAACTACTCTCTGTAGTTGTGACATATCATCCTCATAGACCATGATCAACAATATATCATAGTCCTGATATGCTACAGCTTCACTGATTCCTATCATACAACGCTGGAAGAACGGCAGATCGGTCACTTCTGAATCCCCCGGCATCACCCAGCCAATATTGTAGGTTTTCGATTGCGCAAGTCCTTTCGCAAGAGGGCTCGGTTTATAATTGTGTGTCTCTATATAGTCTAAAACCTTTTTTCTGGTTTCTTCACCAATTCGTCCTTTTCCTGATATTGCCCGTGAAACCGTTGTCTTTGATATATTCAAGGCTTCTGCCACGTCCGATATCGTGATTCTGCCTGACTCTTTCGGCTCCTTATCATCCATTGTATTCACTTGTCCTCTCTTAGTGTAGCGCAATGTTTTGCGCAACTCTTGTATTTAAACTAGCAACTTTTGCGCAATTTGTCAATCATTTTTTTAAATTTTATTTTTCTGTGTATTCCATACAGGATTCCCTGACGATCAGATTACATGGAATCTCCGCCTTTAACGGGGTACGGATACTAAGATTTGATGCCGCATAGATCAGATTAGCACCATGCTGTCCCATATCATATGCCGGAGCATTTACCGTTGTAAGTGCAGGAACTGTATATTCACTAAGCTCTGTATTATTAAAGCCAACAAGTGATATATCCTCCGGCACTTCCATGTCCGCTTCCTTGAATGCCTTTAATGCTCCTACTGCAAGAGCGTCACTGGCTGCAAAGATTGCTGTCGGATGTTCTTCAGAAGTTGCGATCACCTTCCCCATCTCATAACCGGAGAATGTATTGAAGCTTCCCTCATACAGATATTTCTCGTATGGAAGATTCTTTTCTTTCATATATGCAATATATTCTTCCAGTCTTGGATCAACCAGAAGCTCATGATTTCCCACATACTCTTTACCACCCATAAATCCAATCTTGCGATGTCCCAGATGATACAGATAGTCAAGTGCATCCCGCACTGCCTGTTTAAAGTCCATTGTCAGGGATGTAATGTTGTAGTTCTCAACCTTCATATCCAGAAATACGATATTACTGCATATCTCTATAAATGATTTTACTTCTGCCTGCGCAAACTTACCCAGGCAGATAATTCCATCACAACCACGCAACATGTCCAGATAGTTGCTGTCATTCCGAAATACCCGAACCAGTTCAATCGACTGGCTGATACAGAAATCCTCGATTCCCTTTCTTGCGGACAGATAATAACTGTCCTTCATCTCATCCTCTGCGGAAAACCAGAGTACAAGACCAAGTTGGAATGACTTCTTCAATCTGGCTGACTTTTTCTTTGTATAGTGCAACTCTTTTGCTGTCCGAAGGACTCTTTCCTTCGTCTCCGGTAAAACATTTAATGTCGGATCATCGTTCAAAATTCTTGAAACTGTAGCCGGTGACACATTTGCCCGTCTCGCAATATCCTTGATTGTCGTCATAATATACCTCTTTACTCCATATTTATTGGATAAATTTACTATATTTTTACTAACCTAGTGTACCAGATTTTCTATTATTTTTCAATTACTTTTTCAGTAAATCTTTACTAAAGTGTTGTTGACATTTTACTAAACATATGTTATCCTGTCACTATAAAGAACAAACAGACTTAGAAAAGCAGACACATCTGTACAAGTAAACACACATTTACGCACCGTACAGATGTAAGCACATCAATTATCATGTATGATCAGGAGGATAAACATATGAAGCATGCATCTGAATTAATAAAAGACTTTGAATCAGAACAGTACAATGAATTATTAACCGATATCTATGTCGATGAGCATCTGCTCGCTTATCAGAATGGCAGATATATCGCCGCTCTTCAAGAATTCATCAAGGATTTCGGAGACACAGAGGTATCTATCTTCTCCGCTCCGGGTCGAAGTGAAGTAGGTGGAAATCATACCGATCATCAGCACGGTCAGGTACTTGCCGCATCTATCAATCTGGATGCGATCGCGATCGTTGCAAAGACTTCCGATGATAAGATCCAGGTTATCTCAGACGGATATGATCTCATTACAATCGACGCATCCGACCTTTCTCTTGTAGAAAGTGAAAAAGAAACAACAACGGCTCTGATCAAGGGCGTTGCTGCCGGATTAAAGGAACACGGACACGCTGTTGGCGGCTTCAAAGCATATATCACCAGCGATGTACTGATCGGTGCCGGTCTTTCATCTTCTGCAGCATTCGAAACAATCATCGGAACCATCCTGTCGGGACTTTATAATAATGGTTCCGTATCTGCAATCGAGATCGCGATCATCGGCCAGTATGCAGAAAATGTATACTTCGGAAAGCCTTGCGGTCTGATGGATCAGATGGCATCTTCCGTCGGAAATCTTGTACATATCGACTTTGCAGATCCAGCCGATCCTATTGTTGAAAAGATCGACTTTGATATGGCAAAGAGCGGTTACAGTCTCTGTATCACTGATACAAAGGGATCTCATGTAGATCTGACTGCTGACTATGCTGCAGTTCCTGCCGAGATGTGTGCCGTTGCGGAGATGCTTGGCAAACCGGTATTAAACGAATTAAGTGAACAGGATATTATCGATCACATGGCTGACATCCGCACCAAACTCGGCGACCGTTACCTGCTTCGTGCCCTTCACTATTTTGAAGAAGTAAAACGGGTAGAAATTCAGGTTGCTTCCCTGACAAAGAGTGATATGCCTGCATTCCTTGCAGCGGTTAAAGCATCCGGTGATTCTTCTTTCAAGTATTTGCAGAACGTATATACGAATAAAGATATTCAGACTCAGAATGTATCTGTTGCTCTGGCTGTCAGTGATATCACACTTGGAAGTCACGGAGTCAGCCGTGTTCACGGCGGTGGATTTGCCGGAACTATTCAGGCATTTGTAGAAAACGATACTGTTGAGACGTATCGCCAGGCTATGGATCACGTATTTGGCGAAGGCTCCTGCCATGTACTGAAGATCCGTAAATACGGCGGTATGCAGGTACTGTAAAACAGACGCACATGATATAATGAACGCAAAATCACTTGCTTGCAAGGGGACTGATTTTGCGGAATGTATTGAGTGATGAAATCACGATATAATAACAAATTTTATGGGAGGTTATGACTATGATAGAAACATATATCAAAGAATTGGTTACTTATGGTTTAAACAAAGGACTTGTAGATCCTGCAGACGAAATATACGTTACAAACCGTCTGCTAGAGTTATTCGACATTCAGGAATACAACGAACCGGCCGAGATTCCATCCCGTCCGCTCGTTGATATCTTAAACGATATGTTAGATTATGCATACCTGCACAAGCTGATGGAGGATGACACGATCACAAACCGTGATCTTTTCGATACAAAGATTATGGGCATGCTCACTCCTGCTCCATCTGTTGTACGGAAAATATTTGCTGATAAATATGCCGTATCCCCAAAGGAAGCAACGGATTATTATTATGCTTTCAGTAAGGCTACAAACTATATTCGTGAAGATCGTATCGCAAAGGATGAAAAATGGGTTACGGAAACGGAATACGGTCCGATCGATATTACGATCAACCTTTCCAAGCCGGAGAAAGACCCAAGAGATATCGCGAAAGCAGGAAAGGCAAAGAAATCCGGTTATCCAGCCTGTCTGCTCTGCCGTGAAAACGAAGGTTATGCCGGACATTTCTCGCATCCTGCCAGACAGAACCACAGGATCATGCCTATTACCTTAGACGGACAGGCATATTACTTACAGTACTCCCCTTATGTGTACTACAACGAGCACTGTATTATCTTTAATGCAAACCACACACCAATGAAGATTGACCACGCTGCATTTGTAAAGCTACTTGATTTTGTCCGGTTGTTCCCTCACTATACCGCCGGCTCCAACGCAGATCTTCCGATCGTTGGCGGTTCCATTTTAAGCCACGACCATTTTCAGGGTGGCGGCTATACATTTGCAATGGCAAAGGCTCCATATGAATCAAACTTTACTTTACCAGGGTACGAAGACCTGACAGCCGGTATCGTCAAATGGCCTATGTCTGTTATCCGTCTTCAGGGTTCTGATCCTGCACGTATCGCAGATGCAGCAGACCACATCCTGACAGCATGGAGAAATTACACAGACGAAGCTGCATATATCTACGCTTACACAGACGATACTCCACATAACACGATCACTCCGATCGCAAGAATGCATGGAGATCTGTTTGAACTGGATCTGGTACTTCGTAACAACATCACAACCGAAGAATGTCCGATGGGACTCTACCACCCACACAGCCAGTATCATCATATTAAGAAGGAAAATATCGGTCTGATCGAGGTTATGGGTCTGGCTGTTCTTCCTGCAAGATTAAAAGGTGAAATGGCAGAGCTTGAGGATGCAATCTTAAATCACAAGGACATCCGCGCAAATGAAGCTATCGAAAAACATGCAGACTGGGTTGATGAATGGATCGGAAATTATGACATTACTCCGGAAAACATCCATGGAATCATCCAGAACGAGATCGGCAAGGTATTCTCAAAAGTTCTGGAATGCTCCGGTGTATACAAAAATACCACCGAAGGCAGAGAAGCATTCATGCGCTTTGTAAATACCCTTTAATCCCTGCTTCGCTTCCTAATACCAAATATATATGGGATTTTCTTCCCGCATGGTCGGGCAGGCTAACGCTTGCCCGACCGATTTTATGTCTGCGCAGGCACTACGGCAAACAGGAGTACTGTGCCAAATGACATCAAGCGAAGATTTCGTAATAAATTGCATATATCAGCAAATATGGGTGCTTGTTTGAGCCGTTAGGCGAGTTAGCACAGGAATATTTGCGAATCAGATATATGCATTTATAGAAATTGAAGCGAGTCATTTGGCACAATACTCCTGTTTGCCGTAGTGTCTGCGCAGACATAGATTGGTTGTAGGACAAAAAAATCCTCCGGGAACGGATCGTCTTGATCCATTCCCGGAGGATTTCCTGTTTTATATGTTGTTATTCCGAATCTTTCTTTTCTTTATCCAGATTCATTCTGCTGAATACAAGTTCATAACCATCTTTACCATAATTAAGAGATCTGTTCACTCTGCTGATTGTTGCTGTCGATGCGCCGGTCTTCTCGGCAACTTCCAGATAAGTATTATCTTCCTTTAACATCTTCGCAACCGCAAATCTCTGGGCTATGGACAGCAATTCATTTACCGTACAAACATCTTCAAAGAAATTAAAACATTCCTCCTCTGTCTCCAATGTCAGTATTGCTTCAAACAGATCACGGACTGCTTCTGTATGTACTGTTTTTCCCATAACTCATACTCCTTTGCCACTTTTATGCTGTGAAAATCCGGATCATCCTCAGACTTTCATGCACTTTTACAATCTAAAGTATTAATATGATAACTCAATTTCTTATAATTTGCAATCTTTTTTAATCCAGATTGCAAGCCCCTGACGGTTTACATAAAATTCGCCGCAGCCTTCTTCATCGATACGGATATCATACTTTGCATTTCCCATTACATCTGCGAAATGACAGCCTGCAAACTGTCTTCCGACATACATGCGCTTTGTTCCACCGGTTCCATCTGACATAATAACTGCCAGACCGGAATTCTCATGCTCTGTATCTCCTTCTCTGGTGAAGCCGACAACATCCGGATGATCAAAGTAGTCATGCTGTGTTCCGTATGCATATTTCTTACGAAGCTTTAACAGCTTGTTCATGATTGTCTTTCTGGACTTGATCTTAGCCGCAGGAATGCCTTCATAATCGCCCATGAACATACATGGATATCCCTGTTCTCTTAATAAAATGATCGCATATGCCAATGGTTTAAACCACTCTGCTACAGCAGATTCCAGCACACCGCCCGGCTGTGATTCATGATTCTCTACAAATGTAACTGCCTTTGCAGGATTACTCATCATCATGGAACCATCCAGTAACCGGCTCAGATCATATTCTCCTTCTGCAACGGATGCATCATGGAAACTGAAATGCAGCGGCACATCAAACATAGATGGCTGATTGTCCGCAGACGCGATATAATCATTGATATAGTCACATCTCCAGTGCCAGAAGTCACCTACCGTAAAGATCTCTTTTTCTTCTTCTCCGGCATTCGAAGCAGCTTCTGCAAAGTCTCTGATGAACCATCCCGGGATCTTCTCTGCTTCCTGGAAACGGAATCCGTCCACTCCGGTCACATCCTCATACCACTTCGCCCATGCCATTAATTCATCATATACTTCCTGATTGTACAGATCCAGCTCACTGCCTATGATATAATCATATTTGCTGAGCTTGTATTTCTTCTCTGCTTCCGTCTCTGTCATACCAGACAGTTCGCAGACACGTCTCTTAAAATCATCCTGCTGCCAGTCAATCCCTGCAAAATGATTCCAGTTCCATTTGAACTTGGAATACTTGCTCTTTCTGCCCGGGAAGGTGAACTTCGACAAGGCTCCAACTATCTTTTTATTACCAATCATCTGCGGAATATCCTTGGCATTAAAATCTGCTGCCGTAACCTTCTCCACAGAATCTGCGCCTAACTTCTGTCTGACTGCGATATCTGCATATACATTGATTCCCTGTGCTTTCATCGCATCGATTGCTTCCAGATATTCTTTCTTTGTACCATATCTGGTTCCAACCGAACCCTTCTGATTAAATTCACCCAGATCATACAGATCATATGGCGCATAGCCCCTGTCATCTTTTCCCGCTGCCCCTTTGGTCGCAGGCGGAAACCATACAGCAGTTGCACCGAGCTTTTTCAATGTCGCTGCATCCTTTGCTGCTTTCGCCCATAATGTCTGATCAGCCGGTGTATTTGCATTAAAATACTGCACCAGCAGTCCATTATCTTTCATCTTGCTACCTCCACAATTATATAGTTAATTGCACCCCGCTATTATAACGCTTTAATTCTCTCGATCGCTTCTACTGTATTCTCATATGTACCAAATGCAGTCAGTCTGAAATATCCTTCACCACTCGGTCCAAAGCCTGAACCCGGTGTACCTACGACATTTGCATTTGCAAGCAGATAATCAAAGAACTCCCATGAAGTCATCTTATCCGGTGTCTTTAACCAGATATATGGTGCATTCACACCACCGGATACAGAATATCCTGCTGCCTTTAATCCATCATAGATTACCTTCGCATTGTTCATATAATATGCAATCTGTGCCTTTGTCTGCGCCTTACCTTCTTCTGAATATACAGCTTCTCCTGCTGCCTGAACAATATATGGAGCACCATTGAACTTGGTTCCATGTCTTCTTGCCCATAAACCATGAAGTGCAACACCATTTGCATCCTTCAGATCCTTTGGTACAACTGTAAATCCAAGACGGGTTCCGGTAAATCCTGCATTCTTCGAAAAGCTTCGAAGCTCGATCGCACAGGTTCTTGCACCTTCACACTCGTAGATAGAATGTGGTACATCGTCTTCACTGATATATGCTTCGTATGCCGCATCATAGATGATCACAGCTCCGATCTTATTTGCGTAGTCAACCCATTCCTGAAGCTGTGCTTTGCTGATGGTCGCTCCTGTCGGATTATTTGGGAAACACAGATAGATAATGTCCGGCTCCTCCTTCGGGAATTCCGGTGCAAATCCATTCTCTTCCAGACAAGGCATATAGATCACATCGCTCCAGAGTCCGGTCTCTTTATCATAAGTTCCGGTTCTGCCTGCCATTACATTTGAATCTACATAAACAGGATAAACAGGATCACATACAGCAATCTTGCTTTCCGGTGCAAAAATTTCCTGAATATTTGCAGAATCACTCTTTGCACCATCACTTACAAAGATCTCATCAGCAGAAATATCAACTCCATGGTCAATATAGTCATTCTTTACGATGGTATTTCTTAAGAATTCATATCCAAGATCCGGTGCATAGCCCTTAAATGTCTCTGCTACCGCCATCTCATCTACAGCCGAATGCAGTCTCTCAATAATAGCAGGAGCAAGCGGCTGTGTTACATCTCCAATGCTCAGACGGATGATCTTCTTATCAGGATGTGCCGCACTGTACTCTCTCTGTTTCTTTGCTACTGTTGAAAATAAATAACTTCCCGGAAGCTTCAGATAATTCTCATTTGCCTTAAACATGTCATTTCCTCCTAAAATCTGTCAGTCTCGCCGTCAAAAACTACCCTGGCAGGACCTGTCATGTATACTTTATTGTTCTCTCTATCAAAGCGGATGATCAGATTGCCGCCTAATAATTTTACGGTTACCTCATCATCTGTCTTTCCATTTAATACACATGCAACAGCTGTTGCACATGCTCCGGTTCCGCATGCCAGTGTCTCTCCGGTTCCTCTCTCCCATACACGCATCTTTACGGTATGACGGTCGATCACCTGAACAAACTCCGCATTCACACGGTTCGGAAATACTGCATGATGCTCGAATAACGGACCAGCTTCCTCCAACGGGAAATGTTCTGTATCGTCTACGAACATAACTGCATGTGGATTTCCCATGGATACACAGGTCATATGATAATCCACACCTGCTACTGTGATCTTCTCATCAATCACCTGCTCTTTATCTGAACGCACAGGCACCTGATCTGCCTTGAGGATCGGCGCACCCATGTCAACTGTTACCATATCAACCTTGCCGTCTTTTATCACAAAATCCAGATATTTGATTCCGGCAAGTGTCTCTACAGATACCGACGTCTTATCTGTAAGTCCATAGTCATATACATACTTTCCTACACAACGGATACCGTTTCCACACATCTCAGATCTGGAACCGTCTGCATTATACATATCCATTGTAAAATCTGCTTTATCGGATGGCTTAATCAGGATCACTCCATCACTTCCAACACCAAAATGCCGGTCACTCATGGCAATCGCCAGTTTCTCAGGATTTTCTACCTTCTCTGAAAAACAATTTATGTACACATAATCGTTTCCAAGACCTTCCATCTTTGTAAACTTCATATTCGTGCCTCCTTAAAACAGTGCTGTATGTTCCAGTATCATATATGCCATTTCAACAATATTGATACCATTATCCATGCTCTTTTTCTGCAGATACCGATGAGCGCCCTGCTCATCAAATCCATTATCATTCATTAATTTCAGCTTTGCAGCCTTAATTACCTTTTTTTCTTCTTCTGTACGTTCCTTTGGTTTTGTCTTGCGTTTCTTACGCTCCCACAGAATATTTTCAACCGTCAGTGAAACAGTATTGATAAAATCCTGTGTATGAAGTGGCATCGGCAGGCATGTAATTCCACTTTCTCTACACGCCTCATAATGCACACGAGATGCAATCACAAGCATATCAAAATAATCCGGTATATTTGCCGCCAGCTCCGAAAATAACATATCCGGGTACTGGTATCCGCATATAATAAGACCATCATCACACGCATCTGCTGCCTGCGCCGCCTGTGCTCCGGTCGTACATACCTGAGTTACATTGATTCCATGTCGAACCAAAAGATTTTTTATGCTCTTTGCTTCTTCTATTTTTGCAAATAGTACAATTACATTTACCAAAACAACAACCTCTCACCCGACCAGTTTCAGTTCCTTATATTTTCATGGAACAAATTGATTCTATAATATAGCAACACAGGCACCCATAAAATGGGTGTCTGTATTACTCCTTATACTTCTTCGGTTTTACTTAAACATACCGGCTTCTGATCAGACTTTGTAAAGGTAATTGCTGATCTCCCAGTCAGTAACCTGTCTGGTATATTCGTTCCACTCATCTAATTTTGCTGATGTGTAACGTGTAAAGATATGCTCACCAAGTGCTTCCTTCATGAAGTCACTGTCTCTCATACATAAAACAGCTTCTCTTAAGTTTGCCGGAAGGCTCTCGATGTGTTTTGCTTTCTTTTCTTCTCTTGTTAATTCAAAGATATTGCTGTCAACACTTGGTACAAGTGGAAGCTGTCTCTTGATTCCGTCTAATCCGGCTTTTAAACATACAGCCATTGCCAGATATGGATTTGCTGTTGGATCCGGGCAACGAAGCTCTACTCTTGTTCCTGCTCCTCTTGCACTTGGGATACGAACCAGTGGGCTTCTGTTCTTTGCTGACCATGCAATATAAATTGGTGCTTCATAACCAGGAACCAGTCTCTTATAAGAGTTTACTAATGGGTTTGTGATTGCTGTCATCTCTCTCATATGTTCCATGATACCTGCGATGAAGTAATATGCTTCCTGGCTTAAACCAAGCTTATCATTATCATCTGCAAATATATTTTTGCCATCCTTTGACAAAGACATATTCATATGCATACCGGAACCACATACGCCATACTTTGGTTTTGGCATAAATGTAGCACACAGACCATGCTTCTTGGCAATTGTCTTAACAACGAGCTTAAATGTCTCGATGCTGTCGGCAGTCTTTAATGCCTCGCCATACTTGAAATCTATCTCATGCTGTGCAGGAGCAACCTCATGGTGGGAAGCTTCAATCTCAAATCCCATCTGTTCCAGTGTCAGTACCATATCTCTTCTGGCATTCTCACCGAAATCAAGTGGTCCAAGATCAAAATAGCTTGCACGCTCGTAAGTATTCGTTGTTGGTAATCCATTCTCATCTGTCTGGAACAGGAAGAACTCACATTCAGGACCTACGTTCATCACGTAACCCATATCAGCAGCTTCCTTCAATGCCTTCTTCAGAACATATCTTGGATCACCTTCAAATGGAGTGCCATCCGGCTTATAAACATCACAGATCAGTCTGGCAACCTTACCCTGCTGTGGTCTCCAAGGGAAAGTCTCATATGTATCATAATCTGGATAGAGATACATATCGGATTCCTCGATTCTTGCAAATCCTTCAATAGAAGAACCATCAAACATAATCTTGTTATCCAGTGCTTTTTCAATCTGACTTGAAGTTATAGCAACATTCTTAAGGTCTCCAAAAATATCTGTAAACTGAAGTCTGATAAACTCTACATCATCTTCTTTTACCATCCTTAAGATATCTGCTTTCGTGTACTTACCCATAATATACTCCTTTTCATTACTTAATGTTGATATAATGCAGCGTCTGGTTATATAAAAGTATTCCACTGTTGCATTCTTTCCTGTGGACAGACTCCATCCACATTAAAGTTCTTAATAATCATAAACGCATCCCTTTGTTTTGTCAACGAAAACCACACTTTATCATAAGGCTTATCGGTCAAATATCTTCACATAGCCGGCAGCGTTCATTTTCTGTTTTTATCTTTTTTTCTTTGTAAATACAGTATTGCCAATAAACACCGCAAGCCCACCATAGCCGACCGCTTCTATCAATCCTGTTATAGTTTCCTGCACTGTTGTATCTGTATGATCGATATAGGCAAACTGTTCGATTGCGGATAAGAGCCAGTACTTGCGGAGAAACACATCTCCATCAGCAAGAATCTGATCCAGACCTGTTATCACTGTTGAGAATAAAAGTACAATAATGAGATTCACCGCAACTGCCATACCTGCATTTTTTACATTCATCGCAACTGCCATATAGATATAGGAAGAAACTACATACATAACAAGCATTAAAAGAAACACTCGGATAAATCCTGTCACATCCTCGCGTTCGATCGTTCCATGCCAGAATATCGCCCCGGCAATCAACGATACAGCTACATATAAAAGATAACCGATGCCTGCTATCACCGTTGTCGCATACAATTTAGCCATATAGATCTGATGTGTCTGATACCCGCGTTCCAACATCAGCGAATAGACACCATTCCGTTTCTCTGCCCCGATCATGATCACGATCACGATTGCATACAAAATAGAGAGAATCTGCATCAATGAAACAGCAATTCCTGCACAGTCAAACAGATTTATGTCTGTAAATGCATCCACATCCGTATCATATCCACCCGCTGCTTCCATCAGCTCTCCAGATATCATATGCGTTGCAGCATAAAACAATGCAAATCCAACCAATACCATTCCAATGATCACAATGCATGCAATACGAAATGTCTTATTCTTCCTGATTCTGTAATTCTCTGCACGAATGATCTGATTCATCATTTGTTTCCTGCCTTTCCGTCTTACCTGTTATTTTCAGTACAGCTTGTTATTTTAATCTACTAAACCTGTAATTCCTCTAATGTATTCTGATTCTGTCTTTCCTCTTGTTTATTATTCTGAGCTGCTATATTTGTTTTAAAAATTTACTTGATATTCTACACTTATGCTATTTGTTTACATTGATTTTTGGAATCGTGTAATAATATAATTCTCAACTGCTTCCTCGCTGCCTGCCTGCTGAAGCAGTTCTTCTCTTGTATATTCCATACAGATCCTGCCATGATCCATAACCAGATACCGATTGCAAAGTTTTACCAATTCACCGATCACATGACTGCTGATCATTATTCCGATTGACCGATCCTCATGCATTGCCCGCAGACGTTCTTCCAGATCCTGCATCCCCTGTACATCCAGACCGTTTAACGGCTCATCTAAGATCAAAAGTCTCGGATCACCGAGCATTGCAACCGCTATGCCAAGTCTCTGTTTCATTCCAAGCGAATACCTGCCAGCCAATTTCTTTCCGGCTTCTGCAAGCCCCATCTGGTGCAACAGGCTCTCATATACTGCTTCATCCTCTACCCCAAATAATCTGCCAAAATATCGAAGATTCTCGATTCCAGACATATCAGTATATATATTTGGATTCTCGATCAGCGTTCCTACATCCTGCGTTCTTCGTTCTCCTGAAAAACTGATTTCTCCCGAATCGACCGGAATACTTCCTGCAATTGCCCTCATCAGTGTCGTTTTACCTGCTCCATTGCCGCCCAATAACCCAATGACATCCCCTGTCCAGATAGACAATGATACATCATCCAATACTGTACGTTCCTTATATTTTTTTGTAACATGATCTATCTGTACGATCTTCTCTGCCATAAAGGTCTCCTTGCATTCTTTTTGTGCTAATCCATTTTTTCAAATTGCTAATTATCCATTTATTTTTCATCTAACAATATAACTATACCTTCTATATTTTATAATATCTTTCATCAAAATTTTATCCCAGATGATTCAAGACGTCAATATTGCATTAAATAAGCCAAATGTTGTTTTTCATATAAACACGGAATCTGCATTTGGCTTATTAACATAAACATAAAAAGGATGATTGTGAATCACTTCACAACCATCCTTCATTTTTCAGATTGTATGCACACCCTACGGTGTAACCAATGAATATAGATTAATCTACTACGTATGGTAAAATTGCAATCTGTCTTGCTCTCTTAACTGCTACAGTTAAAGCTCTCTGATGCTTAGCACAGTTACCGGTAATTCTTCTAGGAAGGATCTTACCTCTTTCAGAGATGTATCTCTTTAACTTGTTTGCATCTTTATAATCGATAACAGCAGTCTTATCTGCACAGAATACACATACTTTCTTTCTTCTACGAATATTTCTTCTCTTCATTGGAGCGTCTGCTCTATCTGTCTTTGTATAAGCCATTGTATTTACCTCCTTCTTTACTTGAATGGTAAATCATCCTCTATACCTTCCGGAATACTCATAAAACCTTCTGCACTTGCATTTGCAGGTGAAGGTCTGCCAGCTGGCTGATAACTTCCGCCATCTGATGAAGAACTTCCTTTGCTCTCAGCAAATTCCTGATCTTCGATAACAACATCTGTTGTATATACTTTGTTTCCATCTTTATTGGTATAACTGCCTGTCTGGATTCTTCCAGTAGCCACGATCTTTGTACCCTGTTTCAGATACTTTTCAGCGAATTCTGCTGAACGGCCAAAAGCAACACAGTTAATAAAATCTGCGGTCTGATCACCATTTCTGTTAAAACGTCTATCTACAGCGAGAGTGTATCTGGCAATTGCCATCTGATCATTCCCCTGAGAATATCTGATCTCTGGATCTCTTGTTAAACGACCCATTAAAATTACTTTATTCATACGGAATTCCTCCTATTACTCAGCGTCTAAACGAACGCAAAGATATCTGAGAACAGGCTCCATGATACGAACATTAGCTTCAAGCTGTGCTGGTACATCAGCTTCTGCATCGAACTGAATGAAGTAATAGTAAGCTTCGCCCATCTTCTGGATTTCATAAGCAAGCTTCTTAAGTCCGCAGTCTTCAACATTAGTGATAGTTGCATTAGCTTTCTCGATGTAAGCCTTTACTTTCTCAACTGCTGCTGTTCTAGCATCCTCATCAATCTTTGCATTAACTACTAAAGTTAACTCATACTTGTTCATGTAATTGCACCTCCTTATGGTCTCTGGCCCATATATGATATATGAGCAAGGAAATATATGATTATTAACACATCACAGAACAAAATAATATCATAAAGGTTCCCATGTTGCAAGGATTTTTTTATTATTTCAATACTTTTTTTGCTATTTTATTGCTATTCTATAAAACCTTTAAAATTCTTTTCAACTAATTTTCTCGATACCATCACCTGATGATCGCACCCTTTACATTTCAAACGAAAATCCATACCAACACGAAGGATCTCCCATTCATTTGCACCACATGGATGCGGCTTCTTCATCTTAATTACCTGACCAACATTAAACTCCATACTGCACACTCCTTATTTATCAACACCTGAATCTGATTTTCTCTCAGTCTTTCTCTCAGTCTTTTTACAGATAAAAGAAAAAGCTGAAATCGTTATGATTTCAGCTTTTCAAAGTCGTGCCCAAAGCTGGAATCGAACCAGCGACACGAGGATTTTCAGTCCTCTGCTCTACCAACTGAGCTATCTGGGCATATATCTTATGTAATTAGTAGCGGGGACAGGATTTGAACCTATGACCTTCGGGTTATGAGCCCGACGAGCTTCCAGACTGCTCCACCCCGCGATATAAATAAAAAAGAAATGGGCGGAGGTGGATTCGAACCACCGAAGCATTACGCAGCAGATTTACAGTCTGTCCCCTTTGGCCACTCGGGAATCCACCCATTTTTTGCTTTTCAGCAAAAAGCCGATGATCGGACTCGAACCGATAACCTGCTGATTACAAATCAGCTGCTCTGCCAATTGAGCCACATCGGCATATTAAATTAAATGACCCCAACGAGATTCGAACTCGTGTTACCGCCGTGAAAGGGCGATGTCTTAACCGCTTGACCATGGGGCCTTATAAGATTAGCTCCCCGAGTAGGGCTCGAACCTACAACCCCTCGGTTAACAGCCGAGTGCTCTACCATTGAGCTATCGAGGAATAACACCTGGTATACCACGGCGTACTCATCAAGCCTAACACAGATTCAGGTTGATGTCAATACTTTTTATTTCATGTACCTTCAGAATTTCATACAGAAAGTCTTGCGACTTCATTTTCTCC
>ERZ1026776.214-NODE-214-length-43996-cov-20.990578_pt1 | contig 43996 bp, 36 predicted proteins | sample MGYA00380125_ERZ1026776 | MGnify/ENA primary metagenome ERZ1026776 (study PRJEB33269, sample SAMEA4719761) | human gut metagenome | biome: human-associated habitat; feature: organic feature; material: feces | place: Cameroon | collected 2013-10 ...
TTATTTCTTTTTTATTCATATTATTTCAATCCTCGCTCCCTCACGGGAGCGACTAGCAAGGATACTTATTTCTTTTTTATTCATATTATTTCAATCCTCGCTCCCTCACGGGAGCGACGAGCAGGTTCCCAAAAATCTGTATGAAGTTGACAAAATTTCAATCCTCGCTCCCTCACGGGAGCGACTCACCTTCATGACGCTTTTTTACGGCAACTTCGTATTTCAATCCTCGCTCCCTCACGGGAGCGACGCTATTGCTGAAGCTGATTATAACCTATTTAAGATTTCAATCCTCGCTCCCTCACGGGAGCGACTTATTGCGATGAGTTTAAAGGATATTTATTTGACGATTTCAATCCTCGCTCCCTCACGGGAGCGACGCTATTTTATACTTTACGCAATGGATTAAGTAGATTTCAATCCTCGCTCCCTCACGGGAGCGACCGCAATCTCTCTGCGACGCTCCACCACGTCGGCAGATTTCAATCCTCGCTCCCTCACGGGAGCGACCGGACATGGAGATGTGGTAAATGCATCGAAGTAATTTCAATCCTCGCTCCCTCACGGGAGCGACCACCGCCGCCGGCAATACCGCCGAGAAGCGCGCCATTTCAATCCTCGCTCCCTCACGGGAGCGACGGACGAAGTAAAAACTGCTGATGTTGCCATACGTATTTCAATCCTCGCTCCCTCACGGGAGCGACCCTGCGGCTTTTGCTTTATCAAAGTATTCATCTGGATTTCAATCCTCGCTCCCTCACGGGAGCGACTTTCAGCTCTTTAACCTTATTTTTGATATCAGAATTTCAATCCTCGCTCCCTCACGGGAGCGACTCTTGATGATATACACGCCATCCATTTTGTTCAATTTCAATCCTCGCTCCCTCACGGGAGCGACAGCATCAAAACAAATTACTTCTCTATTCATTTAAATCAAGCATTTTTTGCGAACTAGCTCAACTCAAATACTCAAAAATTTATTTTGATGTGAGAAAACTTATAGTTTCCCATTCTAGCTTAAGTTGCGAACCTAAGCTAAATTTTATGTTCCATATAACTTCGCACCATGAACCTAAATTACACAAACACTAATTGCTCACAGAAGAAATTACCTTAAATCATACGTGTACAGCTTACACCTTCAGGGAGTTTATTTTCTGCAACTTCAACTTCATAATCATTATAGCTTCTAGCAGCAATAACTCCTTCCTTACGCTTAACACTCACAATATCAAACAACTTATATGCAGGAGCATTACCTAATTCCGTGGCATGCTTAAATACTATAAGCTCACGTACAGCCATATTGCCACGAGCAGCAGAATGATCGTATTCAAACATATTGATAATTGCCTGCCACAACAAAGCCAAATCATCTTCACTAAATCCAGTTACTTTACGTGCAAGATTTGCAGAAATATAACCATCTACACGGTATAATGCGTAAGGAACAATATATTTACGGCCCATTTCTGTGCTCTTATTTTCTGCATCCTTTTTAGTTGTAATAGCAACTCTGGTAATTGTAACTTCTTGTGTCACAATCGGATCAATACTACGAGCAAAGCCCAACTGCACAGGACCGCGAACCTGACCACAATTCAAAGCAGCCTTTACGAATGTAGTCATAACTGCACCAAAAGTACGAATATCAAAGAAATTATTGCACATAAATTGGCAAATTTTCTTATCAATTTCAGGATCATCTTTTTTTAATTCCTTAATTTTCTTTTCATCAGTGCCAAACGCAATATATGCAGTATTATCGCTTTCATTCAGAGGTACACCATCTTTAATATAGATTTTGTAGCCTTCTTTATCTTCGCACATCGTCTCAACACAATTTCTGATTTTACGCTTCAGGCAAACATCAGTAACAATGCCATAGCCAGTTTCAGGATCAATGCGCGGCATGTTGCCTGCATCCGGGTCACCATTCGGATTACCGTTTTCTACATCAAATAAAATTGTAAACTCATATCTGTTTTTGATTACTTCAGCCATTTATTTTTCCTCCTTTTTCTCATAACGTTTTTTCACTTGATGATAATATCCGAGAACAAATTCACCTTGTTCCGGTAAGTTTAAACGAGCCGGCATCGCATTGTCTGCAACTTCAAGTTTATTCATAAGTTCACCAATCAACTTTTCAAAATAGATTACAGTACCTTTTTGTGATGAAATTTTCTTCAAATGCGTATTGGCAAGCTTAGTCAACAGCGGAAAAGTCATGCTAGGATTAGCACAAGCAGAATTAAAGTAGCGATCCTTTATAGTACTATTAATACCAGGATTAGCTTTTTCCTGCAAGTCCTCAAGTACCGCAAACAATCTTCCTAACACATAAGGTACTTTTTTACATTCTTCATTCAATGCCACAGTAACAACCTCCTCATTATATTTGTAATTTCTCATCAAACAAGCTTTAATGATTGCCGCCTTGATTCTACTGATTTTAGTAATATTTTTATCAGGATTATCCTGATCAGCCTTTGCTCGTAAGATTGTATTCTGATACAACGCTTCAGGATATTTTGTACCGCTTAAAATACTACGTAAAACAGCACCTGTCAACAACGGTGTAGCTGCTTTATCTTTGGAATTTTTATTAGCAGTTTCCTGCAGAATCTGCCATAATGGTATACTTACTCTGTTATTAAATCCTGGTTTGATAATTTCAAATTCGCGAAAATATTTTTCGTAATTCTTAACAAAATCACCAAAGGTATTGGTAAAGAAAAAACGTACTGAAATTCTTGCAGCATTAGGCGACAATCCTAAAATATAAAACTTGTTATCCGGTTTAACCGTAAAATCACTAATTTCAAACGTATTACCAGCTCGAACTTTTTCGAAAAAGCCCTTGATATCATCGTCTTTGATAATCTCATTGGCACTGCTAATAAGATCAGCAAAAACATCTTCATTATCTTCATCTGCTTCTTCTGCCCAAAACACAACAGTCATATCACCAATACGTAGATAATTTCTGTCGTTCGACAATAAAGTATTCAACGCTGTTGTATAAGCAAAGGCAGCATACTCACTGACCGGTGCATTGTCTCCCTGCTTGTGCTCATAGGATTCATAAGCAGGAGCATTGAACGCTACCAAAGCGGCGCCAGAAGACTGTGCTCCATACAACCCTTTAATACTAGGATGCAGACGAGCTACAGGAGCCGTTTTTCCAGTAACCAAACAAATTCCTTTAGCTACATCCGTAGTTTGCTGGCTTTTATAAGAATCCCACGCCCGTTTGATTTCTTCATCCTGTTCTACACTTTCGCCATCAACCTTAAACATCAAGTTAGCTGAACCCAGTAAATCTTCCATATAAGGCTGCAAAAGCATATTTTCATGAGCTAATTCTGGTTGCCAAGTTGCAAAAAATGCTTTTAGTGCCATTGCTTTTTCACCAATAGCATCTGCCAATATTTCCTGACATTTTTGTGCCATTGCCTCAAAACATTGCTTACTACGCTCAGTTTTACCACTGGAATCTATACCCAAAACATATTTTGCATTATCCCATAAAAACTGTGCAGCAACTCCTGCAGTACGTTTCGTTGCTTCCGGCAGTAATATGTTCTGTGGCAATTCGACTGTTTTCTTACCTTTTTGCACAGAAATTTTCAAAGAAAGAAGGTTTAGTAACCTTCCCTGTTTATCAATATTCAGCGCATAAGATATTTTGGCATTTCCCCAACCTGGTTTAGCCACCTTTCCTTTAGCAGCTAAAGCCTCATAATAATCTACTAATGCTTGCAGTATCATTTGTATACCTCACATTGCGTAAGATCTATTACGCCATTGACAAATACAGCTCTAAAAAACATAGGCTTGATGTTATTTAAATCACTATAATCCATGTCATAGAGCATCAATCCTAAATCACGATTTTCAGCAATCGTAGGCACATTGTTAAAATCGTACATACGATAATTAACCGGAAATTCTCTACAACCAAAGTATGGTGTATGGTAACATTGGCCTTTAGTAATGCGTCGTTTGATTATATCCTGAAACTTACCAGGATTATCGCCTGCATTAGCTTTATCCGTCATTTCAAAATGCGCTTCGATAACATAATGCACATCCTTGAGCACCATTGACGCACGCTGCTGAATTTCATCTTTGGTATTAAGATATAAATCTTTACCATCAGCTCCGTTAATCACACTTCTTGCCTTGCTACCACTAGCTTTTGCCTTAACCTCATTACGTCTAATATTAGTAAAACGAATAGGGCTAAGCAAATAGATTTTATCCACGATCCATTTCATGCCGGGATGCCAGTAAATTGCTTCTAAAACACCACGCGCTGCCGATGGCGTTATACAATCGTAAGAAACACGCTCAACAGCCAACTCCGGGCGACTAAATAATGCATAATCACCCCAAACCTCTAATTTAATACTCACATTATCACCGCCTTTTATTTATTTCATTGTTGATTTACTTTAATTATATATCTAGTTCTATCTTTTGTCAATGATACCACAATAGTCTTGCATATATTTTTCTTCTCTGATATTATACATATGTCATGAAATTCTCATGTGGATAGAAATATTGTCGATTTACTTTTATAGTAAAGCAAATAGAGACGGGTACCTCCGTCTCTATTTGTTTTTAAAATTTAAAAGAACACACCAACACCATCATCAATATTTACTATCAATCCCTTATGGACATCATAAATACTCATATCAGTCAATACATTAATATTTTCGTCAATAACATCAATAACTCCTGCTCCTTGCAACTTAAGAAATTGATTTTCATAAACATTTACTATGTACTGTCCTGCTTTTCTCATCAAGGACCGATTACATACGCCTGCACGCAGTTGTTCCAATAACTTCTTGCTGACATCATCACATGGAATAAAAACTCCTCGACCGGTTTCGCCTATAATCTTAAAATCCGAAGCAATATCTTTAAACAACATCCTCTTATCAGACATCCCCAAAATATTGTGCATATCTAGGCTTTCGCCTTTATTTACATGTAACTGATCAAAATATTGTTTTATTGCCGCTGTAGATGAAATATCATTAAAATCACGCATTACCATTTGCGTAATTTCTCTTGGTAATCTTATAAAACTAGGGATTTTAGTATCATCTTTCTTAATTTCAAATATATAAACAATACTCTCTTCTAATGGTCTTTTATTTTCACGATTACACCTGCCAGCTGCCTGAATTATACTATCTAAGCCGGCAATTTCACGATAAACTACCGGGAAGTCCACATCGACACCAGCTTCAACAAGACTGGTAGCTACAAGCTTACACGGCAAATTATTCTTAAGTCGTTCCCTAACTTCAACCAAGATTTTTCGTCTATGCTGCGGATACATAAAAGTTGATAAATGATAGCAACCATCTCCGTTCAAGCCATCAAAAATTTTCTGTGCAGCTTTTTTAGAATTAACAATACATAATACCTGTTTATGTATATTAAGTTGTGCAACCAAAGCTTCTGTGTCCTCAAAATCAGTCTTTTCATAATGAACACGCCTAAAAAAATCATACAAATCATCTACATTAGAACAAATTTCATGTAGTTGTACATCTTCAGTAAAATATTTATTCAAACTAGGCTGCGTTGCTGTACACAATACCGCAGTTACATGATAATTACTTACTAATTCCCTTATAGCTCGCATACAAGGAATTAAATAATCATTAGGCAACATCTGTGCTTCATCAAAAATCACAATACTGTTAGCAATATTATGCAATTTACGACAACGACTAGTTTTATTGCCATATAATGATTCAAAAAACTGCACATTAGTCGTTACAATAATCGGTGCATCCCAATTTTCCGTTGCCAGCTTTTTACGTTCATTTTCTTTTTGTTTATTATCACCAAATTCTGCATCATCATAATCAACATTCATATGATGCTCAACTACATCCTCACTTCCTACAATAGAACGAAAAACATCAGCGGTCTGCTCAATAATGGAAGTATAAGGAATTACATAGATAATACGTTCCTTATTTTTATGTTGCATAGCATGCTCCAAAGCAAAACCAAGCGACGCGATTGTTTTACCGCCACCAGTAGGAACAGTTAACGTATACATTCCTTCATTACCATGAGCTGCGTTAATACATTCTTCACGAATTTCCGTACGTTTTTCATTTAGTTTATTTGTAGGCTTTCCCCAAGCCATAATATAGGCATTATATCGCTTATATAGCTCTTCTAAATCAGAAAATTCACCACGCTTCAGAGTATCAGGTCGCATAAACCGCTCTGTATCCAAAAAGTCAGCATCTACCAAACAGGAAAATAGCATTCTTGTGAAAAACATAGCTGAAAAGGTATCAACGAAAGCTGGAAAAAGTTTTTTGTTTACACTTAATTCAGGTAATTCGTTTTTAAAGGCACTATAATCTAAAATTCCTACTAATTCCTTTCGCATACGAGCTACCAAAGTTCCGTTATCAATATCACCTCTTACGCCAAGATTCATTAAACCACTATGATGGCCTGCAATACAAAAAGCAAATGGTACAAAATATTTTCCAAGTAATTGTGCCCCTGCAGTTGAATGATCTACTTTTGGTCCATTCTGTTGAATTCGTTTCTGAAAACCAATAGAATACTTTCCAACATCATGATATAAGCCTAGCAACTTTCCTATTTCTTCTATTGTAAACTTTTTGGCAAACTCAGCACATAAAGTACTTGTTCCATTCAAATGTTCAAAGAGAGCTTGTTCTCTATTTTCGCCATCATCACTTCTATGTCCAATATACTTCATCTTTACTTATCCTCCTAATATCAAAAGTTTTTCTTCATATACTCACTTAGAAAATTCTCCATAACACTAACATTCTCCTCCCCCCTACCTCACACGTATACGCCTGCCCTCGCCGTTCGCCAGAAAAATCTCGCCCAGCTGCAATCTGCCGTCCACAATCTTAAAGACATCGCTTTCAAACGTGCCTACCTTGGTTTCAATCTCCACATTGCTGAACGCCAGCTCGCCGCTCTGGTCGCTGAAGCTGCCGCGCAGGCTCAAAAACGGCACCATCATGTACGTTCCCTTGCCCGTAGAAAAGCTGCCGTATACCAAATTATTGCCATGCGGTCCCTCATTGCGGAACTTCATCTTCAAAGCAACGCTCGTATTAATCTTGCTGCTTTTGGCAGCCAGCGAAGCCATCAGATTCTTGCCATCAACATCAATCTTGTAATAGCGATTATCAAAATGATACAGGCCGATAGCATCAAAGGTACCGCCAAAAATGCTGCCCGTCACATCCTGAAAGGTGATCAACGCATTTTCATAATGGTAGGTGCCGTTGATATTCGTAAAATACAAATCGTTCAGATGCAGCTCCTTCAGCGCCAGCGCCCCATCAATCAAAGGCTTCTTCAGGCTGCCTGTCATCTGCCCGGTCACAGTCATCGCATCATTAACATTCTTCATGCCCAGCGAATCCGGGATAACATCATACAGGCAGATGTTGATATTCGTCTTCTGCTCCCCCTGCAGCTCGCAGGTTCCGTCAATATTCAATCCCTTGCCTGCAATGCTGCCGCCGTAACGTCCTGCCGCCAGATGCAGCTCCAGCTTTTGATGCTCATGTATCTGCGCCGCTGCGTCCACATCATTCAAAATAAAATGGCGTTTTTTGTATTCTGCCGACAGCACCGTATCATGCAAAATCAGCCTGATATTCGGCAGCTTGCCCTTAATCTGCAAATGGCGCTTTTCCGGTGGCACCTCGTCCGGCAAAATCTCCTCCGCCGTCTTTTTATTCTGCAGGATGTCCAGGCGCATTTTATCATCAAAACCCAGATGAATATAAGCACCGCGCAGCTCCACCTCCTGCACCGTATCAATACCGGCAATGCGCAGGATAATATCCTTCGGCTTGATTTTGATGCGTCCCTCCGGCACATCCAGCAAGCGTTCATCCTCCGGCGAATCCCAGGTCAGGTTTTTAAAATATACATTGCCCCAGATATCAGCACGCAGCTCCTCGGCCGTCACCGTGCCTGCCAGCACCTGCTGCTTGGCCATATAATAGTTAAAAAGCTCCGCCGCATGGCGGCTGGCACGCTGCGCCAAAAAGAAGTACACCGCACTGCCCACAGCCAGCAGGCAGATGCAAAGCACTGCCAGATGTGTTTTAGATAATCTGCGTATTGCCTGCAACATATAATCACCACTTTCGCTTATGAACTTTCTAAGCTCAGTATAGCACCACGCCGAAACGCCCGCAACTAATAGCAAAGGCACAGCAGACCTGTCACCAGCATCTGCTATGCCCCTATATCTATACATATTAAATTGTTACTTCAGGAAGTACGTTCCGTCGCCAGCCTCCGCCACAGCGGCGGCAAAAAATGCCTGCGCCAGCTCCGCCAGATACGCCGTGTCCTTAACGCCGGCCATTTCGTAGGCGGAATGCATCGCCAGCTGCGCCAGGCCTATATCCACCGATTTGATTGCTACCTGACTGGTAGAGATATTGCCTAAGGTTGAACCGCCTGCCATATCCGAGCGGTTATAGAAAAGCTGCAGCGGCACGTTCGCCTTTTTAGCCAGCAGCTGCACCAGCGCGCCGGATACCGCATCTGTAGTATATTTTTGGTTAGCGCTGTATTTGACAACCACGCCCTCATTAGGATAGGTTTTGTTCGTCAGGTCATTCTTATCCGTATGATTGGGATGCACCGCATGAGCGTTGTCCGCCGAAAGCATCAGGCTGTTGGCCAAGGACACCAGATAATCCTCCTCGTCCCTGCCCAGTGCCATATTGATGCGCTGCAGCGCATCCTTTAAGAAGGTCGCCGCCGCGCCCTGCTTCGTCCCGCTGCCAACCTCTTCGTTATCCAGCATGCAGAACACCTGCACACTTGCGCCTGCCTCTGCCGCCAAAAAACCCTGCAGACCGGCAAACACGCACTGCAAATCATCCAGCCTGCCGCTGGCCACGTATTCCTGCGCCAGGCCCACTGTAGTCGCCGGCATACGGTTGTACAGGAAAAGCTCCGTATCTACAATCTGCTCCGCAGTAACGCCGCAGGCCTCTGCCAGCAGCTTCTGCAGGCCGCCCTTGGTCGCAGCACTGCCAACAAGCGGCAGCATATCCGTCTGCGCGTTCAGCTTAACGCCATCGTTGGCTTCCCTGTTCATGTGGATTGCCAGATTGGGAATCAGCAGCAAATCCTGCTCAATATTAACCAGGCGCGCTTCCAAACGGCCGTCAACATTGCACAGCACGCGTCCGGCAACGGAAAGCGGCCTGTCCAGCCAGGTGTTCAGCAGCATGCCGCCGTACTTTTCCACATTCAGCTTCACATACTTTTTGTCTACCACAATTTCGGCATTATTCTTCAGCTTGAACGCCGGCGAATCGCAGTGGCAGGCATAAACCTGAAAGCCCAGGTAATCCTTTTGCGGAATTGCAAAGGCCAGCAGCGCCGAACCGTTACGGCTCACATAATATTTGCCGCCTTTCTGCAGCTGCCATCTGCTGTTTTCCTGCAGCTCGGTAAAGCCGGCAGCCGCCAGCTCCTCTTTTATATTTTTCACGGCAAAAAAGCTGTTGGGCGTTTTATCCAAAAAAGCGCACAGCTTCGCATTCAGCTCTGTATAAGCCATTTCCATTTCTATCTTTCACCTCTTGCAAAAATTCTTGGTATATTACTCTGCAAAGCGCTCACGCAGCAGCTTGATTTCCGCAGCGTAGCCCGGCAGCTCGTTCGGCGTTTCCAAGTAAAACGGCAGTGTGCGCAGCGCCGGATGGTTAATCACCGCCGTCAGCGCCTCCAGACCGATGTTGCCTACACCGATGCACGCATGACGATCCTTATGACTGCCGCAGATATTCAGGCTGTCGTTCAGATGCACGGCCTTCAAACGCTCCAGGCCGATAATTTTATCGAACTGCGCCAGTACGCCATCCAGGTCGCTGACGATATCATAACCGCCGTCAAAAATATGACAGGTATCCAGGCAGACACCCATCTTTTCGTTAAGCTGCACCCTGCTCAAAATCGCCGCCAGCTCCTCAAAGCTGCGACCAACCTCCGTACCCTTGCCTGCCATCGTCTCCAGCAGAACTGTGGTATGCAAATCCTTGTGCAGCACGCTGTTGAGCAACGCCGCAATTTTTTCAATGCCAACCTCAGCTCCCTGCTTCACATGGCTGCCGGGGTGAAAATTATACATATTCCCCGGCACATATTCCAGCATCGCCAAATCGCCCTCCATCACCATCTGCGCAAACTCCAGCAGCTTTTCATCCGCCGCGCAGGGGTTCATCGTATACGGTGCGTGTGCCAGAATCGGCGCAAAATTGTGCTCCTGCATCAACGCGTTCAGCGCCGCCGCGTCTTCCGGCTTCACAGCCTTTGCCTTGCCGCCGCGCGGATTGCGCGTAAAAAACTGAAACGTATCGGCACCGATCGACAGCGCCGTCTTCCCCATCGCCAAAAAGCCCTTCGATGAGGATAAATGACAACCTATATGTAACACTTGCTCAATCTCCTTTGCTATTTTTCCACCAGCTGATAGCTTTCCGCCAGCAGCTTCTGTACCAACGAAATGTCTGCATCCTTTTGCAGCAGCACCGTCAGCCAATGCTTTTTATTCATATGATACGCAGGATAAAAATGCTGCCTGTCCACCAGCTGCAAAACCTTCGCTGGTGGCAGCTTAATATTCAAAACATCAACCTTCCCTGCCTTCGCTATCCCCAGGCTTTTATAGGGAATCGTCATAAACAAAGCGTACCATTTATTTTTCCGCGCCGTCTTAAAGGTAAAGGCATCCGGCGTCTCCGGCCAGGGAGCGTCGGGAACAGTGCCAAAGCGCTGCGAGCAATAATCCATCAGCTGCAGCTTAACATTGCTCTTCACCAGGCACTGCGCCTTTATTTCCTCTAGCAGTGCCTCCACCCTCTCGCGCACGCTCATCACGTAGCCGCTGATGTTATCGGCCACGTTAAAGGGCAGGTACGCTTCGTCCGTATCACTCTCCAAAACATTTACCGCCACCGCCTTGCCTGCAAGCGTAACAACAGCGTAAAATTCCGTTTCCGGCAGCGGCTTGCGCAGTGTCAGCCCTGCGCCCTTCTGCACAAAGCCATAGGCCAGCGCCTTTTTTATATCAACATCATATTGCTCTAAAATAGGATAAAGCATTGCCCTTCCCCCTGCAAATAAAATCAGCAATACCGCCAGCAAATCAGCTGAAATCAGAACTCCTGCACAACCTCAAAGCGATACTTTTGTTTAATCGCAGGATATTTTTCGCGCTCCACCTCGCTCATAAACATAGCGTAAGGACGGGCGCAAATCTTGAACGGAGCATACAACGCCTGATACACCACCAGCTTTTCGCCGGTCTCCGTGTGCTCGGCAAAGGCCAGTATCTTATACAAGTATTCCGTCGTAGGATTGGCGATAGTCTCTCTTTTGAAATGGCGCACAATGTCGCCCATATGCATTTCTCTAGTCATAATATTAACCTCCGGAAGTATGTCAGCTTATATAATTATACTACAAAACACGCCTTCTCCGCCACGTGCTGTAAAGGATAATAGCGTGGCACCCTTCACCTACCCGTCGTACTCTTCCTCCGCGTCCGCCTCCGCTGCCTCTATCAGCTCCCGAAACCCCTTCAAAGCGTCAAAAGCAGCAAACTGCTTCGCACGCACGCTGTAATCTGCATTATCCTCGGCTGCAGCCTTAAACGGATTATGCACCGCCTGGCGCCTGCCGCCCTTGCGAAAACACTTATCATCATTCACCATTATGACCTCCAATCAACGTATTCCTCAGCTTGCCCGTCGCCTTTTCCCGATAGCTGATTCCGCGCAGGATAGCATTCTTGCCATACTTACCCTTAATATCCAGCAGCGCCTGCTGCACGTCCCTGTCCTTGTCCTCATCAACATCATACGGCGCAAACAGCGATTGCTCCTCGCTGCCCAGCCAGGCAAGATTATCCGCGCAAACCGTCAGCTTCCTGATTGGTTGATTTTGCAGCGTCTTTTCCTTATACAGTGCAACAAAAAAATCCTCCAGCACCTGAAACGAATCTGTTGGCTGCGGCAAACGCCTGCTGCCGCCGGTCGGTGCATAGCACTCCTTGCTATAGCCTATCTGCAGGCTTATAACATTGCACAGCATCTGCTTTTCCACCAGCTTCAGCGCCAAAAGCTCCACCATCTCCACCAGCACAATCAGCGCGTCCTCATAAGCATAATCCTCAAAAAGAATCTGGCTGTTGGAAATACTGTGCGACTTGGGCCGGTACGCCTTAAGCTGCTGCATCGTGCAGCGTTCCCGTCCCCAGGCGTGGTCGATCAAATACTCCGCATTCACGCCGAATTCCTTATAAAGCCATTTTTTGTCCGCCTGGCAAATGCCGTAAAGGTCGCAGATGCCATGACGCTCCAGTCTTCTGGCAATCCCCTTGCCGATGTTCCAGATATCAGTCAGCGGCTGGTGATGCCACATCGTCTGCTTAAAAAGCTCTTCGTCAAGATACGCTATATTATCCGGCTTGTGCTTGGCCTGCACGTCCAGCGCCACCTTCGCCAAAAACATATTTGTGCCCACGCCGCCGGTAGCACAAATACCAAATTTAGTATATATAGAATCCATCAGCAGCTTCGTAAACTCCAGCGGGGATTTTTTGTAGAGCCGCAAATAGGGTGAAAGATAAAGAAAGCATTCGTCAATAGAATATACGTGAATATCCTCCGGACTGAGGTAATCCAAATAGTTGCGGTAAATGGCAGTGGAATATTCCATATACTTTTTCATGCGTGGCTTGGCTATCGTGTACTTAATCCACGAGGGGATTTCATACAGCCTGCACCTGTTGCGCACGCCCAGCTGCTTCAGCGCCGGGGAGATGGCCAGGCAGATTGCGCCGCGTCCGCGCGCAGCATCAGCTACCACCAGATTCGCCTCGAAGGGATCAAGCCCGCGCTCCACGCATTCTACGGAAGCAAAAAAGCTCTTCAAATCTATACAGGCATAGTATTTTTCTGTTTTCTGCTTATTGGCTTCCATGACAAATTCCTCCCGCGCTAAGCGAACATTCGTTGTGTTTTTGTAATGTTATTATAGCACTTTACGAACATAATTTCAATATAAAAAGCTTTAGTCAGTGTAGCAGCTGCCAACGAAAAAAAACTGACGCCTTGCGTAAATGCGAAGCGTCAGCCTGTGTTATATGCTATGAATTATGGTAAAAGACATTGGCAAGGTGCGGATTTCTGCTCACTCCTCAGTTCTATTCTACTCATATTCTAACCATTCTAACCATATTCTAATCATTCTGCTCATATTCTAACCATAATTGTCAATCACACTGCTTAGAATAATGAGTAGCATGGGCATCAACAAGAGCAGCATGTGTCCTAAATTTTATATATTATTCGGGACACTTGGCACAAATTATCAGCTGCCAACGAAAAAAACTGACGCCTTGCGTAAATGCGAAGCGTCAGCCTGTGTTGCTCTCTCTAACAAAATCAATGCGCACCTTTTTTCCACGATTACCTCGTTATTATATGCTATGCTTTGTTCATCAGCTGAACACCGACATGTTCCAAAAAATCAAGCCTACTTAATTACTGACCACGTAATCCAGTAGGCTTTTTTATGCTTTAAAGATTTTCATTTAGCAATCCGCTCTATGCTGCAGCTATGCTCCTTCGTCTTCTTATCATAGTTAATCCCTACTAAAAGAACACTGCCAGCATACTCCCTAAGCGATTCCGCATAGCGCTTCTCTTTAATCTGCTGCAATGCTGTCTCAGCACCCCTGTTCCATTTCAGCTCAACCACCAGCGCAGGATAATCCTCTCTGTACGCTGGCTTGGGAAGATATACAAAATCTGCAAAGCCTCTCCCGGTCGGTAGCTCTCTGATCGGCTTGAAATAATAATCCATCGCAGCTAAAAAAGCAATAGTCAGCACACCACTCAAAGAATTTTCATCGTTATACTGAATGACAGAGGTGTACTGATTATGAATGCTTTCCATCATCTCCGCAACAGCTTCTGTATCCTCATCCAATACAGCTTCCAGCAAAGCACGTGACTCCTTCTGAAAGCTGATCAGCTCACTCCACTTATTTACCTTCGTTGCCATTGCAAACTCAAAACGTATTTCCTCATTAGGTATAAACGCCTGATTCTTTTTCTGATTATAAGCAAGATACCCTAAATGTATGAGCAACGTCAAGACATCGTCCTTGTCTCTAAAGCTTACCATATCATTTTGGAAAAAATACGGTATAACTACCACAGCGTCGCCTGCTAACATATCAATAATAGCAGACCTCAAGCCATCAAAATCCATATTGATCAGCGGCAGAATGGATTCATACGTTCCCGTCTGCGTCCAATAGCTCTGGAAGGTCCCCTGCAGCATCAGACTAACAACGGCACGCGGATTATACACATGATAATCTTCTAATTGATAACCATCATACCAACGCTTAACCTCAGCAAAGTCCTTTTGATATTTTTCACATAAGACCTTGACCTCACCTTCAGTAAAGCCAATCCAGGGCGCCATCAGTCCTGGTCCTATCATCGTATATTCATCAAAATTATTCAATGCCGACTGAGTTTTATACTTCTTTATGGGCAAGATGCCTGTAATATAGGCCAGTGCGATAAATTTAGTAGGCTCTACACCTTTGAACAGGTTACGCAGAAAGTCAATATACTCATCCTGCACCGCCTTATTGGTCGCCTCATCTCTGATAAGCACATCCCACTCATCAATAATTATCACAAATTTATTGCCGGTTGCTGCGCTAATATAAGACAAAGCACCGGAAACCTTATCTACATTTTCAGGAATAACAGCTCCATAGATAGCACGCAATTCTGCTAAGATAGTCTGCGTAATAAAGCTGACAGTTTTTTCCGCACTACCAGCTTCTTTAAAACACCACTGCACATCAAAATGAATAACATCAAATTTATTGAGATACTTTTCATAGCTGGCATTCTTTTCAATCTGCAGTCCCTTAAAAAGCTCTCTGGAATCGCACCCCTTGCTATAATAAGCTGCCAGCATATTGGCAGCCATAGACTTACCAAAACGACGCGGACGTGTGTTGCATATAAATTCCTGTGGCGTACCAAGAAATCTGTTGGTCAGTTCTATCAATCCGCTCTTATCTATATATATTTCTCCATTAACCGCATTTTGAAAAGCGCTGTTATCAGGATTAACAAACCTGCCCATCTGCTTTAACCTCCTCGCATTTCACGTTACCTATATATAAAATTATAGCAGAAAGGACTATTGCAGTATATAATAAACAGCATTGAAAAAATACTTCATTCTTGTTTCTGAAGTTCTTGAATGCCGCATCTCAAAGCAAAGCTGGCTTGCCTCTTAACATTCCCCCAGCCTACTCTAAATTATTATAGCGATTATAACTATCAGTCCAGGTCCACGGTAACGACAGCAGGCTCAGCTCCGCTTCCTTCCAGGGATACTCCGGCTCCTCCTCCTGCTTCTCGTAGCTTTCACATATTTCCTCATTATACTGATCGAACACAAGATAAATCATTCTCTGTGTCTGCAGCCAAAATACCCGCATAACAACAAAATGCAGGAAAATAAACAAAGGCAGCACATAATCACCCCGGTATAATTGGTGTCTGATGGGCAACCCCAGAATAAAGATGGTCGCAACCAGTACTAAGAAGGAGCCACGTTTTCCCAGGATTGTTTCGCCCGTCTCCTCCAGCACAGGTACCACATAATCACAAAACGTCCACTGTATTTCAAACTTGCGCATCGCCAAAATCATGTTAATACAGCCTAAGGCACCTAAAAGATATTCGCCAAAATTTTCCACGCTATAACCCACTTTCTTTTCCACTCCGCCAGCAGGAATAATCTATTCTATCCCGACACTCCTGCATATAAAATCATTTTCAAACAAAAACAGAGAATAGTGCTGTTATACACTATCCTCTGTTTTTTATTCCACCAATCAACTGTCACGATTGGACTAATTCTGGTGGAGATGAGGGGAGTCGAACCCCTGTCCGAAAATATTGCCATACAACTTTCTCCGAGCGCAGACGTCATACTTTGTTTCGCGCTGCGACTGCCTGACGACGGGCCTTCACATTGCTATCCTAAAGAGTTTCCCTTAAAGCCTATAGGAATCAGCCTTAAGGTATCCCACTATTGACTGTCATTCCTCACCCGCGGGAGGAGGCTTGGAGACAGTTAGCAGATTAAGCTGCTAAAGCGTATTCTTGTTCAGCGTTTATATTTAAACGTGCCCACCGATTATCGTGCAGATGGAACCACGGCTCGCTTATCATACCGCACCTACCCCCGTCGAAACCAGTACATCCCCAAATTGGAATATATCGGTGAAAGAGCCGATACGCTACAATGATATTGTACTATGCTTTAGTCAAAAAGTCAAATAGCATATTATGAATAAATTGTGACGGCTTTTACAATAAATTCAGCAGCTCTTCTTTAGACATCGTAAAGATGCTATTGCGTCCATCAACAGACAAAATGCTTTCAGCCAAATTCTGTTTATCGTTCTGCATCTTTAAGATTTTTTCTTCAATAGAGTTTTTCGCCACTAGCTTATAAACAGAAACAACCTTTTCCTGCCCAATGCGATGCGCTCTATCTGTCGCCTGATTTTGTGCTGCAACGTTCCACCACGGATCATAATGAATCACCACATCTGCTCCGGTCAGGTTCAAACCGGTACCACCAGCCTTAAGCGAAATAAGAAATACAGGTGTAGCATCATTATTAAAGGCACGCACCAGTTCAAGCCTTTTCTCCTTAGGCGTTGCACCGGTAATCGTATAGTAGCCAATGCCTTCTCGCTGCAAATCATCAGCCAAAAGCTCCAGCATAGATTTAAACTGAGAAAAAATTAGTACCTTATGCTCGCCTGCAATCGCACTTTGCACCATCTCCAGGCACAGTTCCCGCTTAGCAGAAGCACCTTCATAATTACTGAACGCCAAGCCAGGATCACAGCAAATCTGGCGCAAACGCATCAGCTCTGCCAAAATCTGTATTTTGCTCTTAGAAAGCTCTTCTTCACTCTGCGACTGCACCAATTTGAGCGTTTTCACAACCTGCCCATCATAAAGCGCCTGTTGCTTGGCATCAAAGCATGCGATACGCACCTCTTCGATTTTTTCCGGCAGTTCGTTTAAAACATCCTTCTTTAAACGTCGCAAAATAAAGGGAGCTATTAATTGCTTTAAGCGCTTGGCAGCAGCTTCACCATTGCTTTTAACAATAGGCTGCTCAAGCTCCTTTTTAAAACAACTATATTCATACAAATAGCCCGGCATCAGATAATCAAAAATGCTCCAGAGTTCACTTAAGCGATTCTCGATAGGTGTGCCCGTAAGTGCAAAGCGGTGCTTACTTTTAATCAGCTTAACCGATTTTGCTGCAGCCGTAGTATGATTTTTTATAAATTGGGCTTCGTCGATAAATTCATAATTAAAGGTCTTGCCCTCATAAGCAGATATATCACGCTTCAATAAATCATAAGAGGTAATAGCTACATCATAACCGGTAAGCTGAGCAATTTTTTCTTCCCGCTCTTTTTGTGTCCCAACAATTAAAATAATCTTTAAAGCTGGTGCAAAACGTGTAAATTCCTCCTGCCAATTATAAATAAGCGAAGCAGGACAAACTATCAGCGATGTTCCCTCTTCACCTGCTTCTTTAGCAGCTGCTAAAACAGCTATGCTTTGCAGGGTTTTGCCAAGCCCCATGTCATCTGCCAAAACACCGCCAAAACCATAAGCTGCCAAAGTTCGTAGCCATTTATAACCATATTCCTGATAATTGCGCATTATTTTAGCTAAAGATGGCGGCACTTCAAAGTCAGATTCATTGATAACCTTGAATTCCTTAATAAGCCTGCGAAAATTGCTGTCACGCTCTGTATATAAATATGCATTTTGCTCCAGCATTTTATCCAAATAAAATGCCCTGTAAGCAGGCAGCTGCATATTTCCTTTGACAAAATCCTTGGGGGCAATCCGCATAGCCGTAAACATATCTGCTAATTCTTCAACAGCTTTATTAGTAATATTGACAAAGTCACCATTACGCAGGCGATGATATTTTTTCTTGTTTTTATAACTGCCTATGATAGCCAACAAATCCTCCAGCGAAATTTCCCTGGTGCTCAGCGACAAATCCATTAAGCCGCTGTCAATGCTTACACCCACACTGACATTAACTTTGTTGTGGATTTTAATCCGCTGAAAAGCATCCGTGGTGTTCACGTCACCTAACTCCATAAGCTGGGCAACACCATTTTCCAGGAACTGCCACATGACGTCTTCATCTTTATCAATAACAAAAGCAAGCTCAGTCATATCAACGTCATTAAAATAATAGTGAAGCAGTTCTACAAGCTGCTTTTCCTTATCTTCGTCTCTGCTGGTAGCAATCATGTTACCAGCTAAAGCATCCAGCAGATTATATTGCTCTTCACCATAGCAGGCTTTGGCCACACAAAAAATTTTGCCTTGCTGATAATCCAAAAAGAAGGAAAATTTTACCTCCGGCTGCAGATATTTTTCAATAACAGCCGCATCATGTTCAATTATCTGTGCACAGCTTCCCAGCTCCGGCAATACCTGATAATAAAACCTGTTCAAATCCTTATGACCTATTTTCAGACTAACCTTACCATTTTCACTATGTTTAAGCAAAGGCTGTAATTTATTAAAAAGAGCAATATCCATACGGTTCAAATAATAATCATCAGCAAAGTAAGCAAATTTAGAACCCGGATACACCTTAGGCAGTTTGCCCTCCACATTGATTCCTTTAAATACACCCTTCTTATTCATATCAGGAGAAAGAATAAGGTTTACATCCAGATTCTTATCACGAAGGCTTAAGATAAGCTTTTTGCTACTGTCGCCAAGCTTACATGTTGCTTCAATTTTTGTACCGCTCGCCAGCTCATAAAAACTGTCTAACGTCTTGCCAAACAGCAAAATACTGTTTCCTGAAGCAATGCTTTTAACCGGTACGCCATAACTGCGATATTTCATATTTTCGTCATTGCGAAAATTATCTTCTTCCACAACCTCCCTAAGCAGGGTGTAATACTTATCTGCAGCTTCCGTAAATTTCTCTATACTGAAATTAATACTGTCCTTGCTGCCCAAAGCATGTTCTGCGCTAAAGCTATACTCCTTTACTAACAAGGGGATATTTTTGACAACGAACAGCTTGTCCCTGCCAATTTTAAAGGAAAGATTTAACGCATCCTCACTAAGCTCCAACCGAGGTACAAGCTGCACCATGCTTGCATTACTATGCTTTTGCATAACAGGAATTAAAGATTTCGGCTTGCTGCTATAAAGCTCCAGCAATTCCCTTCCGGCAGTGCTGGTGTAATCGCCAGGATTATGTTCTTTAATGTAAGCATCAATCAAAAAAAGAAAAGCCATAAGGTAGGCATTAAATTTAAACCTCTTAGCTTCCGATGACCAATGCGCAAAATAACTAAACTGTGCTCGCGGCACGCTGCATTCTATAGCTAAAATATCATCTTCTGAAAAAACAATCTTTAACGGATAACGTCCATTGCTAAAGAAGGCATATCCTTCTATACGGGCTGTTAAGATTTTTTTCGAACCAGGCGAATAGAAATTATTTTCTTCTGTATCACAAGCTGTCAAAACAACTTCCTGCTGCTGCACCAGTTTTTTAGCTTTTTCATAAGCTTCTTCAGTGCAACAAACTTTGCTGGTTATTTCTGCCAGATTAAAAATGCATTCATCATAATCGCTGGCAGAAAAAAACTGCTTAATGAATGTCTTATCATTTTTACCCAAAAGTTCATTAATGCGCTCATCATCAAAAAAGCCTTCCTGCTCTGCTAGAAATAAGGCAGCAGCCAGATGCTTACATGGTCCTGTAGCATTATATTGACAAGAGCAGTCCATAGCAAGCTTATGGTTTTCAGTTATTTTTGCATGCACATGATATAACTCTCTGCCAAATACATAGGCCTCCAAGGACAAGCCATCGATAATAAGATCATCAATATTGCCTGCACAATAATATTCTCTGCCTCTTTGTAATATTTTCCAAGGAAAATAATTCTGCCACTTCACTATCGCAACACTCCTGTACCCTTCATGCAAAAAGCTCTCTTAAGCACACCAATACACTTCCGGCGCACTCAAGAGAGCTACCTGTTTTACCTGTTCCTGTCCTTCAGCGCGCGCTCCATCTCGCGCTTTGCGTCGCGCTTGGCCATGTCCTGACGCTTATCGTACAGCTTCTTGCCTACTGCTAGCGCCAGCTCCATCTTCACCAGACCATGCTTAAAGTACAGCTTGAGCGGTACAAGCGCATAGCCCTTTTCCTTCACCTTGCCGATGAGCTTGTTAATCTCCGCACGGTGCAGCAAAAGGCGACGGCTGCGCAGCGGGTCATGGTTAAAGATATTGCCATGGTCGTAGGGGCTGATGTGCAGATTATACACAAAGACCTCCGCCTGACGCGTTACCTGCGCATAGCTGTCCTTCATATTCGCCTTGCCTGCACGCAGGGACTTTACCTCCGTACCGGTCAGCGCAATGCCTGCCTCAAAGGTTTCGTAAATGGTAAAGTCATGGCGTGCCTTACGATTTTCTGCTATAATTTTAATCTTTTGTTCTGCCATAATTATCTGCTTTTCCTATTCTTTTTTCTGCTCTTTTTACCGGACTTGCTGCCACCTTTGGAACTGCTCTTCGGTGCAGGCTTGCCGTGCTTAGCGCTGCGGCGTCCGGCCTCTTTATTCTTCGCACCCTTGTGCTTTTTCTTCTGCGTTTCCGCACTCAGAGCGATGCTCTGCGTGCTGCGTCCGCTGCTCGGCTTCTGCTTCATCAGCAGCTGCTGGCGGATGTGCTCACGCACGCCTGCGTTCTCCCCTGCCATGATGAAGTCGATGCTTACATCGCTAATATTTACCTGCAGCACCTCAATGCGCACCTTATCGCCCAGGCGATAGGTGTGACCGCTGTGCGTGCCGACAAGGGCATAACGCTCCTCGTAATATTCGTAGTAATCGTCCATCAGGCTGGAAATATGCACCAGGCCCTCGACGCCGTTTTCCAGCTCAACGAACATGCCAAAGGCCGTCACGCCGGAAATTACGCCGTCAAATTCTTCACCGATATGGTCTGCCATATATTCGCACATTTTGAGGTCGACGGTAGCACGCTCGGCGTCCGCTGCTGCACGCTCGCGAATGGAGGAATGGTCAGCAATAATATCCAGCTTATCGCCCAGCTTTTCAGCATCTGCTTCCTTCAGCGTGGGCTTGGCCATCCAGGCACGCAGCAGGCGGTGCACAATCAGGTCAGGATAACGGCGGATTGGCGAGGTAAAGTGCGTGTAGTACTTCGCCGCCAGGCCAAAGTGACCGATGTTATCCGTCTGGTAAACTGCCTGCTTCATGGAGCGCAGCGCTACTGTTGTTACCAGGCGTTCCTCCGGACGGCCGGCGATTTCCTTCACAGCCTGCTGAATATCCCTCGGTTCCGTTTCTTCCTTGGGAATGAACTTAATATTAAAGTTTGCCAACAGCTTGGCGAATTCCTGCATCTTTTCCTCGTTCGGAATATCATGCACGCGATAGATAAACGGCCAGTGCTGGTTAAACATATGCTGCGCAACGGTTTCGTTGGCCGCCAGCATGAACTCCTCGATAATCGACTCCGCATTGCCGTGGATACGCTGCACAATCTCAATCGGGTGCAGCTTTTCATCCAGAATAACCTTCTGCTCCGGCAAATCAAAGTCCACTGCACCACGACGCGCACGCTTGTCATGCAAAATCTGGCGCAGAATATCCATGCGGGCAATCATCGGCAAAATATCCTCATACTTGTCGCACATTTCCTTGTCGCCTGCCAAAATCGCACGCACAATATTATAGCTCAGGCGATGACGGACATTGATAACCGCCGGGAAAATCTCGTAGCCAAGAACCTTGCCCATTTTGTCGATGTGCATCTCGCAGGCCATGGACAAGCGGTCCTCACCGGCATTCAGGCTGCAAATACCGTTCGACAGACGCTCCGGCAGCATCGGCAGTACGCGATCGACAAGATAAACGCTTGTGCCGCGCTCTCTTGCTTCCTTATCCAATACGCTGTCTTCCGTAACATAATAGCTGACATCCGCAATATAAACGCCCAGCAGGTATTCATTATCGCTTATCTGCTCTACGTAAACAGCATCGTCCAAGTCCTTGGCATCCTCGCCGTCGACGGTTACGACAGTGCGCTCACGCAGGTCACGGCGTCCTGCCAGCTCGCTCTTTTTAATAGACTTCGGCACCTTGCGCGAAGCCTCCAGCACCTCCTCCGGGAAGGTCAATGGCAGGTCATTCTGCTTGATAATCGACAGAATCTCCAGGCCTACATCACCGATGTTGCCCAAAACCTCGGTAACCTTGCCCTCGGCCTTGCGGTGCTCCTGTGGCCATTCGGTAATTTCTACTACTACCTTCTGTCCTTCCTTGGCTCCGTTAAAATGCTTGCGCATAACATATACGTCCTGACCGATGCGCTTGTCGTCAGGCGTTACAAAGGCGAAATCACCGGTCTGGTGAAAAACGCCTACCACCTTATTATTAGCATGCGTGATGATACGCAGGATTTCGCCCTCAGGCTTTTTGCCCTGCGCCGCATTGTTCACACGCGCCAGCACGCGGTCATTGTTCATCGCACCATGCAAAGCGCGCGGTGGAATGAACACGTCCGGTCTGTCGCCCTTGTTATCCGGGATGACAAAGCCGAAGCCCTTGCTCGTCAGCTGAAAGCGTCCTGCAACCAGGCCCATTTTCTCCGGCAGGCCGTATGTTTCAAAGCGTGTTTTGATAATCTCACCGTTCTGCTCCAGCGCCAGCAGCTCATCCCAAAACTTATTGGGATTAACATCATGCCCCAGTGCATCCACCAGCTCCTCCGAGGTCATCGGCGCATAGCTGCCATCACGCATCAGGCTTAAAATTTTTTCTCGTACGTCCTTCGTCTGCATAATATTTACCTCTATTCTTCTTCACCCTCGCCTGCGGCGAGCTTACGCGACGGTTGCGGCGTTTCGTCCACAATCATCATCTTCGACAGACATTCTGCTAAAAGCGTACCATCCTTCTTGCAGATTGTACCCTGCATTTCCACCATGCGTCCCTTGCGCTTCAGCTCGCGCCCGGTGCAGATAACCTCTTCGCCAATCGCCAGTGGCTGACGGTAGCGGATTTCAATTTTTGCCGTATAGGAAGGCTTGCCCTCCTTGGCAAAAAGATAATTGCCTGTCACCTCGTCCAGCAGCACTGCCACCAGGCCGCCATGCATGCGACCGGGATAGCTTTGGTGCTCCCTGCGCGGCGTAAAGTACGCTGTGCACTTGTCGTCATCAATTTCAAAACGCATATGTAAACCGCTGGGATTATCCTTGCCACAGGCAAAGCACCAGCTATATTCGTTATTGTTTAATATTGACTTATCCATATTTCTTCGTTTACCCCTCAATATCCTTTTCTTCTGCAAAAAAATCGGCGATTGCCTTAAAAACTGCCTCATGCTCGCGGTCCAGTGTCAGAATGTGCCCGCTGCGCTCAAACCAGACTAATCTTCTGCTGGCGGCTGCGGCTAATTTATTATAGATGTATTCAGCACTGCGCGGCTGCACCGTATGCTCTGTTTTGGACTGCAAAACCAGGCAGGGGATTTTGATTTCCGCCAACAGCTTGTTCTTGCATTCGTTAAGCATTTTAAAAAGACTCATCAACGGCTTCGTCGGCATTTTGGCATAAGATATGCAATACTTCTGCAGCTCCTGGTAATTCTTCTTGTGCTTGGGCAAGTAGTGGATGAAAAAGCGCAAAAACGCCAACAGCGGCGCACGCTTATCCTGCACAAAAATAGGTGCCGAAATAAAGGCAGCCTTCTTCACCGGCAGCTTTGCTGCCAGCTTGATAGCCAGCAGTCCGCCCATTGAAAGGCCTGCCACATAAACGCTGTCAAAGCGCTCCAGCAGCTCTTGGCAGGCCGCTTCGGCAGCACCATACCAATCCGTCGCGGTGGTTGCCTCCAGGTCCTTGATGCTCGTGCCGTGGCCAGGAAGGCGCACGCAGCTCACAGTGTAGCCAAGCGCATGCAGGTAATCTCCCAGCGGTCGCATTTCCGACGGCGCACCGGTGTAACCATGCAAAAGCAAAACCGCCTTATTATTTTTCCCTTCCAGCAGAAATGATTCTGCACCTTCAATTATCTGCACAAGCTTCACCTCAAAATTATTCTATACTAGTTTATATTATATCATAAAAAAAGCATACTGATTACAGCATGCTTTGATTTTGCAAGAACTTCATACATTGTGATGTAGAAAAAGACGTTTTTTGGCCAACTTCATACATTGCGATGTAGAAAAAGATGTTTTTGGTCAACTTCATACATTGCGATGTAGAAAAAAGCTGTTTTTGGTCAACTTCATACATTGCGATGTAGAAAAAAGCTGTTTTTGGTCAACTTCATACATTGCGATGTAGAAAAAAGAGGACGGTGCGCACCGTCCTCATATATTTTTACAACCCAAGCTGCGCTCTAAGTGCGCTTTGCAGTAACTGAGAAAAGTTAATCTTTTTCTTTTCTGCCAATTCGTTCAGATACCAGGGAATCGAGAGAGTTTTCTTAACGGAACGGTTATCCATCTTTGCACGTATCCCAAACATATTCACATCAATAAAGCAGATGGTTTCATTGGCTGCAATATGCATATCTCTATATTCAGGAACCGGAATAACCTCATCATCCTGCTCCATTCCCCAAAGATGCAATTCCAAGGCACCCTTAGCCTGATTAACAGCTTGAGGAATATCCTCCCCCGAGGCAACACAGCCCGGTAAATCAGGAAAATATATATTGTAGTTTTTTTCATTTTTTTCTATAATGGCAGGAAAAATATAATTGTCCGGGTAGTTTTTGTACATAGAAATGCCTCCTTGTAATTTACCTTAATCCGGCTTGCTTCAAAATACTTGCCTCTGTTTTCAGGCTTATGTCATCACTTATTTTATGCGCAGCAATAGTTACGCGACCAGGTTTGGTAGGATGCTTGTACTGCCTGTGACTGCCAACCTGAGCCACCAACACCCAACCATCCTTTTCAATGAGCTTGATAATGTCTTTAAACTTGCGTGGCATGTCATCACTCCTTGGCTTTATTATATCACACGTACTGAATACGTACAAGCCTTAGATACGCAAAAAGAGGACGGTGCGCACCGTCCTCTCTCTTGGCATTATTAAAATCAGCAGAAATATCTCACTTGTCCAAAATAATCTTGCCACTTATTTACAACACTTTGACTTCTTGCTTCGATAATAGACATAATGTTTTTCAAAACTCGCTCAGGAATATGTGAATTATTGTGGCACAAATAACACTTTCCAGCCCTTGTAATCCAAATTTTTGTAGCATTAGCTCTAGGCGAACCCTGAGAGACATGCACATGTATAGGCTCTAATGGTTCATTTTCGTTGGTCCAAAAATAAACCCAGTAAGAACCTATCTTAAAAACCTGAGGCATTATCGAACCCACCCTCTTGAGAGAATTGCATGATTAAATGTGCCGTTGATTCAATAATTTCCTGATACTTATCTATTTCTTCTTGTGAAAAACCAAATATATCTTCCCACTTATAATCCGGTAAATAGCACGTAGCATGATGAAAGCAATCCTTGGCATCAGGCTTTTCAATGTAAACTTTTACAGTTCCATCACTGCGCATCTCAGAATGTACAATTTCTGTATTATCGTCTAAGGTTAAAAACGGATACATCAAAGTAATCCCCTCCTTTTAGTCTAAGTGTACACAAAAGCGTATCAAAAAGCAAGAGAGTTATTCTTTTATCACTGCCAAAAGATACTCTTACCAACAAAAACGATTATCTCCGGCTTTTTATTTAACTCTTTCGCTGTAGCGTCCATGATTATATCTCCCACATACCTGAGTTTTACTACCATCACTACCAATTACACAAATACTCTGCGTTTCCCTATCATATGTAAAAATAGGCACATCCATAGCACGCTTCTTTTCTAAAGCAATTTTTACGGCACAATTAGCACGTTTCACAACCTGCTCGTCAGAAATATATTTTTGTTGACTCATAAGACACCAACCTTTCTAAACACACTATCCTACTTACATAGTACTGTATTTCAGCAAAAAGTCAAAATCTATCTTGCCCACTGCAAAAAGAGGACGATACGCACCGTCCTCATACTTTAATAAAATTATCTATGCTTTCGCTGTAACTTACTCCCTTGGGCTTTTCCAAAGAAATTCTATCAGGTATAGATTCAAAATGACCAGTTAGCATCTTACACCTCGAAAAAAAGACTTCACTCAATACGAATGAAGTCTTTAACATTTGAACTTGACTATATTTTAGTTGCATGTCAAGCAGCAACAAACATTTGAACTTGACTATATTTTAGTTGCATGTCAAGCAGCAACAAACAGGACTATGCCTTTATCTATAGTATAAAGGCAAATCTTTAATCTGTCAAGAAACCTTTCTTCCCCAACGCACTGCAAAAAGAGGACGGTGCGCACCGTCCTCTCTTCATTTATGCATATGCGATTTTTTGCTTTTCAGCGGATTGACGTAAAGTCAGATTAGAAGCTGAATACTACTTGGCTCCACAGAGTTTGAGCGTCGGTATCTTTGCCTGCTTCTTTGGTTTCCAGATCATAGTAGGTTACACCTGCTACGATGTTTTTAGCCAGTGCATAGTTAGCGCTTACGCTGTAGCCTTTGAAGCCTTCATCGAAGTATACGCCATCCATGGTGTGAGCAACAAAGGTGCCCATGCCTTGATCATAATAGGTAGCGCTCAGGCCCCAGGAACCAGCTTGAGCAGCTTTAGCGCCTTTGTAAGCCAAGGTTGCTACATAGCCGTCATCGTCAACGCCGGCTTTGTCATAGTCGGATTTAATGTAGTTGCCGGACAATTTCAGGTCTTTAGCCAGGTCAAAGCCCAGGCCTACAGTCCAGATTTTATCGTCGTCAGCAGTTTTAGCAACGTTATCGAATCTGTAGTAAGCTGCATTTGCATCAACAGCACCCAGTTTAGCAGCCAATTCTGCATAAGCAAAGTCTTTGTTTTCGTTAGCCAGCGCTTCAACGCCAGTTGCTTTGCCGTAGCCAGCAGTCATTTTAACGTCTTTGCCATAGGAAACTTGAACACCGTCCATACGGTTATCATGGATGTTACCGCCGGTGATATCGGTTTTGTTGTAACGGCCAGCTTGAACAGCCAAACCACCCAATTTACCATTTACATAAGCACGTTGGAAGTTAATGTCCTCTTCGCCTTTGTTGGCTTTATCATTGGTGAAGAATTCTTGACCACGGAACATAGCGGTGTAAGTCCAGTCATCGTTTACTTGACCAGTTACCCAAATATCGGAACGCAGACGGCCTTGATGGTTGGTGGTGTTACCTTCGCCCAGTTTGTCTCCATCATAGGAAGCATAGGAAGCTTTGATGGTACCGGTGATTTTAACGTTGTCAGCTTTTTTCTCCAGGTTAGCTACGCGAACGCCCAGGTTGTCCAATTCGTCAGCGAATTCAGCAGCCAGTTTGTCAACGTTAGCGCCTTTTGCCATTGCTTTTGCAACGATTTGAGCCATTTCATAACGAGTCATCAGCTTGTCGCCACCGAAGGTGGTGTCGCCGTAGCCTTCAACTACGCCAGCAGCAGCCAGCTTGTTGATGCTGTCATATGCCCAGTGGCCAGCAGGTACATCAGAGAACGGATTTGCAGCATAAGCAGAAGCGGTTACGCCCAGTGCCATAGCCATAGCGAGTACTAAGGATTTTTTCATTGTTGTTTCCTCCTCAGGAAGTAGCAGTATTATCAAACTGCTCATAATTTATTTTTACAAATCATCTTCCGGAGCCGCCAACAAATTCCGCTCAAGAGTTGCCTTGTTTCCTCTGTCATCCTTTGCCGGTTTTTCCTTCGCAATGATTTATAAAGCATGTTAACGGCAAGTAAAGTATCTAAATTTACTTGCCAATGATTGCATTATACCATACAACAACGCAGAGCGCAAATGTTTTTATTGTTTTTTCTTAACACTATTCCCATATCATTCTGTTCTACATGTATACTCTTAGGCTTCTTTTGTTATTCTACAGTAGCACGTATTAGTTGTATTGCTTTAAAAGAATATTTACCTAAATCAGTTTCTGATGTATTTATCAGCTTCTCCATTTCTGTGTAAATAAAAAAAGCATTAGAATACTAAATGAATTTTAGCCTTGCAATGCTTATAAAAATGAGAGCTGCCCAAAAGGACAGCTCTGCACCATTTTACAATTTGCAAATGTAATTATGTGTTAAATTAGAATTTAAATACTACAGAAGACCACAAAGTCTTATCGGTTTTTTCTTCTTGAGTTTTATCTTTCAGATCGTAGTATTCTACGCTACCAATAATGTTTTTAGCAAGAGTTACATCCAAGCCAACGCCATAACCTTTGAAACCATCGGTTAAGTAGCTTCCGCTAGCATTACCGTTCATGGTATGAGCGATTACAGTACCAGCTGCTTGATCATAATATTTAGCCCAAACACCATAGGAGCCAGCTTGTTTAGCTTTTGCGCCTTTGAAGTTCAAACCAACAACATAACCATCGTCATCAATAGAGGTGCGACCTACTTTATCCAGGTCAGATTTCAGATACAAGCCAGACAAGGTCAGATCTTGTGCAAGCGGGAATGCTACACCTGCAGTCCATACATTAGTATCGTTATAGCTCAGGTTTTTTACATCTTCAACTTTGTAGTAACCAACATGTGCATTTACTACACCAATTTTGCTGGACAGAACGCCATAAGTCATGGTATCAGCAGCAGAAGTACCTGCAGAAGTACCACTAGTAGCTTTATTGGAAACCTTTGCATAGCCGGCGGTCAGTTTTACGTCCTTGCCATAGGAAGCAACAACGCCATCAGCACGACCATCGAAGAAGTTACCATCTTCAAGGAATTCTGCATAACGACCAGCAGTTACATTTACACCGCCCAGTTTACCAGTTACAAATGCACGTTGGAAAGAGGTATCCTCTTCACCAGCATTGTTATGGCTGAACTTTTGGAGATTTTCCAACATACCGGTATAAGACCAGTCATCATTAATAGCGCCATTAATGAAGATACGAGAACGCATTTGGGAACTATTATTGCCATTATCAGCTTTTTTGTCACCGCTATATTCAAAATGACGGAAACGAACTTCGCCGGTGATTTTAACGTTGTCAGCTTTTTTCTCCAGGTTAGCTACGCGAACGCCCAGGTTGTCCAATTCGTCAGCGAATTCAGCAGCCAGTTTGTCAACGTTAGCGCCTTTTGCCATTGCTTTTGCAACGATTTGAGCCATTTCATAACGAGTCATCAGCTTGTCGCCACCGAAGGTGGTGTCGCCGTAGCCTTCAACTACGCCAGCAGCAGCCAGCTTGTTGATGCTGTCATATGCCCAGTGGCCAGCAGGTACATCAGAGAACGGATTTGCAGCATAAGCAGAAGCGGTTACGCCCAGTGCCATAGCCATAGCGAGTACTAAGGATTTTTTCATTGTTGTTTCCTCCTCAGGAAGTAGCAGTATTATCAAACTGCTCATAATTTATTTTTACAAATCATCTTCCGGAGCCGCCAACAAATTCCGCTCAAGAGTTGCCTTGTTTCCTCTGTCATCCTTTGCCGGTTTTTCCTTCGCAATGATTTATAAAGCAATATGTATCAGTAAGAGTATATGCTCATTCATTACCGATAGTTGAATTATACCATGTGCCAAATCAGAGCGCAAGCTTTTTTTGTTAATCACTTATTGTTTTTACGTGCATTTTACTCTATTATTACACTTAGCTTTTAGATGTAAACATTACTGTTTTCCAAGTGTATATAATTTTCGAAAAAGTATAATTACATTTTGCATAAGTTGGCTTCAGCGCAACAAAAAAGCTGCTGCAGCTAATGCTGCAGCAGCGTGGATTATAGCTTAACTATAAAATTATTTGAACAGGCCAAGCAGGATACCGCCATTTGCTGCTAGTACAGGAGCAAATACCAGGGATACAATGGTCATCAGTTTGATCAGGATGTTCATTGCAGGTCCGGAAGTATCTTTGAACGGGTCACCTACGGTATCGCCTACAACGGTTGCGTCATGCACCGGAGTGTGTTTACGGCCGGAAGCTTCTACGAACTTCTTAGCGTTATCCCATGCACCGCCGGCGTTAGCCATCAGGATTGCAACCAGTACGCCGGAAGCCAGAGAGCCGCCAATCAGGCCGCCCAGAGCTTCAGTACCGAACAGGAAGCCAACCAGCAAAGGAGCAACGATAGCGATTACACCAGGCATAATCATCTCGTGCAGAGCAGCTGCGGTGGAGATGTCTACGCATTTTTGGTAGTCAGCTTTAGCTTTGCCTTCCAGCAGGCCGGGGATTTCGTGGAATTGACGACGAACTTCCTCGATCATCTGGTAAGCAGCTTTACCAACAGATTCCATGGTCATAGCACCGAATACGAACGGCAGGGTTGCACCGATGAACAGACCAATCAGGGTTACAGGGTTCAGCAGGTCGATTGCTTTCAGGCCTACAGTGTGTGCATAAGCAGAGAACAGAGCCAGAGCAGTCAGAGCAGCGGAACCGATAGCGAAGCCTTTACCGATAGCAGCGGTGGTGTTACCAACGGAGTCCAGGGTATCGGTGATTTCACGTACTTCAGGAGGCAGCTCGGACATTTCTGCGATACCACCAGCGTTATCAGCGATAGGACCATAAGCGTCAACTGCTACGGTCAGACCGGTGGTGGACAGCATACCAACTGCAGCCAGGGAGATACCGAACAGGCCCATGCCTGCATCTTTAGCACCACCCATGGTGAAGAATGCCAGGATTACACCAACGCAGATGAAGATCATCGGCAGGAAGGTGGAATACATGCCAACAGCCAGACCGGAGATGATGGTGGTTGCCGGACCGGTTTCGGATTGCTCAGCAATCTTCTTAACGGAAGCATAATCAGCAGAGGTGTAGATTTCGGTGATTTTACCGATTAACAGGCCAACTACCAGACCGGAAGCAATAGCTACGAATGCAGCAGTGTTACCGAAGATGGAAGTGGACAGGTAGTAAGCAGCAGCAATTACGATTACGCCGCCAACATAGGTACCATGGTTCAGAGCAGCCTGCGGGTTGGTGGATTTGCTGCTGCGAGCATAGAATACACCGATTAGGGAAGCAATGATACCAGCGAAAGCCAGCTCGAATACGAACATAATGCCTTCGCCACCCGGATATGCAACAGCACCCAGGGTAATAGCGGAGATGATAGCACCTACATAGGATTCGAACAAGTCTGCGCCCATGCCTGCAACGTCGCCTACGTTATCGCCTACGTTATCAGCGATGGTAGCCGGGTTACGCGGGTCATCTTCAGGCAGACCTTCTTCAACTTTACCTACCAGGTCAGCGCCAACGTCAGCAGCTTTGGTGTAGATACCGCCGCCAACACGAGCGAACAATGCAATGGAGCTTGCGCCCAGACCGAAGCCGGTAACGATATCAATGTTGCCGAACAGCATGTAAGCAGCAGCAACACCAACGATACCCAGACCAACAACGCCCAGACCCATAACAGCACCGCCGGAGAAAGCAATTTTCAGAGCTTCCGGCATACCGCCATGTTGAGCAGCTGCAGCAGTACGAACGTTAGCTTTGGTAGCAACGGTCATACCAATGTAGCCAGCACATACGGAGAATACTGCACCTGCAACGAAGCATACTGCAGTAAGCGGAGATAAGAACATAGAAATTACGATAGCAACTACGATTACGAAAGCAGACAGTGCTTTGTATTCGCGGAACAGGAACGCCATAGCGCCCTCATGGATGTAACCGGCAATTTCCTGCATACGTGCTGTACCAGCAGGAGCCTTACCGATTGCGCTGCTCAGCATCAGTGCAACTGCGAGTGCAATGAGGCCGACAACAATGGAGATCATTAAGAAATTCAAGACCCAAACCCCTTTCTTTTTATAAAAAAATTTAAAATTTTAAGAGTGCAGTTGCACTCTTGGTAACATGATGAGTGCGACAAACAGGAAAATCCCGTCAGTCTTAAGCGTTGATTTTTGCCAGCGCCAAAGTAATAACAGCAAATGCAACACCCAAAACAATCGTAGCCTTCGCCATGACTGTATCAAGATCATTGCCCTTGCCAAAAAAAGCACCGTCACTGCCGCCGAAAGTACTGCCCATACCGCCGCCTTTTCCGGACTGCAGCAGAACTGCGCCAATGAGTGCTATGCAAACGATAACTTCAAGAACCATCAAGACAGTTTCAATCACAGAGCTTACCTCCTCATATTTTTGTACCATAGTATTTTACCATAAAGCCAATTATAAAGCTAGTATTTTTTTCACAGATTATTTTATATTATATTTGCTACTACTCTTTCCAGCGAGAAAATGGTAAATTATGGCAGAATTTGCTCAATCTCTTATTCTTTCTGCTATGGCAGGTATAATCAGCTATTATATTTGCAAATGGTTAGACCGAAAATAGCGCACAGTCAGCTTAAAATGAAAAACCCCGAGGCGCAATCCCGGGGCTTTTCTTTTTGCGTGCGAACTATGACATTTGCACAATCTCTTGTCGAGTTAACTATAGCGCAATTATATTGCTTTGTCAAATTTTATTTAATATTGTAGAAAACCTTCATGCCGTTATATTTTGCAGCCTTGCCCAGATCCTCTTCAATGCGCAGCAGCTGGTTGTATTTGGCAACACGGTCGGTACGGGCCGGAGCACCGGTCTTAATCTGGCCAGCGTTTACAGCAACAGCAATGTCTGCCAGAGTGGTGTCTTCAGTTTCACCGCTGCGGTGAGAGATGATGCAGGTGTAGCCTGCACGTTTAGCAGTTTCGATAGCATTGAAGGTTTCGGTCAAGGTACCGATTTGGTTTACCTTAATCAGAATAGCGTTTGCTACGCCCTTTTCAATGCCCTGAACCAGACGCTCTTCGTTGGTAACAAACAGGTCATCGCCAACCAGCTGAACTTTTTTGCCCAGCTTTTTGGTGAGCTTCTTCCAGCCGTCCCAGTCATCCTCAGCCATACCGTCTTCGATGGAGATGATAGGATATTTAGCGCACAGGTCAGCAAGATAATCAACCATTTCTTCGCTGGTCATTTCTACGCCTTCGCCGGTCATTTGGTATTTGCCGTCTACATAGAATTCGCTGGAAGCAACGTCCATCGCCATAACGATGTCCTTGCCCGGTTTGTAGCCAGCACGCTCAGTTGCTTCGAGAATAACCTCAATAGCCTCTGCATTGCATTTCAGGTTCGGTGCAAAGCCACCCTCATCACCCAAAGCAGTGCTCAGACCTTTTTCCTTCAGCAGAGCCTTCAGGTTATGATAAATCTCAGCGTTCATGCGCAGTGCTTCGCTGAAGGATTTAGCGCCAACCGGCATAATCATGAATTCTTGGATATCAACGTTGTTGTCTGCATGCTCGCCGCCGTTTAAGATATTCATCATCGGAACAGGCAGCTCTTTGGCAGCAACACCGCCTAAGTACAGGTACAGCGGCAGGCCTACAGAAGCAGCAGCAGCCTTAGCTACAGCCATGGAAACGCCGAGGATAGCGTTAGCGCCGAGGCGGCCTTTGTTCAGAGTGCCGTCCAGACGAACCAGCAGCTCATCAATTTCGGTTTGGCGGGTTGCGTCCAGGCCGATAATTGCTTCAGCAATAATGTCATTAACATTATCAACTGCTTTGGTAACGCCTTTGCCCAGGTAACGCTCTTTGTCGCCGTCACGCAGCTCTACAGCTTCATGTACACCGGTAGATGCGCCGGAAGGAACTGCAGCGCGTCCCATTGCGCCGTCTTCCAGGCATACTTCAACTTCTACGGTCGGATTGCCGCGGGAATCCAGAATCTCGCGAGCGTAAACTTCAGTAATCATTGCCATTTTTTATCACCTCATGATTAGTCTATCAAAGTTTTACCTGTCATAGCGGCAGGCTGTTTAATATCAAGCAGCTGCAGCAGCGTCGGTGCAATATCGGCCAAAATGCCGTTATGCAGCTTATGCTGCTCCTTGCTTACTAAAATAAACGGTACAGGGTTGGTAGTGTGCGCAGTGTTCGGAGAACCGTCGCTTTCGGCCATCTTCTCCAGATTGCCATGGTCCGCAGTAATGCACACGCTGCCGCCAAGTGACAGCACCTTGCGCACAATGCGTCCGGCACAGTCATCCACCTTTTCCATCGCAGTAATCGCAGCGCTGAGCACACCGGTATGGCCAACCATATCCGGGTTAGCAAAGTTCAGGATAATGGCGTCGAATTTGTCCTTATCCAGCTCTGCCAGCAGTGCCTGCGTAACCTCCTCCGCGCTCATTTCCGGCTGCAAATCGTAGGTTGCAACCTTCGGCGAAGGAATCAGAATACGCTCCTCATTAGCATTCGGAGCTTCTACACCACCGTTGAAGAAGAAGGTTACATGCGCATATTTTTCGGTTTCCGCAATGCGCAGCTGGTGCAGTCCATGCTGTGCCAGTACTTCACCCAGAGTATCCTTAATCTCCTCCGGAGGAAAGGCTACCGGTGCGGTAATTGTTGCATCATATTGCGTCATGCACACATAATTTACAGGGCGTGCGCCCTCGGGACGTGCAAAATACGGAAAGTCCTCATCATGCAGTGCACGGGTAATTTCACGCGCTCTGTCAGGACGGAAGTTGAAGAAAATCACACCGTCACCGGCAGTGATTTGGCCATCTACGCCGTCAACAGTGAAGGGCTCAACGAACTCGTCTGTTACGCCTGCAGCATAGGATGCTTCTACGCCGGCAGCAGCGCTTGCAGCTTTGCCGCCCTCGCCCAGCACCAGCGCTTTATAGGCACGCTCCACGCGCTCCCAGCGCTTGTCGCGGTCCATTGCGTAATAACGTCCGCTGACGGTAGCAATCTTGCCTACACCAATCTGCGCCATGCCATCTTCCAGCTCATGGATATATTCCAGTGCTGTTTTCGGACCGACATCACGTCCGTCCAGGAAGGCATGCACATAAACCTTAGTCAGGCCTTTAACCTTTGCCATGCATATAAGTGCCAGAAGATGCTCAATGTGGCTGTGTACGCCGCCGTCGGATAACAATCCCAGAAGATGCAGCGCCTTGCCTGCCTGCTTCGTTTCGTCCATCACCCTGCTGAGCTCTTTGTTCTTATACAAATCGCCATCCTCAATCGCCTTGTCAATGCGTGTCAGGCTCTGGTAGATAATACGGCCGGCACCGATATTCAGATGACCTACCTCAGAATTACCGATCTGGCCTGCAGGCAGACCTACAGCCTTGCCGCTGGCTTCCAAGGTTGTATGAGGATAATTTGCAAAATAACTGTCCAGGTTAGGGGTTTTTGCCATCGCCGCAGCATTGGTTTTGTCTGCGGGAGCAATGCCCCAACCATCAAGAATCATTAGTAAAACTGGTTTTTTCATTATCAAATTCCTAAAGACGAAGGAGAAAGCAACAGGTGCTTTCTCCGAGGTCTTATTAAAAGCTTCTTACGATTGCGGCAAAGGTGTCAGCCTTCAGGCTTGCACCGCCTACCAGCACACCGTCAATACCGCTGAGGTTGAAGGAAGCAGCGTTCTTTTCATTAACACTGCCGCCGTAAAGAATACGAACCTTACGGGCAATATCAGGTGTAAAGATTTTGCTGATTTTTTCACGAATCAGAGTGCATACTTCCAAAGCGTCCTCCGGAGTAGCAGCCTTACCGCTGCCGATAGCCCAGATAGGCTCATAAGCAACAACAAGGTTTTCTGCATCCTCTGCAGTAATTACACGCAGAGCGCTCTTCAGCTGCATGTTGATTTTGCGGGCAGTTTTGCCTGCTTCACGCTCAGCCAGGTTTTCACCAACGCACAGCAACGGCTTCAGGCCATTGCGGTAAGCAGCAATAATCTTGCTGGCAACAATTTTTTCGTTTTCACCGAAAATAGTACGGCGTTCGCTGTGACCAACGAGAACATATTCAGCGCAGATGTCAGCAATCATCGCACCGGAAACAGCGCCGGTGAAGGCACCCTTGTCTTCCCAATGCAAATCCTGTGCACCGTAGCCTACATGCTTGCCGTCAATAGCATCTGCAACAGTTTCCAGTGCGGTGAACGGCGGGAAAATAACAACCTCATTCAAGGTACCGTTAGTTTCCATAACAATTTCTTCAGCAAGGTCTACAGCCTCGCTTACGGTTTTGTGCATCTTCCAGTTGCCGGCAATCATTTTACGACGCAGGTCATCAAGTGCAGCAACGCCGGGCAGTACCTTGCCTTCCAGATATTCCAGAGAAGCACCGCCACCGGTGGAAATGTGGGTAATGCGTTTAGCCAGGCCCAGCTTTTCGATAGCAGCAACGCTGTCGCCGCCGCCGACAATGCTGGTAGCACGGCTCTTGGCTACAGCCTTCGCTACAGCCTCAGTACCCTTGCAGAAGGCGTCCATTTCAAAAACGCCCATCGGTCCGTTCCAGACAATCATCTTAGCGTCAGCCAGAGCTTCGGCATAAGCCTTGCTGGTTTCCGCACCGATATCCAGAGCCATGTAAGCCTGGTTTAGGTTTTTCACCTTTTCGGTTACATGCTCAGCGTCGGGAGCAAATGCAGCAGCCATTACCAGATCGGTAGGCAGCAGCATATTTACTTTATTTTTCTTAGCCTTAGCCAAAAGCTCTTTAGCCAGGTCCAGTTTATCCTCTTCTACCAGGGATTTGCCCATTTTGTAGCCCTGTGCAGCCAGGAAGGTGTTAGCCATACCGCCGCCGATAAGCAGGGTATCAACCTTATCGAGCAGGTTGCTGATAACGCCGATTTTGTCGCTTACCTTAGCGCCGCCGATAATAGCAACGAAGGGATGCAGCGGATTGCTTACAGCCTGACCTACATACTGGATTTCCTTTTCCAACAGGAAGCCTGCAGCTGCAGGCAGGAAGTGGGTTACGCCTTCTACAGAAGCGTGTGCGCGGTGAGATACACCGAAGCCATCGTTGACATACAGATCTGCCAGAGAAGCCAGCTTCTCAGCAAAGTCCATATCGTTCTTTTCTTCTTCCTTATGGAAACGCAGGTTTTCCAGCAGCAGGATGTGGCCCGCTTTCAGCTTGCTGGCAGCAGCCTGTGCAGCTTCGCCTACGCAATCCGGTGCAAACAAAATCTTTTTGCCCAGCAGCTTGCCCAAATGCTTAGCTACGGGAGCCAAAGACAGTTCCGGCTTAACCTGTCCTTTAGGACGGCCAAGATGCGCCATTAAAATAACAGCAGCCTTTTGCTCCAGCAAATATTGAATTGTCGGTAAAGATGCGGTGATACGGGTATCATCGGTAATCTCGCCTTTATCATTCAGAGGAACGTTAAAATCTACGCGTACCAGTACTTTTTTACCGGCAACGTCTAAATCACGTACAGTTTTTTTATCCACTGATAAGAATCTCCTTTATTACAGACCTTTTTTAGCAATATATGCAGCCAGGTCAACTACGCGGTTGGAATAACCCCATTCATTGTCGTACCAGCTTACAACCTTAGCCATACGCGGGCCAACCATCATGGTGGACAGGCCGTCGATGATGGAGCTCAGCGGGCAACCGTTGTAATCGCGGGATACCAGCGGTTCGTCGCTGTAGCCCATGATGCCTTTGAGTTCGCCTTCAGCAGCTTCCTTCAGCACTGCGTTGATTTCTTCAGCAGTGGTGTCTTTTTGCAGCAGTACGGTCAGGTCGGTGATGGAAACGTTCGGAGTCGGAACGCGCATTGCAAAGCCGTTCAGTTTGCCTTTCAGTTCCGGCAGAACCAGAGCAACTGCTTTTGCAGCACCGGTAGTAGTCGGGATGATGGAGCAAGCAGCAGCACGAGCACGACGCAGGTCTTTATGCGGCAGGTCCAGGATTCTCTGGTCATTGGTGTAGGAGTGAACAGTGGTCATCAGACCGCTTTCAATACCGAATTTGTTCAGCAATACTTTGGTGAACGGAGCCAGGCAGTTGGTGGTGCAGGAAGCGTTGGAAATGATGTTGTGTTTTGCAGGATCATATTTGTCTTCGTTAACACCCATAACGATGGTGATGTCTTCGCCTTTTGCAGGAGCGGAGATAATAACCTTTTTAACAGTGTCATGCAGATGAGCTGCAGCCTTTGCAGCTTCGGTGAAACGGCCGGTGGATTCTACAACAATTTCAGCACCAGCTTCGCCCCAAGGAATCTGTGCAGGATCCAGGCAAGCGAATACTTCGATTTTGCGGTCGTCAACAATAATGTAGTTGCCTTCGATGCTGACTTCATGGTTGAAGGTGCCATGGATAGAGTCATATTTCAACAGGTGAGCCAAAGCGGTGATGTCGCCAGGATCGTTGACAGCAACAACCTCTACCTCAGGATTGTTGAATGCTACACGGAAAACCTCGCGGCCGATACGGCCAAAACCATTAATACCTACTTTTGTCATAATAATTTCCTCCTTAATTCTGAGAGAATCTAAATTTTGCACAAATGTGCTTAGTAACAAATTAATAAAGCGCAGCTTTCTGCTTATTGCTCTTTGGCCATTTTGAGAATCTCATGCGCTGCGGCCTCGTCGGTAATCAAAATATCCTGTCTGGAAGCACGAATAACCGACAAAATTGCGGCAGCCTTCGATTTGCCTCCGGCAATACCGATGATTGTGCCGATGTGCTGCAAATCCTGCAGCATCAGGCCGGCATTATTAGTCATATAAACCTGTCTGCCGTCTAAAGCGCAATACTGGCCAAACGCCTCGCCTACAGCACCATTTGCCTCCAGCTTGGCAATTACCTCGCTGCCTAAGCGTCTGTGTCTTGCCATAACACTGGCACGGCCTACACCGTGAACAAGAATGTCCGCCTGCTTGATAATATCAACGACAGCGCGTACACCGATATCCTCTTTAAGAATACTGTTTAAGATATCCTCGCTTACACAGTCAGGAACATAAAGCTGACGATAGGATGCTCCGAGCTTTTGTGCCAAAACAGTTGCAATCGTATTGGCCTGCAGTTCCACATTATCACCCAAACCGCCGCGGGCCGGTACAACCACCGTATTAGGCTGAGAGCCGGAAACATTGGCTGCCATAGCCGCCATAGTAGTACCGCCGCTGACAGCAACGATATGCTTATTGCCATCGCTCAGCAGCTTACTAAGGATATGCGCTGCAGTACGGCCGATTTCACGCTTGACAACATCCTCCTGGTCAGAATCACCAGGAAGAATGACAACCTTGCCAATCTTCAGCGTATCACTGAGAGCATTTTCCAAGAACGAAATATCCTGCAGCTTGCGTACATAATCCGCCAGCTCCTTAAGAATATCCGCACCCTCATCTGTTACGCTCATGCCACTGGAAGAAAAATCCAGCAGGCCGCTTTTCTTCAGAAAATCAACCTGAGCACGCAGCACTCTTTCGCTGAGTCCCAGTCTTGCGGCCAGTGCACGCCTGCCTATCGGCGCTTCATGGCTCACCTGACGCAGAATCTGGTAACGCTGTACGAGCAGATCTGTCAGCTCCGGCACAATTTTCTTTTGCAGATTAATAATACTATCCATAACCAGTTACATCCCTTGACGTGTTTTGTCCCTCGTGGTACTTTTCGTGTCCCACAGATTCAATACAAATAAGTGAATTATTTGTCTATAGCTCATTATAGCATACTCTAATTAAGAAATAAAGTGCTGTATTAGTGTTTATCGAAAAATTTTTGTTAAAACCGCCCTTTGGTTAGCCTTGGCTGACTTATGCTGCCTAAAAAGTTTTTTATCTTCTTAATTATACTGCGTGCGCAAAAAAAAGAGCTGCCGCATTACGCAGCAGCTCCAGATTTTTATCTGTTATTAACTGTTTCGGGATACATATCATGCATGAAAAGACGCTTCTTTGCAGCCTGCTCCCATTCGGTTCCCGGCTTGCCGTAGTTGGCATACGGATCGATGGACAGACCACCACGCGGCAGGAATTTGCCCCAAACCTCAATATATTTAGGCTCCATCAGCTTGATAAGATCCTTCATAATGATATTTACGCAGTCTTCATGGAAATCACCGTGATTACGGAAGCTGAACAGATACAGCTTCAGGGATTTGCTTTCCACCAGGCGTTCATCCGGCACATAAGAAATGTAGATAGTCGCAAAATCAGGCTGTCCCGTCATCGGACAAAGGCTGGTGAATTCCGGGCAATTAAATTTAACCCAATAATCGTTTTGCGGATGCTTATTCGGGAAGGACTCCAGAACCTCCGGTGCATAATCGCTTTTATAAGCAGTCTTATTGCCTAACAGGCTTACGCCCTGCAATTCTTCTTTACTTCTGCCACTTGTCATTATTGCTTACCTCCATCAAATGCAAACAGCTTGCCTGCTCCCACACGTTCCAAAGCGGTAACAAGCATTACACTCGCAATACCGCAGATGCACTGACCAATCAGCAGACTGCTTGCCAGCACCAGATAAGGAATATCCAGCAGTACGCTCAGCCATACAGGAACACCAAGTCCTGGTACAAAGGTAACTGCCGCCCAAATAATCCAGTTGCCGCAGCCACGACGCTTAGCCAAAACAATAATACCAGTTGTTACAATTCCTACAATAAAGCCGCCGATAATATCCGGCAGACCAAGACCGCCCATCACCGTATTGCTGACAACGTTGGCCAGGCCAAACGGTAAAATCAAAAACGGGAAAATAGCGCTCAGTCCATACAGCGCAGTAGCAATACGAATCTGATACTGACCAAAAGCAAAGCTTTGGGTGCACATCATCACAACAATATATAAAGCAATGCACAACGCGGAAAATACTAATTTTTGGTTACTTAAGCTCTTCATTATCCTTACCTCCTTCAAGCCTCTGCTAAGGGATCAACAACACCGTTGGCAGCAAAGGCAGCCTCACGGTCAATGCAGGTACCACACTTGTGACAGGGCTTTGCGCCACCATCATAACAGCTCCAGGTCAGCTCATAGGGAACACCTAAGCGCAAGCCCTCAGCAACGATATCCTTCTTCGTTTTATCAACAAACGGAGCAACCAGACGCACCTTGCGGCCGCTTCCCAAATATACTGCCAAATTCATCGACTCATTAAATTCAACACTGCAATCGGGATAAGCATTGCCTGCAGCATCATCGGCATGGGGACCGTAGTAAATCTCATTGCATTCATATTCCAAGGCAATGCTTGCCGCAGCAGCCAGGAACAGGCCATTACGGAAAGGCACATATGTGCTTACAGGCTCACCCTTACTTTCCTTCAGCTGCTCTGCATAGGATGCGTGCGGAACACTTTCATCCGAGCCCTGCAGCAGGGAGCATTTGCTGTGAGCGAAAATCTTCGACAAATCCATATGCAGCAGCTCCACATGATAATAATCGGCAATCGCCTGCGCTGCTGCAAGCTCCTTGGCATGCTTCTGACCATAAGACATCGACAAAGCCAGAACATTATCGCCGTATTTTTCTTTTGCCAGTGCCAGACAGGTTGAGCTGTCTACGCCACCGCTTAATAATACTAAAACCTTCATTTCTCCTCCCAATTAATGAGCGGGCAAAGTCCACAAAATATAAAAGGATTCCGTCATCTACAGACGAAATCCTTGCATACATAAAAAATACCGGCCGGCGCCAGTACATCGCCCGTAGTTTTATTTATAGACAGGATGGTTACGAACTGTCTGTTATGAACTTCTAAGATATTATACAGCATATCGCGTTATTTGTCCAGCATAAGAAAATAGCATAATCAAAAACAGACACCGCCGACACACTTAAAGCATATCGAGATGTCTGTCTTAAAAGCGTTATAGCTTATCTATTATTATACAATCGCTTTATCAGGTTTTACAAAGAACCAAGCAATAGCACCGCAGATACCGGTTACAGCAGTTGCTGCCAAAGCAGCCTGCCAGCCATAGTTTGTTGCAAACCAGGCAGTAACGGTCGGAGCAAGTACGCCGCCGATATTGCCCCAGAAGTTCATCCAACCGGATACGGAACCGGCAAATTTACCGCCCATGCTGATAACGCTGGACCAGGAAGCACTCATGGTCAGACCGAGGGAACCTAAGGATACGGAAAGCCAGAGAACATTCATCATCGGATCGGCAGTACGAGTGGAAATGTACAACGCACCTGCACAAAGAAGAATACCTGCAGCACCGGTTGCAGTCTTAACGATGTTCTGAGACATGCCGCTGCGCAGCAGTTTATCGGAATAGTGACCGCAAAGAGTAACTACAGCCATCAGAGAAATCCAGGGAGCAGCTGCCCAGATACCCATTTTTGCTAAGGAGAATTTGTGCACCTCCATGAGGTACATCGGCAGCCAAGCCAGGAATACGTACATGATATAGTCAGTAATCAAAAACTGAATGCCCAAAGCCCAGAATTGGGTAGAACGCAGCAGCTTGCCCCAAGGAGCAATCTGCTTTTCACCGGTTGCTTCCACGCGGCCTTCGTTAATGTGAGCAAGTTCTGCTTCATTAACGTAAGGACTGTCCTTCGGATCATCTGTAACATATTTATGCCAAGCCCAAGCCAGCAGCAGACCAACTACACCAAAGCTGAGGAATACATGATGCCAGCCAAAGGTAGTCATCAGCCATACTACAACAGCAGGACCGACTACAGGACCAAAGAAGCAGCCATTGAGAATAAAGGAGCTTGCCTTGCCCTTTTCATCTTTATTAAACCATTTGTGTTCTGCCATAGCAAACGCAGGATAAATCGGTGCTTCGCCCAGGCCAAACATCAAACGTACAATGGCAAAGGTATACTTACCGCTTGCTATAGCAGTTAAAGCAGTAAAGATTGACCACCATGCGCAGGCAATAGAACCGGTAAAGCGATGGCCGAATTTTTCAGCAAGCATACCGCCGGGAACCTGCATCAAAGCATAACCGGCGAAGAAGAAGGATTGAATAAGGCCCATATCTATTTTAGTAAAGCCAAATTCCTTCATGATTACGGGTGTTGCAACAGAAAGGTTAACGCGGTCCATGTAGGATACAAAGCTGATAGCAAAAATCAGCCACGCTACCTTCCATCTGAAGTTTGTCATTTTCATAGTACTCTTTCCCTTCATAAAAAAACAAATTCTGTTCATTTATATATTTTCTGCCGAACAGTTAACAACAATGATACTATTTCTTCTTAAAACTGTCAATATTTTTTTGCCGTTTGATTTGTGCGAATATTTGTCTATTGTATAAGGATTTTTGAGTTTTATTGAGTTTTATAAGGAAATGGAAGAAGTGCGTCATAATAGTATATTGCAGCAATGTAAATCGAAGAAGCGAGTCCGCAGGACGACGCTGATTGGCTGTCACACATAGAACTCTGGTAAATTGAGCGATGGGTATATCGTGCAAGGAATAGCAATTTTAGCAAATGAGTGTCTGGAATCATAGAAGTGTCGCATTCTTGCGTGCGCATCCAAGAAGCTAGTCCACAGGACAACGCTGATTGGCTGTCACACATAGAACTCTGGTAAATTGAGCGAGAGGTATATCGTGCAAGGAATAGCAATTTTAGCAAATGAGCATTTGGAACCATAGAAGTGTCGCAATTGTTTGAGCGCTAAACTTAACTTATATTGAAGAATTTTTTAGCTTCGCGCGAGTTTTGCGGCACTTCGTCCTGGTTCCATGCGAAATTTGCGTTAAGAAATTGCTGCTGACTGAAACGATATACCTCTCGCGAATAGAGAAAGTATGGGAGTAAGCTAAGTTAGTCCGCAGCTATCTATCCTCAGTCGTAAGTAAGCAAAGCTT
>ERZ1026776.218-NODE-218-length-43432-cov-68.158794_pt1 | contig 43432 bp, 46 predicted proteins | sample MGYA00380125_ERZ1026776 | MGnify/ENA primary metagenome ERZ1026776 (study PRJEB33269, sample SAMEA4719761) | human gut metagenome | biome: human-associated habitat; feature: organic feature; material: feces | place: Cameroon | collected 2013-10 ...
GCACCCTTGGTAAGGGTGAGGTCCCGAGTTCGATTCTCGGTATCAGCACCAGCGGTCAGAATCTATTTAACTCTCTGAATTATCAGAGATTTTCTCTTAATTTTAACTCATCAAATTTTTTCAAAAATTTTTGTGAATTTGGCTCATTTAAGCCATTTAACGATTTTCAGCTTCCTGATATAGTCGCTAATTCTCAAAACTACACTGAAAATAATGATTTTTTATCAGAAAAAAAGCCGAATTTTCTATCTAATTCTGTCGGTGATTTATCAATTATCGGCATTCTTTATAAAGAGCAGCTCAATTCTAAACTGAGCCCAACTCTTAAAGTCTTTTTGTCTATTCTGACAAATCTATGTAAAAACTCTCAATCAAACTTTATTGATTATTCAAACAATGAATTGCTTTCACGTGTTCATGGATTATTCAGCCTTGTTCAAATCAGAAGACATATTGAGAAACTCAATAAGTTAGGACTTATCTCTGTATCTTATGGACAAAACAGCTCACGCAAGATCTTATTATCCAGTGTGAATAATTTTGCTGGTAAGTTCATTTCGATCTCATCTATTTACACCGAGTCAGGCGCATCTAAGCTTAAGGCTTCTGAGATACTTGTTTTCTCTTATCTATTAGATAAATCATCTTTCTTTGCTAAAGCTGATTTAGGATTCTTCACTGATAGCGATGATGCTACTCAGATATGTAAAGAGCTTAATATCTCTGACAGAACTCTTCGTAACGCTTATGCTTCTCTCATTGAGCTTAAGGCTGTAGCTTACTGCTCTGATGCTTCTAAAAAGGCAGTTAAGGCTGTAAACATTAGTGAAGATATTAGCTCTCAGTACGCTAAGAAGTTCAATATCACGAGCTCAGAGCACTGCAGAAAAATTGTTCTCAAACGCTGCAAAGCAGGCTCTTCTAATGCTGATATATCCAGCATGACAAATGACTCTTTAAAGTCACTGTTACTAAGCTTAAAGGCAAAGAAACACTTTGGAAAAAAATGTCGTTTTCCACAGGGGGATTTTGGAAAAAAAGGATCTCAAAACAGCTTATCTTTGGAAAAAAATGATCTCTCTATTAATAATGAATTAAACGATCATATTAATAACGTAATTAATAACGCACAGCTCGCTGTGGATAACATATATAAATTAAATCTAAAAAGTGATCCTATAGGCATAAGGGTCATCTCTCCTTCTCAATCAGATTCTTGCTGTTGGCTTGTACAAGTAAAGCCAGGCTCTCATGCAGAGCTTGATTTAAAGCTCAATACAAGATCTTTGACCATCCTTCACAAGATTAACGGTATTGATTTACAGAATTCTTCACTTTCAGTGAAAGACATCAATTCAATGCTTAATAAAAAGAAAGTAATTCTTCAGGTTGAATCCGTATCAGGTATTTACCAGAACGTAAAGCGCACTTTGGAACTTACAAGAAATATATAAACAGGGGAAAAGTATGGATATTTTTGAAAAGATTGCTTTTGCTCAAAGTATGTCAGATGACACAAGAAAACAGAACCTGATACCAATGCTTGAAGATCTTCTCTCTGTAGCTACAGGTGAACATATTGAGCTCAAATTAGACAAGAAAACAGAAATGATCTCAATGGTGATAGGTAACGAGTTCAAACAGATTTCAGTAAAGAACGACAACGCTTTAGGCCTTGTTCGTGACGTGATTGCAAACATTTAATCAAAGGAGTTTTTATGAAGATTTTAACTGTAGCAAATGAGAAAGGTGGTGTTGGCAAGACTCTTCTATCAGTTCAGTTTGCTTTTTATTGTGCTTTTAAGTTTGGACTTAAAGTCGCTGTTTTAGATCTTGATCAGCAGGCAAATACTACTATTGCAATCTCAGCAAATGAGAATTGCTCAGTAGCAGAGCTTACATCTTCAAGTTTTATGCTTGAGACTGAAGAGCAATTTCCTCAGAAATTACGCTCACAGATGAACTCACTAGAAAGCTCTTCACTTGTGTGCTTTCCTGCTGATGATATTTTGTCTGAAATCGAAAAGAAAGGTGAAGAATTTCACTATGTAGCAGCTTACAACTTCAATGCAAATATCCAGTGTCTGGCTGCTTATTTCGATCTTGTTGTGATTGATACCAATCCAAATCCAGATGTGCGCTCAAATATCGGCATTGCTGTAGCTACTCATTTAATCTCTCCACTTGTTTTAAACAAAGAGCCTATTGATGGTATTGCCAGACTAATGAACAGAATCACATTAGTTACTCAAAACAATCCTGATATGGAGTTAGGCAAAGGCTTTTTAGGAATGCTGCCTAATTTGCTTACATCAACTAACTTCCAATGCCAAAACGCACAAGAGCTTTTCAATTCAGCAAGCGACTTAATTCTAAAGTGGAAGCAATTAGATATTGTTCTTGATACATCAAAGCTGTCTTTTGAAAAGGCTGCTGTAGCACTGGATGCTGATGGTAATGCCATCGTTAAAGAAACAACTCATTATGCTGCAATCAAAGAACACGTTGGCATTGCTGAAGCTCAAGCTAATGGCAAACCTATATGGGAAATGCCTAATCAAAATGTTGCATGGGGTGAAATGAAGCGTTGCTTCTTTACCATGCTCTGTCAAATCAATCCAGAGAAAGAAGATACATCTACAGATGAGCAGAAAGCAGTATTTGCAAAAGCTTCAAAGCTTTATGGCAATACAGCTAAGGCCATCATTAAAAACTTTTGGATGACTGATGTGGCTGCTTCTCTTCCTGGCATGAATCTAAACGAAATTCAAACACTAAGGGAGATGCGCTGTGCAGCTCCTATCTCAATCGTTCTTTAAGAGGAAAAATCATGGCTGAAAATAAAGAAAAAGAGACTAATGAAGTTCCAGAGCAGAAGACTGAAACACCATCATTAGCTCAAGAAGTTAAAAACTCGCAGAAGAATAGCGAGTTAAGAAAAAAGCCAAAACTACCAAAGTTAAAGCTTAACTTTGTAGGAATGCTTTATTTAACTAACTTAAGATCTAAGAATTTAGGACCTTTAGAAAAGATTGTACTGGCTTACATTACAGGCTTAATTCTTGATGAGAGTCTACCTGAAGAGAAGCGTTCTAAATTTACAGGCTTTAACGAAGCTCATTTTAAGTATTACTCTGACAAGTATAAAAACAACCTTTTAAAAAAGATTAGAGTTCCTTTATTCAAAAAGATTTCAGAAAGCTTACAGAGTAAGAAAGAGCTCACTCTTACTTTTGATTTTTTAGGAAGAGCTAACGCTGTTCTAAATAAGAGACATTCCACTGGATGCTGCCTTCCTATCTTTGAAATAGATCCTTCAAAGAGAATAAGCATTGACAAGACATATCTAACTATTGAAGACAACCTAGAAGGTGAGGTTGGATATAACAAGAACGCTGATTACAACTATACAGCATGGATCATCTTAAGTGGACTTCTAAAGTGCGCTAATCAGTCTTTAGTTGAATGTGAAGGCTTTTATGTTAATCGTATTCAAATTATTAAATTAGCATCTACTCTGCTTCAGATGCCTGAAGCTGTGATAAATGATGCTATGAATTACCTCTTCAAGATAGGAGCTGTCTTTACTAAAGAATCATTAGTTGATCCTTCAAAAGAGTTTTCGCTATATGACATTGTAAAAACTGAAACAGCTCCTTTTGAGTACTTATACATCAATGAATCGATCGTTAGCAGCTACATGAATTGGTTCCCTAACTTTGAAATTCTTCATTATTCATTTGAAGTATCAAGAACATCTTCAGTGTTTTCAGGCAAATATAGATAGACAACTTAAGGAGAATAAAAAATGAGTATGACTCCAGACCATTTAGCTAATTTAAAAAAGAGTATCGAGAATTTTAAAGGAAAAGGTGACTATGCAAAGCTCACTTCAAAATCAGGTTCATTCTATGATTTTGATGTAGATATTATCTCCCCTGATCCTAATCAGCCACGTAAAAACTTTGATGAAACAGCTCTTCAGGAATTAGCTGATGATCTTAAAAAGAATGGCCTGATTCAGCCTATTGTAGTTCGTGATGATCCTGACAATGTTGGAAAGTTCATCGTTGTTGCTGGTGAACGCAGATTAAAAGCTGCTAAGTTAGCAGGCTTCAAGAAAATCCGCTCAATCCTATCAACCTATGACAGCTCTCAGTTAGGTTATGTTCAGATTGCCGAAAATGCTAAAAGAGACAATTTGAAATTCTATGAAATGGCTGAGTTCATTGTCTCAAGAGCAGATGCTGGTGAGAAACAAGCTGACATTGCTGAAAAGTTAGGCTTATCCAAAACACGAATAAGTGAATATATGAGTTGGCGAGATGCGCCTTCATTTTTCAAAGAGTCTAAAGAAAAGTTTCCGTCAATGAGAGCTTTTTATGATCTTGTAAAGTTATATGCTGAATATCCTAGCGAAGTTACAGAATTTATTAACAAGGCTGAATCTATTTCTAAAGTAGATATAACAACATTAAAGAAAAAACTTACTGAACCTGCTTCAGAAAAGTCTGAAACTAATACTTCAGAAAATGATAATTCCGAAATTCAAAATCCTTCATTTGAAATTACTTCTGATGATTCTGAAGAAGAGCCAACGTCAATAGAAACAGACAGCACAGAAGATCCTTTTGTTGAACCTGCTAATGCCAGTGATTATGAGTCTGAAGGTACTTTAGATGAAAGTGCTGAAGATGCTGCTGATGATTTCTCTTCAGAAGAGTCTGCTGAGATTCCTGCCTATCAGGATGAAGCTTTCTCTGGTGTTGATACTTCATTTAATGAAAGTGAAGAAAAATCTGATACTGACTTTGAAACAGAAACTAAATCTAAAAAGCTGAAACATCCTGTATTTGTGGGCACAGTAGATGGTCGTGAGGCTGAAATAGTGATGGAAATGCCAACTACAGACGGCATGGTAAAAGTCAAATATGAAGACAGCTCTTTAGATGAGGTGTTGTGTGAGAATTTCATTTTAAATCGTATCTACGAATCCTAAAAAAGTTCGTTCGAACGAACTTTTAGAGGGGAATTTTGTTGTTTTTTGATGAGGGCAGGATAGGCAAAAAGGATCAAAATGGCAACCAATTTTGATTCTTCCTTTTGCCACCTGCCCTGTCTGGGAGACTCCCTGAGAGCGACAAAATCAAAGATTTTGCGAAACACCAGAACAAGTCTGGTCGCACCTGTTCAGGTGCGGTTTAAAAGAAAAACAACAAAAAGGAAACAGCGAGGAAATACAGAATGACTGTGGAAGAGTTATTGAAGTCTAATCATTGCGCAAGAGTTATGTTTGTCATGTTCATCTGGGACTCTACTCCTGTTTCAAGCTATCAGAGATTTTCAGAGAAAGAGCCTTTTTTAAGATGTGGAATAGACCAAAAGCAAAAGATGAGTCCTAATCTTTTAAATGCTGAAATTTTTAGCTTTAGTCTTGAACGAAATGGCCGTGTTTTGAGCATTGAGTTATAAGTAAGAATGAATACTAAATCAGAAAATAAAAAACGTTGCAGATTAGCTATTGATTTAGGTGAACATCATGAAGCTTTTCTGGAACTAGCCAAAAAGTATGACGTTAAGCCAGCAACTCTTGCAGCTATTATCATTAAACAGGCGATAAGTGATGAAGTTCAGAATGGAGACAAGAGAATAGCCTGCCTCATTCCAGCAGCTACAAATAACACTTCTCATCAGCACTTAAGATTAAGAGCAGATGAACTCAAAATCCTTGATGAATATGCTTCCATCATGGGACAGACCAGACATCAGGCTCTTGTAGGTCTTGTAAGAGCAATTACTGTTAATGAACCTCAATTCACGATAGGGGAGATTGAACAGTTAGACCGCTCAAATTATGAGCTTCACAAGATAGGTGTAAATTTAAATCAGATTGCTCACAGAACCAATACTGTTGATTTTAAAAATTTCGGACCTCAACAGGCTTCAATCATTATGGAACTTATCAACAGTCTTATAGATAGAACTGATGGCTGCCTTAGAATGATTGAAAAACACATTGATTCTGTCTGGAAACTTGTCAATTCTGCACGTTTCAGAACTGAACTCAAGCAGAAATTAAGACACTAACAATTCTGCTACTGGATTGAAGTTAAAGTGTGCTACAAATTCTCAACGTACTAAATTTGCTGTAGGTATATCACGATGGCATTTACAACCAGAACCAATCTAAAACCTGAAGATTTGCTTAAATGGCACAAAGGTCGTGGAGGACCTAAAATTCACGATACCAAGCATTCAGCAGGTAGTGGCAATACAAACTATGGAGCAGGTGCAAAACTCTTTCCTACAGCTTTCTATGGTGGCTATAAGGCAAATTCAACTCTTTCCCCTAGAGACAAAGCTTCAGGAATTGTTAATCATGTTCCAGAATCGATGGTTAAGATTGATAAGGCCAGCAAAGGAATTAAGTGCCAGAAGCACATGATGGCTGCTGCTGATTACATTTCACGTCACGGCAAGATTGATCTTGAAGATGAAAACGGAACTTTACTCAGTCATGATGAACTTGAATCAAGAATATCAGACTGGTGCAAATCTCAGAATGTTCCTTATGAGGAAATTGATCACAAACGCCCAGCAGATGCCAGAAGACTTATCATTTCATGCCCTAAAGGTAGTGATCCAAAAGCTGTAAGAGCCGCTGTTAAAGAATTAGCTCAAGAGTGCTTTGCATCTGAAGATTTCAGTTATCTCTTTGCAATTCACCATAAATCAGAAGAAATGCCTAATGAACCTGACCATCCACATGTACATCTGCTTATAAAGTCGGTCAATGCTAAAGGCAAAAGACTTAATCTCAGAAAATCTGATTTTAGATACATAAGAGAACGCTTTGCAGTGATCGCAAAAAAGTATGGTATTGATATGAATGCTACTACAAGGGCTCAAAGAGGGCAAACTCAAAAAGCGAAAACTCAAGAGCGTATTCATCAAGAAGAAAGAGAATGGAACAAACACCTTTCACCATCTCATCCTTATGATCTTGAAAGAATGAAACAGATTGATGATGCTTTAAATTCTGGTAAAGACCTTCCTGAGAGTGTAGCTAAACAAAAAGCAGTGAAGACAAGAGAGAAAATCATTAAAAATCTTGCTTTGTATATCAAAGAACTTAGAGCTTCAGGCAATGCTCAAAATATAAAGTTAGCTGCAGATTTAGAACGATACATAAACAATATGACACCAGTAGAGACATCTCAAGAAGAACTATTAAGAAAGCTTAAAGAGTTTAATAAAAAGCAGAAAGAAAAAGGTTATGACATTAAAGAGAAGATTAGACAGCGTAAGTCTCATCAATCAAAGCAGTCTCAGGCTCAGAAATGGGCTATCAATCGTAAGAAGAATGCCCAACAGGATCGTAATTAAATAACCTTATCTCTCAATATCAATCTTTTTATTCTTAGTTGCTGGTTCTTTTGGAGATGTGTTTTCCTGTGTTTTATCAGGATCTTTTTTGTATTCAGAAAAGTTCATTTTTAGAATTTTAGCCCTGTTAGAAGAAAACATGAGTGATCGATCGTCATTAGGGTATTCCTGTGCAAACTGATCCATGAATCTAAACTGCTGTAATTTATATAAATCCCTTCCAGTTTTTAAAGCCATTTGTCTCATCAGGTTAAAATTTACAAAAGAATCTCCTCCCATATTCATAAGATTTATATTTTTTAAGGAGGTTATATTACTGTTAAAGCACTGAATCACAGTATCTACAGGCAAACCTGATTTAAAGTGGCTACTTACGCCCACAGAATATTGCTCAATAATAGGTTTATAAGTTTCGTACGTTCCATGTTTATTAAGCATGTTATCAATAACACTTAAATTTGAGGCTTGATTGTGAATATTAGCAAGATCTTTTGAGACTTGACTTGTTGATCCTCTTGAAGCTAAATTTGAGTTTAATCCAAGAAAAAGAGCTTCCATTTGAACTATAGCTCCGATGTCCCTACTTTGCTGGGCATTTTCTTTTGTAAGTTCTTCCAGATTAGAGCAATAGCTGTTGAATAGAGTTTCGTTGTCATCTGAGCGGCCTCTATCTGGAAAAATATTTATTAGAAATCTGATATTATCCAGGGTCCTTTTTAAGATATTTGAATCAATTCTATTAGAATTCATCTGGAAATACCTTTTTAGCTTCTGAGAGGTTAAATGTTTGAATGTTTTTTAAACCAGCAAATGTTTTTAGATTGAAAGCTACCAAAGGCGCAATAGGAAGACTTCCTATAATTTTATCAGCATCTTCCTTTTTCCCTTCAGCGAAAAGTTTTCCAGCCCTGTTACAGCATTCTGTTCTCTGTTCTTTTGTATATTCAACATCATACTTTTTTCTGCATTCAAAGTATTCTTTCCAATCTGCTTCTGTCATTTCGTAGGTTTTGTACAAAGGATCTTTTGGTAGTTTATTTGGAAGAGTCATATCAGTTTACCCTCTTTTTAATTGTTAATATGGAGTTACTATGTTCAGTATAAACTAAAAATTAGACTAATAATTCAACTTTTTCTCTCATAATCTCTCATCTCATAATTGTTCTCTGTTATAAGATTTTGTAAGGATGGATAGTAGTTAAACAGTAACATCCAAAAATTAGGATATGTGTCAACTATAACATTTTCTTCTTTACAGATGAAAAGACAAAAAACGATCTGCTCTAAGGGAATAAGGAATTCATGTTCTGAATCTTTGAATAAAAAGCAGAAATCACAGTTTCCGCATTCTGGACAATAAAAATCATCAGCCTCGTTTTGATATTTTGCTATGTTTTTGTCTGAATAATCTTCTTTTTTATTTTTTTGAATGTATATCTCAGCTTGTTTGATCCAATTATTATCCAAAGTCGGAATTTTATGATTAGCATCTGCTATGAGAATACACTTTAATATATCTGAATCACTAATATAAAAAGATGAAATGTTATCTTTTAATTCAAAGTATAAAGGTTCTTCGGTATCTTCTTTTGATACTTTATTTTCTTCTGTCATGGGGAAAACTCTTAAAAAAGCTCCTTAGAAAAAGGATCATGAAAATGGTGCTGAAGCTGTAGAAGTCTTTGGAGTAGCTATTGAGGGGATAAAGTCTATCTTTCAATATCAGATTTGTTTTTACTAATATTCAATTCTTTATTGATTGCACTGGATGGAAGCTTGTTAAAGTTATTCTTTGAAGAGTCAAATAATAGTGTTCCAGCATCGCCAACAACGCCAAATTTATCAGCTAATCCAGATTTAAAAACAATATCAGCGTTTTTAGCAAGATTTTTTACTACAAGATCATGATGACTTCTATCAGTGAATCGTTCTTTTCCTGTTTTGTCTTTTAATCCGATTTCATATCTAGCTAGACACCTACTCCAGCTAATTTCAGCAGGGCAAGTCTTAATACAAGCGAAAGTTTTGAATCCGTTATCTTTTAATTCCTTTAATGTTTTTAAAGGCGTTTCTGCTGTTCTAAATGTGCCTTCAATAACAACGTTATACTTTTCTTTTATAGCTCTATCTATTAGATATTCTGTAACTTTTCCTGCAAACTTAGCTGTTATTTTTGAACTGTCTTTGCCGTATTTTTCCTGAATTTGTGAGAATTTTGGATGCCAACTTCTATATTCATCTCCGTTTATGCAAACAACATTAGGCGTTTGATTTTTAATGCTATCTGTTAATACAGATTTACCAGATCCTGGCTGCCCACCAAGCACAATTCCAATAGCTTTTCCTTTGGCAGGAGTTATCTCACCATTTTTAATGGAATTGGTCCAAATTCTTTGGAGTCTTTTTTCTGATGGCTCTACATTTATTAATTCAGACTCATTTAGATTATTCATTTTGAAATTTCCTAATCTAGGACTTCAGGAAGAGATTTGAATTTTTCTTTCATAGAATCTAACTCTGTTTTGACTTTATTTATATCTATGTTTTGAGGAGCTGTTCTCAATAGATAATCTCTAATATCAGCGCACCTATTAAATTCTTTTGGAAGATCTGAATCTTCTAAAAATCTATTTGAAATGAAAGCAGCAGTTGCAGAAACATCTTCAATTAGAACGTCTTTTTCCATCAAAGTACACATATTTGTAACTCCTTTAATATTTATCTACTACCATCATTATAATTCAAAAATATGAATACTTACTTAATCTTAACAAGCAAATCCTGATTCGATTTATCACTACTGTATTTCATCAATTTTGACTTTCATTTCTTCCCACTTTTCTTGTCTATAATCACTTCGTTTGTTATTGATTAGGTTAGTGAATCTAGTTAAGTTGATCTGAATTGTTTGTTTGTAAAGTTCTTTTATTTCATTTAGGCGAGAGTCTTTTAAAAATATTCTGAAGTCTATAGATTGATCTCCTGTGCTTTTTTCTATTTTTAGATTTCTAAACTCAATAAATATTTCGAGAAATGAATTTGTGGCAGATGATATTTGCTTTTTACTTTTTACATTTGTTGACTCTAATTTTATATTTTTGCATTGAGCTAATGCCTTAGCTACTGGGTGATAGTTGTCATCTATTACAAATTGCTTATAAATGCTGTGAGATTTTAGAATATTTGCAAAAGTCCAAGGTAAATTATTTAAGTAAGAAGAGCTGTAGTTATAGCCAGATGATCTTAAATATTCTTTAAACATTTCTATTTTCTGTGTTGTAGAAAAAGAGATGCCAGTATCTTGCTCCAATATGTAAAAGATCCTATCTAACTGATTTTTTACAGTGTCAAGAATAGTAAGACTGAGAGGATCTGTGTTTTTTCTTGTTTTAGAAACATTTCCAAAAGAAGAATAATTACCAGAGGCTAAAATACACTCCTTATATGAAGATTCATTGTATTGAGCAAGATTCGGTATGCTCTTATTATAGTGTTTCATGTAAGGTTGCGGAGAATTGCTATTTCTTGTCTCATAGCCAACAAGTAAAGTTGGATTATTACAGCAAGGACAAACTCCATGATAAGTAGTTACTTCTCTACCATTCTTCTTTGTTGTCTGTATCCATGGTTGATTCTTTTCTGGAAGAGTATCAAGAAAAGATTCAACAACCTTTGTAGGATCTGAATCTACTAGATAAGTTTTACTTGAATCAATTTTTAACTTATATTCTCTCAAGTTAGCCTCGATATGTCATTTACACCATATTGTAAATTTTATTGTCTGATTAATCGCTTTTAAGTTCAATTCTTAAATGTTCAATATTTGGATAGAGTGCTTCTAGTTGATTCCACCAATGCTCTTCAATTTCTGGAACTTGACCTTCTGCTTCCGCAATGAGCAAACACTCAAGGATCTTCGATAATGGTATATGAAAAAGAGAATTTTCATTTTTAAAAGTAAATACTAGATTTTCTCCGCAGTTTTCACAAAAAAGGTTATTGATCTTTGTTTTGTCTTTTGCAAATAGGTTCTTTAAAGTCTGAATGTTATCTTTCTTTTCTTGTTTCATAGAGAGAACTCTTAATTAAAAAAAGCTTCCTCCTAAAGGTAGAGGAAGCAATAATGAGGCAAATATAGAATTAGGATTTTTTATTATTAGAACTCTTCAGGATAAGCTTTTTTAGCTTCTGTTAAGTTGTATTCTTGAATAGCTTTAAAGCCAAATCTTGTCTTTGCACTTAACATGACATTAGCAGGTGCTGGAAGTCTCATCATGAGCTTTTCAGACTCTTCAATTTTGCCTGCTTTTCTCAGGTCAATGGCATCTCTAAAGATAGCTTGTTGCTGCTCTTTATCCATTTCAATATCGTACTTTTTACGACACTCAAAATATTCATTCCAGTCAGCTTCGGTCATTTTGTCTTTGTTTACTAAAGGCATCTTAGGTGTATTCATAGTTAACGCTCCAATTCTTTATTTTGATTATGAGCACCTGCTAGGTGTGGGTTCATTTGCATACTCATGCCTGAGTTCTGTTGCAGCTGCTGTTGTTGCTGATTTAAGTTTGGCTCTGCAGCCTTTACTAAATTCTGAGCTAATGCAGCTTTGTAGAGAGCATTAATAAATTCAGCCTGACGTGAATTAAAATTGAAATAAACGCCTAAAGCCTTGTTATCAATAGGGTAAGATTTGCCATTAGGTGACATCAAATAAGCATATACAGGCTTCTCTTTGTACTTCATGTTGATATTAAATCCCTTGTCACGATTTCTTAAAGCTTGTCTTAGACTCTTGCCAAACTCCCAGAGCCATGTTTTCTGATTCTCTATGTATCGTTCGTTTGCCATGCCGATTCCACGCATTACAGCATGAGCAAGACCTTCGCCTTTTTGGCTGATATTGAGCTTTACATTTTCTCCATCTTTTTGGAACTTCATCTTCATGTCGCCTGATTTAACAGTCATTTTAAAGTTGTCTGTCATCATTCCTGCAGGCATAACTTCAGTAAAAGGATTCATGAAGAAATTCTGCTCAAATACAGGGAATGTGAGAATTGACCTGCCAGGTTGAACAATGTTAGCTGCTATCTGCTGGGCTTGATTATCTAAGCACTGACGTACTGGATCTTGAGGAAGACCATCTTTAAATTGAGTGTTTTGATCAAGAATAATAGGTAAATATGGGTTATCAGTTTGAATGTAAGGCAACTGAAGAGGACTTTCAGCTGTAGCAACTTCAGGTGCTGGATCTTTTCTTAAAGCATCAAGATCTCGAATTGCATTAGTCTGTGCTTGAACTCTGTCAGCACCGTCTGCAATATCTTGCTGATTATCCATAAGCTCATGCTTATTAGTGAGTTCATATTCACCATCAACGATCTCAGGCTCAACATCAATGATGTCACCTTCTCTGCTGTTGTCTTTTAACTCATTCTTCTGCTCATGCTCTGCAGGAAGAACTTCAGGGAAAAGTTCGATTTCATCAATAGCAGCCTTTTCTAATGCAGCATCCTTTTCTACCATAGGATAGAAAACTTCAGGAGCATCTTCAGCATGATTGCATTCATTAGTAAAGCCAATAAGCTTGATTTGATCATCAAGGCCTACTTTAGATTTATCTTCTAGAGCTCCTTTGATTTCTTGACCTGACTGGCCTAAGTAATACTGCATACATTCAAGACTGTCTAAAGCTTTTTGCTTGTTTTCAAGCTGCAGATCGCTCAGTTTGTCTTCAGGCAGTGCAATAATTTCAGGCTCTATAGGCACTTCTTTAGTAAACCATTGAGCTTTGATAGCGAATACAAGATCTTTGATTAGATCTTTACTGCTTGAAAGTGAATCATGAATACCAGCTTTGATCCCATCGAAATCCTCTTTTAAAGTCTCTCTATGAGAAAATTCAGTAGCTGTTCCTTCAATAGTCGCCATATAAATTCTCCGTTAACGTTCAATATCTGGTGATTTATGTGATTGTGTTGGTGAATTGAGAACTGTGAGATCAGAGTCATTATTAAAGCCAACGACTTTAACCTCGTCATCAAGTAGTGGTGCTACAGGCGTTTTATCTGTAGCAGTTTGATTTATATTGTTATTAGGTGTCTGCTCTGCTTTATCAAAGTTTGCAAACAAGTCTGTAAGTGATTGAGGAGTCTCTTTTGATTCTACAGGTTCAGCTACAGCTTCTATGATTTGATTTTGAGCTTTGCTGCATTCTTTAGAATACTGCTCAAATACAGGTACAATCTGCTCTTTATAATCAGCTAAACGAGCTTTTCTTTCTTTTAATTCTTTTTGTTGAGAGTATTCTGAAGTATATAAAAAGTCTTCATCACCTTTTAAAACACCGTCAACATAATCTCTGATGTGAGTTGAAAGATCTGAGTTTTTAGGTTCACTTCCGATGTCATAGCTAATATGTTCAAAGCTTTCATCTTTAAAGCCTACGCCTGAGGCATTTCTTTTGAAGTAAAGAACAGAAAACAGTGATTTGTCATAGCCACTGTCAGGAGGATAGCTATTGTTCAATTTTTGAACAACTTCATTAGCTTTACTCAAAGGCAGAAATCTATTTTTGCCAAAAGCTTTCTCAAGCTCTTTACTTTCTGACCAGTGCAAATATGCCATAGGAGGCATTTCAAATTCTAAAGAAGTCCTGCTCGCAGTTTCAGGATCATGAGCTACAGCATCCACAAGTCTTTCTACAGACCATTCTTCATGATCTTCTCGTGTTTGAGAGTCTTCTTTAGGAATAGCAGAAAGAGCTGTCTTAGTGTAAATTTCCTCGAAAGTGTCAAAATCTACATCCTGATAATAACCTCTCTCTTTGCCTTTGTTATAAATCTCTCTGTAGCCCTTTTCGGCTTCTTCGACTATAGCAGATAGCTGCTTAACAACATCATCGTTTTCTCTTTGAGAAGTTAAAGTTTTAGCATCTGCTACAGCAGTTTCAAGATTTTGCTGGGTGATAGGTTCTGAATCTGTTAATAGTTTTTGATTCTGGCAGGCTTCCTTAGTCTTTACATACTCAGGATCAAAATTCATGATGTAATCACTGATTTTTTCAGCATCACCGCAAGCTCTTAAAATCTCTTTTGGCTCTTCCTTTAAATGGGCGATCCATCCTTTGATATAAGCTTTGTTGTTCTCAGAAATTTTGGGAGCAATGCCTAACATCATGTTAACCATCGCACTTCCAATCTCAGCTCTTAATTCTTCACGAGCATATTTTTGAGTATGCTTGTCTTTAGCAAAGTCTCTATTCAGTCTTGAACTGTGACCAGTCCAATGAGAGAGCTCATGCAATGCTGTAGAGTAATAATTTTCAGCATCGTGATATTGATTAGGCAGGGGAAGCGTGATTTTATCAGCTAATGGACTGTAGTGAGGCACAAGACAGGTAAGCTCATTACTGATGTTAGCTTTAGATGCTTTTAACAAGTTTTCAGCACGCTCTACAGGAGTCCACTTATGATCTGGCTGTTCAATTTCAGGTATCTTTGGAAGATTAAGACCTTCAAACTGCTCAACATTAAAGACCATAAATGGCTTAGGAAACATCATTTCTCTATATTGTTTCTGGCCTTTATCATCCAAGACAGGATTGCCTTCTTCATCCTTAACTAATACCAAAGTAGGCTTGAAGTTAAAGCCCCAGATGCAATGTTCTCCTTTTTTGACTTTGCCTCCTAACTCATTAGCCTGAGACATGGTCATGAAACGAGGATCTCTATAGCCTCTAATGTAGCTTTTTAGAGCAAAGTTAAATGAGTTCATGCCCTGATAGACAGTGCCGTTTGCTGGATTGAAAGGCTTGATGTATCTAAACTTATCAAAGCCAGAATGCCAGGGGAGAGTTTCTTCCTCTAAAGCTTTTATGAAGATGTCAGCAATTTCTTTAGCTGTATCTGAATAATGATCCTTTTTAGGCTGGTCCGTTTTACGCTTGTAAGCCATTTTTAGACCTCTTGCGCAGCTAAGACTAATTCAGTTTCTGCATCTTCTTCAGCTAGCTCCTGCTGAGTCTTATTTTTCTCATCTTCAGCTCTGTAGCCTACAGCTTCCGCTTCTTCCTTTGAGATGAATAATTCAGGATGCTCTTCGGCTAGAGTCTGAATGCGTTCTTGCAGCCTTTCTGCTAAAACGTTATTGCTGATGACTGCAGCTGCAGATCGGTGTACTAGACTTGTATGATTTTCAGTATTGCTATCCATATTTGCTCCTTTTTTATGTATTTTTTTAGATTTCCGTTTTTAAGATTTATCTTTGTAAAATGGTGAGTTAGATAAAAAATCAAAAAAAAATAATGATTTTTTAGTGTAATTTTTTATGTTATATTGCACGCAAAATATTTAACTTATTGATAGATAAAACTTTTAAATTCTCTCTTAGAGAACGGCATAGAGCTAAAAACAAGAACAGCACCACTCAAAAAGAGTCTTAAATCACTTGTTTTAACCTTATTGCTTGCCACTTCGAGCGTTGATGCTCAATCATTTGATGAGTTTGATGCGCTTGCAGATAAGTGCGCTCCTGACGTATCAAAAGATACATTACAGGCTCTCATAAAAACTGAGAGCAGTATGAACCCCCTCGCTATCGCTGTAGTAGGCGGAAAAGTAAAACAACCCACTTCGCTTAAAGATGCATTAAATCTTGTCAAAGAGCTTGAAAAGAATGGCTCTAACTTTTCATTAGGCTTAGGCCAAATCAATAAAAAGAATTTCGATCGTCTTGGTGTTACTGCTGAAGAAATGTTTGAGCCTTGTAAGAACCTACAGGCAGCTCAACTCATTCTTAAAGAATGCTTTTTAAAGGCACAAAAAGAAGACAAGACAGAGGGCAAACAGTTAGGTGATGCCTTGTCTTGTTACTACTCAGGAAATGAGCAGACTGGATATAAAGGCTACGTTCAGCAGGTAGTTTCTAATGCTGACGAATACGCTTCAGTAAAAATCCCATCCATAAAGGAAGTTAAAAAAGAATTGAAAAGCAGGCCTGCAGTTGTCGCTGTCACTTCAACTGCAGGTACTGAGTCAATCATGATCGCATCAGATCATGCTCATGCAGGTGGCTTGATTAGCTCTCAAAGAGCTAATTCAGGCCTTATTTTTTAATAGGTAAATAAAAAATGAATAAAAGACTAATTAAAAATCTTGGTTTAGTGGCTCTTGTCGCAGGTCTGTGTGTTTGTGATCAGGCTTTTGCTGCAGGTGCAACCGATGTGAAGTCAAAGCTGCAGACTATCTTGGATGTAGTACAGGCTTGCGGTGTTGTCATTGCTACAGGTGCTATTGTTTGGGCTGGCTTTAAGATTGCCTTCCAGGGTGAATCTTTACGTAATGTAGCAGGTCCTCTAATCGGTGGCATTATCGTAGGTTGCGCTGCTTATTTCGGTGCTCTGTTAGTTAACTAAAAGAGTAGGAGAGAGCATCAATGTCAGATCAAGAAAGCAAGTACGTGCTTAACAATGCGCCTATTTTTAAAGGTGCAACCAGACCTCCTTGTGTTTTAGGTATTCCGATTACTCCATTCGTGTTTGTAGCTGGAGGCATTCTGATAGCAAGCCTTGTTATTTGGATCCCATTAGTGCTCTCTCTTATTCCCATTCTCTGGGTAATGCACAAAATTGCTAAAGATGACGATCAGAGATTTTTACAGCTCTGGCTGTCATACAAGCTCAACATTCTTGGCAGTAACAGGCACTTGTTTACTGGATATAACTCTTTATTCCCAGTTATTTATAAAAAAGACACTAAGAGACAATAAATGCAAGAAGAACTACTAGAGAACAGAGTACGCCTGATGCAGTCTGCTAAGAGCGTAGGAAAGTTTATCAATTTGTCATCTGTAATTGCGCCTTCTGTCGTCATCGGCAGAGATGGTGAATTAGTGACAACCTGGAAAATTCAGGGTATGGCTTTTGAGACAAGTGAAGACATCACTTTAGATGGTGCTATCAATTCACTGAATATCTTATATCGCTCACTAGCCTCAAATAAGACTGCTCTTGCAGTCCAAATTCATCGACTAAGAAGACCTATGACAGATGAGCTGTCAGCTTGTGAAGAAGCAGGCTTTGCTCATAACCTTTCAAAGGCATACAACAAGAAAATAGGTCATGAGTCGCTCATGTCAACTGAGCTCTATTTCACTCTTATTGAAAAGAGAAAATCATTAAAGAAAAGAAAGCGTACAGCTGCAATGATTAGGCAGGAGCTTTTGGCTCGTTTAGAAGTCTTTAATAAGATTTCTGAAAATGTAGAGCGTTCTTTAAGCTCTTTTTCACCTAAGAGATTAGGTGAATATAAGAAAAATGGTAAAGAATATTCTTCACAGTTATCTTTCTATAACTTCCTTGTTACTGGCTTATGGCAAAATGTAGTTATTCCAAAATGTCCTTTATATGAAGCTTTAATGCCAGAAGCTATCTTTACAGGCTCGGATTTCTTAGAAATTCAAAGCGCAAACGGTCATAAGTTTGTGCAGTCTTTAGAGTTTAAAGACTATGCTCAAAGTAGCTATTCAGGCATTTTAGACGGCCTTTTATATCCTGATGTTAATGCTGTAAAGAAGCCTTATATCTTCATTGAAACTCAAACTTTCTGCTTCTTATCAAGATATGATGGTCAACACTTCCTTGAGTTACAACAAAAGCAGCTGCTGTCATCAGAAGATGCTGGCGTTTCACAAATTCAGGCAATGTCAGCAGCTATTGATGGTGTTGTTAACGGTGATTTCTCTATTGGTGAGTACAGCTACAGCTTAACTCTGTTTGCTGATTCTTATCAGGAAGTAAAACAGAACACCGCAGATGCTGCTAAGAAGCTTCAGGATGAAGGCTTTTTAACATTCTTAAGTACATTGGCACTTCCAGCAGCATTTTTCTCTCAGTTGCCTTGTAACTTAGCTTTACGCCCTCGTTTAGCAAAGATCACATCTGTTAACTTTGCTCAGTTAGCTCCTTTACATAATTTCATTTCAGGAAAAAGAGACGGTAACCCTTGGGGAGAAGCCCTGGCTCTGCTACAGACTCCATCAAATCAGCCTTATTACTTCAACTTCCATACAAGTCCTATAGGTGAAGACTCTTTTGATAAAAAGACTCTGGCTCATACCACAATCATCGGTACATCAGGTTCTGGTAAGACTGTTTTAATGAACTTCCTGCTTTCTATGGCACAAAAGTACAGAACACCAACACAGAAGATGACTACAGTCTATTTTGATAAAGATCGTGGTGCTGAAATTGCTATTCGTGCGTTGCATGGTGGTTATTTAACCGTAGAAAACGGCAAGCCTACAGGCTTTAATCCGTTTCAGCTTGAATCAAATAAGGCAAATATTCAGTATTTGATTTCATTTGTTAAGTTGCTTTTATCCATGGATGGAATGCCTATCACCGCAGCTGAAGAACAGCAGATCCAGCACGCTGTAGAAGGCGTGATGAGTATGCCTAAAGAGTTAAGAAGACTGGGCTTAGTGCCACAAAATTTAACCGATGGTCTTACTCGTGAAGAAAGACAAAACTCACTTTCAGTACGTCTTAAAAAGTGGTGTGAAGGTGGTGATCTTGGTTGGGTGTTCGATAACGAAACAGATTTACTAGACTTTGATGCTTATCCAAATTATGGCATTGATGGCACTGCATTCTTAGACAATAAAGCTGTTCGTACACCTATAGCTTTCTATCTTTTAAAGCGCATGGATCAGGTCATTGACGGCAGAAGATTCATCTTTGTGATGGATGAGTTCTGGAAATGGTTACTTGATGAAGCTTTCAGAGGCTTTGCCTTTGATAAGTTGAAAACAATGCGTAAGCAGAACGGCTTTGGCGTGTTTGCAACACAGTCACCATCTGACGTGCTTAATTCTGAAATTGCAAAGGCTGTGATTGAGCAGTCTGCAACTCAAATCTTTTTACCAAATCCAAAGGCAGATAAAAAAGAGTATATCGAGGGCTTTAAGGTCTCAGAAGCCGAGTTTATGTGGATACAAGGCTTAAAAGAAGACTCAAGAATGATGCTGATTAAGCAGGGGTCACGAAGTGCCATCTGTAAGCTCGATTTAGGATGGGCAAAAGAGCCTTTAAGAGTGCTATCAGGTTCTACAGACAATATCAATCTGATTGAACAGTTAAGAGCTCTTGTAGGTGAAGATCCTGACAAGTGGCTATCTATCTTCCAGAAGATAAAGAACGATTCAAAAACCGTAAAACATATACAGCAACAGTATGGAACGGAGCCTGAACTGTGGCTATCTCGCTATTTAGAGGAGTGTGTAAATGAAGATTAGTAAGCACGTATCAGCTTTAGCTGTAGCTTTGATGTTGTCTGCATCTCATACAGCTTTAGCTTCTGGTATTCCTACAGTTGATATTGCTAATTTGACTCAGAGTCTGACTCAGTACATTGAAGAGTTTAATCAGGCCTTAAAGCAGTATAAGACTTTAGAAAATCAGTACAAAGAGATGCAAAACACTGTTAATGAGCTTAAGAACGTTAACAACGCCTTAGAAGGCATCAATAAAGTCGGAGGCCTCATTTCTTCAGTAGATTCATCTTGGGACACTGAATACAAAAAAATCATGAATGTTAACAATAGTGACTACTACAAGACTGATGCAAGTCTTGATTCTAATGGGCAGAAGTTCAAGGCTCATTATTCAAAGCAGTGTCAGTATGAGATCAATGATGCTCTTAAAAATAACTGTAATGAGCAGGCTAATCTCAAAGCAAATGTAGATAACATCCCAGTAAAACTCTACAACAATATGCAGGATCTGATTCAGGAAGGACGTCAGGCATATAACAAAGCAGCTAATGCGCAGACAGCAAAAGACATTGCTGATGCTACTGCAGCTTTGAACTTTGTAAATCAGAAATTTGAAACTCGCTTTAATGAAGCTCGTCTAGCTCGTGAGCATTTTGAGAACATGATTAGACAAGAGGAAGCTGAAAGAAAAGCAGCTATGACAGCGTGGACCAAATCAGATCCAAATAATGTTCAAAAAGTACATTTTCGTTTCTAAGGTGAGCTAAATGAATAGAGGTCTTTTTGAGCTTGTAGGTGAAGATGTAATCAAAGAACCTATAATGAATTTTACTCAGCAATTCTCTGATGCACTGATACCTACTATAACGCCAGTGTTAGTCCTAGGTTTAACTCTTTACTATGTCTTGAAGGGATATTTAGCCATGACTGGCAGATCAAACGATGCCATCATGGAGATCCTGATCCACGGTTTTAAGGTAGCTTTGATTGCTTACATTTTTATAAATACAGGAAATTTCATCAATTACAGTTGGAACTTTTTAGATTCTTCTGAGAGCCTAATTTTAAGTGCGATGCCAGGAGCTCCAGCATCATCATGGAATGCCATAGATAAACTCTGGAAAACACTTTTAGATATGTGTACAAATTGTACAAATTTAATAATGTCTTTAGATTGGTACATCATCATTTTCATGGGCTTTGTCTTCATCATTTTCCTTGTGGCAGTAGTTTTACTTACATGTGGTGCTTTTGGCGTACTGCTCGTTACCACTTTAAGTCTCGCTGTAGTTTGTGGATTTGGTCCTTTGTTTGCTGGTTTTCTGTTCTTTCCTATTACTAAATCGTGGTTTGATGGATGGTTAAAAGTTTGCTTAGGTTTAGCTTTAACCAAAGTTTTATTTGCAGCCTTTTTAACTCTTCTTTCAACAATTATTGAAGAAATCATCAATAGATGGGGCACACCAACAAGTAATGAACTTGGTGAAGTTATTGCTTACTTGCTTGGCATTATCATTGTGCTTTTTGCAGCCTCTTCAATGGTCGCAAAAATACCAACTATTGCAACTTCAATGATTGGTGGCGCAAATCTGTCTTTTGCTGGTGATGGCAGTGCTATGACATCAACATTAAAGGCTTTAAATAAAGCTGGAGGCACTATGGCAGCAGGAAAACTTATGGGAAGTATTGCAAAACAAGGAGCTGGTGCTGCAATTACAGGTGCTGGAAAGCTAGGTGCAGCTTTAGGCAGGTCAGGAATGTCTATGGCAAATCGTATTGGTCGCTCATTACAACAAATCGGAAGTAAATAAAAACATGAGACTTATAAATTTATTTGTTGGTGGGGTTATGTGTGCGTTAGTTTCAGGTTGCGCAACTCCTCCAAAGCCTACACAGCCTGAAGGTGAAAAGATTGTTATCAATCCTCATCCTGATTTATCTCTTTTAGTAAAAATCAAAAAAGAGCAGGCAAAAAACAACGCAAGAAATAACAACAATAACGAAATTTACCTAAAGGAGATAGATGATGAAATTTCTAAGTAAAAAAGATAAAGGTGCTGTTTCATCACCTAACGTGCAGACTCGTACAGCTGAATTAAACTGGGAAACTTCAAGAATTGAGCTTGTAGAAGCAAGCGAACGCAGAGCTTGGGGCATTGTTAAGATTGTAAGTTTCGCAGTTGTTGCCTTATCTATCGCTATTATCTGTCTGTTCCCATTAAAGACTACTGAGCCTTATGTTATTCAGGTAGATAAGAGCACAGGTCTTACTGACATTTTGCATATTGCAAACGCTCAGGATATTCCAGTAAGTGAAGTGATGGACAAGTTTTGGATCAACACATTTGTGCTTTCACGTGAGTCTTATGACTGGAACATGCTAAATGACCTCATCGAAAAGGTTCGTCAGCTGTCATTACCTATCGTATATGACACTTATGCGCAGCAGTTCATGAAAACAGGCAAACAAGATCCTTTAGATGACAAGTTAAAAGATAACTTCAGAATTGTTGTAAATGTAAAGAGTGTTGTTATCAACAGAGGCAGAGAAAATGTAGCTACAGTGCGTTTTTCAAAGACTACTATCAATAATGCTAATGGCAGCACAGTAGGCACTAATAATTGGACTGCAAATATCAGCTTTGACTACTATCCTGATTTTGACACATCTGAAGCTACAAGACTTGTAAATCCTTTCGGCTTTAAGGTCCTTTCTTATCAGGTTGATCCTGAGTTGAATTAAGGAGCTTGAGATGTTTAAAAGATCACTTTTAGTCGCAGTAATGTCTGCTGCTTTATTCAGCTCACAAGCTTTTGCTTTAGCTACACCTTCAAAGAGTAAGTTAGATGGCAGAATACAGTATGTTAACTACTCAGAGCACAATGTAACTAAGATTAAAGCTGTAAACGGCTTTATCACTACTATCACATTCGCTCCAGGTGAAGCTGTATCTAATTACGGTTCTGGCTACTCTACAGCATGGGAGTTTGCAGCAGCCGATAATCACTTCTTTTTAAAGCCAAAGGATAAAGAAGCTACAACAAACATCATTATTGTAACTAACCGCCACATCTACTCTATTGATGTGCAATTAGTTGATGATGAAAAGTCAGCAACTTATCAGCTTGTATATAAATATCCAGAAGATGAAGCAAAGCTAAAAGAGCGAAAAGCAAACACTAAGAAGCTGACAGATGAGCTCGAAAGGACTGATCCTAACGTGTCTGATGATCGCCCTGTAGGTAATTACCAGTACACCATGAATTTCGGTAAAGATGCTGGCTCTCGTGATTTAGCTCCAGCACTTGTCTATGACAATGGTCAATTCACTTACTTTAGATTTAATTCTCAAAAAGACTTCCCTGCAATCTACAGAGTCTCAAGCGATGGAGAATCATTAGTTAACTCTCATGTAGAAAAGGGCGTTCTAGTAGTCCATGGCGTTTATAAAGAGTATCGCTTAAGAGCAGGAAAATCAGTTGTCGGTGTCTATAACGAAAACTATAGAGGTGGCGATTTACAGCCAGCATCTGGCACTACTGTAAGCAGCGTTTCACGAGAGGTTATCAAATAATGTCAGATCAGCCAAAGAATCCAGAACAGAACGAGAATCATGACTACACACAGCAGCAGGGCATCCCTTCAGTAGCTCAAAACAATGTAGTAACACCTAATCAGAAAAACGCAAAGAAATTGCTGTTTCTTGCCTTTTTGATTGGTTTAGCTGCTCTAATTTGGGGTATTACTCATTATAAATTCAGTTCATCTGATGATGCTGATAAGCAATCTAACAGCAATTTGCAGGCTTTGACTTCATCTAAGTCAGTGACTAAGCCTGTATTACCTCCTAAAGATCCAGAGCCTGATCCTGTAGAGCCTGTACAAGCAGCAGAGCCTGAAAGTGACTTGCCTCCTTTAACAGCTAAAGCTGATGCTTCAGGCAACGTGCAGGTATCATCTGGCAGCTCTGTAAATGTAGTAGGTCCTAATGGCGAGCCTGAAGTAACTACAGAGCAGCTAAAGTATGCAGCTCCTATGATGGGTAATGTCATCAATAACTCTCAAGAGAGCAAGTCAGGATATGCTCATGAAGGTTATTCAGAAGAGGATAAAAACAGCGTACTTGAGACTTATAAGAACAGTCTTAATGGCATCAATGGAGGCTCTGAGTCTAATTTGACCTCAAAAATGAATGCAATGGAGACACCTGACGGCACTGCAAGAGTAATTAGAAAGCCTAGTTTGACTTTATCTAAAGGCACCATGATTGAGTGCATCTTAGAAACTCGTGTAGATACTTCAGTGCCAGGCATGGCTTCTTGTGTAATCCCTCAAAATATTTACTCCATGGATGGCAGAGTTCTTTTAATTGAGAAAGGCACAAAAGCTATTGGTGAGTATCAGGGAGCTGTTCAAAACGGTCTTGAGCGTATATTTATGCTCTGGTCAGAGCTTAGAACTCCTGAAGGTTTAGCTGTATCACTTTCATCACCTACTACAGATGCTTTAGGCGGTGCTGGTATGGGCGGTTATACCGATCATCACTGGTGGAAACGCTTTGGTAATGCTCTGATGTTCTCAATGGTTGCGGATGGCTTCGAATATATGGTGAATACTGCCAACTCAAACACCACTAATAACAATGTAACTTATGAGAACTCATCTGATGGTATGGATGAGATCATAAAAGCTGCTATGCAACAAAGCGGTAACATTCCTCCTACTCTAATTAAGAATGCTGGTGAACGTGTTGGCATCTTTGTAGCTCGTGATGTTAACTTCTCAAGTGTGTATAACTTACAGAAAAGGTAGCTAACTATGGCACTAAAAAAAGATGCAACCGTTAGCTATTTATTAGAGGACTTTAAGCAGTTCTTTGATGATTCTAATGTCACTGAAATTTGTGTGAATGCGCCAGGCGAAGTCTGGTGCGAAAACAAAGGCAAGTGGGTATGCACAAAAGTTGAAAAGCTCACTTATGATCGCTTGCTACAGCTTGGAATTGCTGTAGCAAAGTATGCAAATACAGAGTTTGGTGAAAATGCGCCTATTGTTTCAGCTGTATTGCCTCACGGAGAGCGTTCACAGTTTGTGATGCCCCCCGCTTGCAAAGATGGAACCATCTCAATCACCATTAGAAAGCCTAGTTTTCACGTTCGTACGATGGAAGAGTATGAAAATGATAACTTCTTTGCGAACGTTAAGCCTGTATCTCATTTAAGTGTCGAAGATCAGGAACTGATGCAGATGCAGCAGAAGATCTTAGTTGAGCAGGATGGTGCAAAGCAGGCGGTGATGAGAGCTCAGTTTTTACAAAGAGCGGTAGTTCTAGGAAAAAATATCATCATCGCAGGTGAAACTGGCTCAGGTAAGACTACTTTCATGAAAACTCTCATGCAGTCTATACCTACAGATCAAAGACTAATCACGATTGAAGACGTTCCTGAATTGCTGTGGGGACTTCCTAATCATCACAATGTGGTGAATCTTTTATATCCATCTGAAGCTAAAGACGATGCAGTAATTACTGCAGCATCTCTGATGCGTTCATGTTTGCGTATGAAGCCTGATCGCATCCTGTTAGCTGAGTTGCGTGGCGGTGAGACATTTGACTTCTTGAATGTGTGCCTTTCAGGCCACGGTGGCACCATCACTTCATGCCATGCAGGAAGCTCAAAAGGCGTTTTTGAATATCTTGCTTTAAAAGTGATGCAGTCTTCTGTAGGTAAAAGCCTTCCATATCCAGTCATTTTTAAGCTCTTACATCTTGTTTTAGATGTCATTGTCTGCATTCACAACGACAAACAGAACGGCTTAGGTCGTCATATCACTGAATTGTGGTATGACCCTGAATCAAAGTTTAAGGAGTATTAAATGGGACAGCCAAAAACGAAATTTAAGCTCAACATGATGTATGTAGTCCCTGTATTGGTGATTATTGGCTTTATAGCACTATGTTATGTAGGTTCTCTTCTTTTAATGCACCTAAACGGCTTGCCTTTAGATAAGGCAGGTCCTTTTACAGCATTCAGATATTTTCCTATTTATAAAAATTCACCTGTAAAGTCAGTAAGATTAAGTGTGATCTTCTGTGCTGCTTTCCCTTTCCTTTGTTGTATAGGTCTTGCAGTTTTAGTTTATTTAAGCAAATCAAAACAGCGTTCTCTGCATGGAGATGCTCGTTTTGCAACCTATCAGGAGATTAAGAAAGCAGGTCTTGTGGCTCGTGATGATTATGACAAGACAATCCTTGTCGGACAGTACAACGAACACGGTAAAAAAGAGTATTTGTGCTATGGAGGCTATCAGTTCGTGATGCTTGCTGCTCCTACTCGTTCTGGTAAAGGTGTCGGTATCGTTATTCCTAACTGCCTTAACTACTCAGATTCTCTCGTGGTTCTTGACATCAAACTTGAGAACTTTGACAAGACAGCAGGCTTTAGAGCAAAGAGCGGTCAGGAAGTGTATCTTTTTGCACCTTATGATGAATACGAAGCAGGAAGACAGCCTGGCAAATCAGCTCCTATGAGAACTCACAGATACAATCCTTTTGACTATATCAGTGATGATCCAGCAAACAGAATGGGTGATATTGATTCTATTGCTCAGGCCTTTTACAACAATCCTAATTCTAAAGATAAATTCTTTGATGAGCAGGCAAAAGATTTGTTCCGTGGCATCACGCTTCTGGTATTAGAGACTCCTGGCATTCCTCATACTTTAGGAGAAGTCTTTAGACAGTCATCAGGCTATGGAAAAGCTCTTCCAGAGCATTTAAATGAGATGATTGAAAAGGCAAAGGCTGAAGGCAGACCATACTCAGATGAGTGTGTGGCAGCTATAAGCCGTGTCTGCACATTATCTGATAACACTTTTGCTGGTGTAAAAGGTTCAATGCAGGTTCCTTTAATGCCATGGGCAAATCCTCGTGTAGATGCTGCAACCAGTGCCAGTGACTTTGATTTGCGTGATGTACGTAAAAAGAAGATGACAATTTATGTGGGAATTACTCCTAATAAGCTTGCTGAAGCTAAAAACATCATCAATCTTTTCTTTGATCAGCTCATAAATCAGAACACCAAAACTCTTCCACAACAGGATAAGAGCCTTAAATATCAGTGTCTTCTGGTATTAGATGAGTTCACAGCAGCAGGCAAAATCAATCAGATTTCGCAGTCAATCTCGTATCAGGCTGGTTACAACATGAGAGTTCTGACCATTATTCAGAACAAATCTCAGTTAGAAGATGTCTACGGCAAACCAGGTGCCCTAACACTGATGTCAAACCATGCTCTGATGATTATGTATGCTCCATCACCAGTAGTGCAGTCAGATGCTAATGAATACTCTGAAATGCTCGGTTATCAGACTGTAAAAAGCACATCTCATTCTCGTTCTTTCGGTAAACAAGGCTCTCGTTCCGATTCAACCTCAGACCAAAAGAGAGCTCTGATGCTCCCTCAAGAGTTAAAAGAGATGGATATGTGGGAGGAGATTGTCTCTTTAGAGCATACAAAGCCTATAAGATGCGCCAAAATCAAATACTTTGAAGATCCTACCTTCACAGCTCGTGTCGATTGGGATGTTCCTGACATTCCTTTAGTTGATTTGGAAGAATTTCTAAAGACAACTAAGGCAGGAGCTCAGATCCTCACTCAAAATACAGCTCCTCAAACACCTCAGGATGCAGCTGATATATCAAAGTTAGGTCAGGATGATGAGCCTAGTCAGGATGAGATCATCACCAAACTTGATGGCATCAAGGAAGATAAGCTCAGTTCATTAGTTTCAACTGTTTCAAAAGAAAAAGCTGCACAGAAGATGACTATTCCAGAGCTGAAACTGAACTATGGCGGAAAGTCTGAAGCTGACAGAAATCAGCTGTTCGCAGACTTCTTTGGCAGTGTAGCTGAAGATGAAGACTCTACAGCTACAGACAATATTGCATCTTCAAATGACGAAAGCTCAAATGCAGCAGCTAATGATGATGCTACAGACAACATAAGTGAAGAAGAAAAAGAGACTTTAGCTCTTATGAAAGGTTTGGCTGTAGAAGAGCCTTCTGAAGCTCCAGTAGCTCCAGCACCAAAAGCAGAAACTAAGCAGATTTCAGACACAGAAAAGCAGGAGCTTGTTGATGATGTCTTATCTCATTTTGGCTTTAACACTGCAAAGACAGCAGATGAAATACCTGAGAACTTTGAAGACATCAATGCTCAATTAGCTTCTATGTTTGGTAATGCTTTGAGTGCATAGGTGAGAGTTTATGACCACTTATGCACCTGATTTAATCAATGATGTAGCTAAGTTTGTAACAAACATCAGATTAAAGACAAATCAGCTTGTAATCAATGACAAACAACAAGAGCTAAATGTGCTTAAAGAGCATTTAGCAAGGTTAAACAACAATCAATTATCTACTTCTACTAATAACGGAGATTTAAAAATGACAGAACAGAACGATAAATCACAAGCTTCACAGCAGCCTTCAGACAAAGTCCAGAATTATAAGATTTATGTCTATAGGGAGCCTGAACTAAATACCATTGTGCCAAAGTCAGGAAAAAATGCTGGTAAAGAGATTGATGTATTAAGCGTTAAGGTCTTGCATCGAAACTATGAAATTGATCCTACATCAGGCGATTTCATCAAAAAAGATCCTACATTCATGACTCTTAAAAAGTATGGTGATGCTAAAGACAACGTTAAGCAGTTAGCCTCACTCATTCAGCCTGGTATGCAGTTACGAGTAAGTGGCTCTTTAACCTCTCATGAATATGAGTTTAAAGATCAGAAAACAGGCGAAATGAGAAAACAGACTGCTTTAGAGCTTAATGCCAACAATTTGATGCTTGATTTATCACAAAAAGGCTTAAAAGGTATCAATTTTGAGCAGCAAAAACAGAATGAGCAGACGGTATCACAGGCTCAGCCTCAGCAGTCTCAGGTACAGTCTAAAGCCGATGCTACTAAAGATTTATAAAGGAGTTTTTATGAAGATCTTAAAACTTATTGCCTTATCAGCTCTTGTATATTCTTCAGCTTCACTTGCTATTTCTTCTGGAATTAAGAGTAACAGAGAGAATGAATGTGCTATCTGGTTGTGTCTTCCAACAGGTTTTGCTGGCCCTGGTTGTTCTGCTGCTCACCGTGCATTTATAAGCAGAGTAACAGACATAAGTCATAAAGGTGTAAGACGTTATACTGATATTCCTAACTTTGGTGTTTGTAAGGATGACGAGCCTAAGCAGCAGACTGTAAATGTGCCAAAGAGTGACATTGCATATGTCACTTATTATGAAATTAAGATGCCTGCATATAACACGGCTACACGCTGGGAGTGGGTATATGAAGAGAAATCATCATTTCAGTACGGCTGTGACAAGGTAGAAAATCATAAATGCTACAAGCGTTTATATCAGGTAGTTGCAGCAGTATCTACAACTCCAGCACGAACTTTTGAATCAGCTACACCTACACACAAGTATAAGACTATCAATATTGGTCAAAGAGACTATACAGAAAAGACAGCACCATATAAAGCTGTTTCTGAAGTGCGTGTAGATGGCAAAACAGTCGGCGAACGTTACTACAGATAGCAAAAAGGCAGTTAAGTATGAACAGACTATTTATTGCTGAAAAGCCATCTGTAGGAAAGGCTATAGCTGAAGCTTTAGGCAAAACAAAATCAGATAAAGGCTACTGTGAGACAAAGTCAGGCGATGTTGTAACATGGTGCTTTGGGCACCTCATGGAGTTAGCTACTCCAGATGTTTATTTACCTGACGATGTTCCTACAACAAAGAGCGGATCAAAGGTATGGCGTGAACAAGATCTTCCGATTGTTCCTGACAGATGGAAGATTCAAGTTAAAACTGACTGTAAAGCTCAGTTTAATGTCATCAAAAAGCTTGCACAAAAATCAAACATCACCACTATTGTGAACTGTGGTGATCCTGATCGTGAAGGTCAGCTTTTAGTTGATGAGATTTTGTCTTTTATTGGCAATAAAAAGCCTGTTCTGCGTTACTGGGCCTCAGCTGTAGACAGTGCATCTGTTAAGAAAGCACTGTCCTCACTTGAATCAAATGAGAAGTTTGTAGGCATGAGATACGCTGCACTAGGAAGAAGTCACGCTGACTGGCTTATAGGCATGAACGCTACAAGAGCTTTTACACTTGCTTCAAGAAGAAGCGGTAATGGCTCACTTCTGTCTGTAGGAAGAGTGCAAACTCCAACGCTTAACCTTGTAGCTACACGAGATCATGAAATTAATAACTTCAAGCCTCAGACTTATTATGTGTTTAAAGGCAACTTTAAAGCAGCAAATAAGACTTTCACCGCTACACTGCAGTATGGTGATGCTCAAAAAGGCTTGGATAGTGAAGGCAGACTTATTGATCTTAATGCTGCAAGATTGCTGCAGCAAAAGCTCTCTTCTGTAAAGAAAGCTAAAGTAATTGAGTTTGAGACTAAAAATAAAGATAAGAATGCACCTCTAGTGTATTCATTAGCATCAATTCAAGCTGAAGCTAACGCTAAATATGGATACTCTGCAGAGCAAATTCTAAATATCTGTCAGGCTCTTTATGAAAAGTACAAGCTCACTACTTATCCTCGTTCTGATTGTGAGTACCTGCCAACAGTTCAACATCAGGATGCAGCTAAGGTCTTAAGAGCTTTATACTCATTTCACACAGAGCTTAAATCAACAATTTCAAAGGCTAATCCATCTTTAAAATCCAAAGTATGGAACGATAGCAAAATAACAGCTCACCACGGCATCATTCCAACACAGCAAGTAGGCAATTTATCTGAGTTAAAAGACGATGAAAGAAAGGTGTATATGCTTATTGTGAAGCGTTATTTAAGCCAGTTCTTTCCTCCTGCAAAGCTGTTAGCTACTACCATTAAAATGGATGTTTCAGGTGAAGTATTTGCCTGCAAAGGCTCTGTAATAGTTGAAAATGGCTATTTAGCTGTTTATGGTGGTGAAGATGATACTGCAGAGCAAGACAAAGATGACGAAAAGGAAGACTCTCAAAGTCTTCCAAAGCTATCTGCAGGTGAAATCGTTGATGTTCTGCAGGTGTCACCTGTCACTGCCCAGACAAAGCCTCCAGCATCTTTCACTGAAGGTACACTTATCAAGGCAATGCAAAATATTTATAACTTTGTGCCAGATGGCCCTTTCAAGAAAGTATTAAAAGATGGTGATGGTATTGGAACATCTGCAACCAGAGCAAGCATCATTGCTGAACTTAAGAAAAAAGGCTTTTTAGAGCTCAAAGGTAAGAAAATAAAAGCAACTCCTGTAGGTATTAAGCTTTTATCAGAGTTACCTGATTTATGTAAGAATCCAGTGCTTACAGCAATGTTTGAATCACAGCTAAAACTTGTAGAAAGCGGAAAAATTACATATAAGCAGTTTGAAGAAAAGCAAAAAGCTTTTGCTCTACAGCTCGTAGAGAAAGCATCAAAGCTGACGATTGAACTTCCTGATGGTGCAACTTCTGGAACTAAAAAAAGCACAAAAAAGAATCCTTTTAAGTCAAAATCAGGCTCTAATCCATTCAAGAGGTGATTGCTATGGAAAGTCCCTTAAATCCTTATAGAGCTTTCATTCTTGGAGAAATATATAAAGCTGGTAATGAGCTTGATTCTGTAAGAGCAGCATTAAAATCAGCTTTAACATCTAAGCAAGTCAATATCTTTACTACAAAATCAATGATTCTTATAGATAAGATCCAAACTTTAAACAGGATCTTATGGGCATTAGAAGTCATGATCAAAGCTGATATTGTTTCAAAAGAGAACAGTCAGGAAATCATCAATATTTTTAATGAGTTAAAAGAAGTTCAAGAAAATATTGATTTAATTTATCGTCTAAAGTCTACAAGATTAGTTGAATTAGTATTAGAATTGATTGAAAGAAAAAAACATATATCACCTGATGAAATAGTTGGTCTTATTTAATTTAGTTTTGTTAACAAGGAATTTTGAACATGAAAAAGCTTTCTGTAATCGCCTTAACTTTAGTTGCTTCAACTGTAGTTTTATCAGGTTGCGGTGAAAAGAAGATTGAACCTAACAATTACTATTGCACTAACCCTTTTGATGGTGGTAAGTATGGTACTAAAGAATCTTTTAAAGAATTGGCTAGACAAGGTAGAATTGACGACCCATCAGATTTTATGTCTCAGTGCATTTCTAAGAAATTAGGATCTTTTGGAGAAGAGTTACGAAATTTAAGAAAAAAAGCTACAGACTGTATGTATCAAGATTTTAATCTATCTCCTGAAGAGAAAGCTAAAAATGATAAATGTAGAAATGCTCCAAAAGAGCTGATTGAAAAGTGGAAGAAAGAAGCAGAAGCTGAATAAGGACATTCTTAAAATGAATGATCAACTTCTTCAGTATCTTTCATCTTGTAAGCAGAAGCTGGACTACTACGAGAGACTAGAAAAGGCTTATAGTTACTGTAAACAGTCCATTTTTGCCTGGATAATTTTTACTGCTTTGAAAATAGTCTGTTTTTCACCTGTTCTAGCCAGTTTCACATTATGGTGTTTAGAGTTTATATACATAGGTGATTTTCTACAGTCTCTTTTTGGAAGAGAATCCTGTATGTATGTTTTAATGTCATTGTTTGCTGCTCTTTTCTTTGTACTTTCTGTTAAAAAGAGAGCTGACAATAAGCAAACAATCAAAGACATTAAAAAGATCTTCTCAAGCCCTGAATACCATTCTTTCTATCAGCAAGCTTCATCTGTGCTAGGTCAAAAGTATTGTACCGCTCATGCTTGTGGTAGATTTCTTGAGTACATTTCAAGCGGAAGATGCTCTGATTTGATGATGGCAAAGAATATCTATGAGCAAGAACTTGCTCAAGAAAGAATTGAAAAGGCTATTAGAGACAGAATTTCTTCTGATCTTGCAGCTGAACAGCAAGAAAAAAGTCGTCAGCAGGCTCAAAGAGCTGAAGCTGAACGTATTCAGCAGGACACCTACAGAAGAATGCATAATAACTAGAATTTTGTCCTAAACGAAAACAAGTATATTAAACAACACAAAGAGGCTTATATATGAATATTCCAGACAGATTACCTAACCCTCCAAAGTATGAAGGTAGCTTATGTCAAAAGATGACTGAAGAAGACTGGATTGAGTACTTTGCTAATAGAGAAAAGTATGACAAGGCTATGTCTGAAACTGAAAAAAAAGAAATATTAGAAGAAACAGAAAAATTGACTTTAAAAGGAAAATTAAAAGAAGCAAAGGTTCTTGCAAAAAAAATACCAATGAAACCTTACCTAGCATTCTGTTTAAAATCTACAGGTGGGTTAAAATTATTAAGTACATTCAATTTATACGAAGCTAAGTTGGAATATCCAAATGAGTTTTGATTTAGATTCTATAAAAGATATTAATTTGCATTTACCTGAAATTAATAATCTATCAAATCGTGAAGCAAATAATATTGCAGAGAGTTGCAATCTTGTTGCAGATTATTTTTCAAGCGGAAACGTAAATTCTAATTTATCCTTTAATAAGCACTGTGTTGATCTTGAGTCTATATACAAAGATATAGCTTCTCAAAATAACATAGAAAAAATAGTTGAGGCAGAATCTCTGTTAGTTGGAATGGCTTCTCAGATAGAAGATAGCAGAGATTACAGTAGAGCTCATATAAAAAACGTAGAAAATTTCATAAAGCAAGCAGATGCTCTATCGTCAATTTTGAAATTTTGTGACTTTTTTAAGTCATATAATAACTATGAAATTGTAATGGGGACATCTCCAAAAGGGGTTAAAAATTGTGAAAAATATGGACTTCCAGAAGACAATGTTTATCATTGTTTAAATAGTAATATTTCTTCATTAAGAGCAACTATTCAGTCAAATACAGGTCCTGCAGAGTTTGACAATCTAACAGATACAAGAATCAATGTGTTAAATAGAGCTAAAATTCTGTATATGCAAAGACAACTTCCTTTAATGATTGAGTTTGCAGATAAGAATCCTAATAACACTTTGGCTTATGCGTTTTCGTTAAATAGAGTTGGCATAGAGAAGAATATACAAACTCTTCTTGATAAGAGTGATGAAGTATTAGGCATTCAAAGAGACAAAGAGCAATTTCAGGCTCAAAGTCCCCAAACACAAGAACAAGCGCCAGCATCAAATAAGAAAGCTAAATCTTCACCTGACTTAGAAAGGTAAGATGAATATGGGAAGTTACTTATCCCAGAACTTATCGGAAATAAGAGAAACGCAGTAATTTCCCCAGTCTTCCATAATTCTTCTTCTTTCAGAAACGTGTTTTGTTCTATCGTATGCACCTTTTAGAGGATCTTTTCTCTCGTGGAGCATACACATTTCTACAGCATCAACGTTGTATCTTTTCTTTGCATTTTCATCAGAACTAGCCCAACTTTTGAAAGATGCTCTAGCAGTTCCATGTTGAGTGATTACTGCAGGCTTTTTTGTTTTTGGATCGATAATTGATCTATCAACAAAAATAGGAGTATTAAATCTAATGTGATCTTCATTTAGCTGATAAATGACAGATTTGAAAACTGAATCGGTGTAAGTCTTGCATAACTTTGAAACAAATACATATTCTGAGCGTTTGTCTATCCATTTCAAAAGTTGAATTGCAGCTTTTGAAAGATAGATTGTCCTATTTGCCTGTTCTTTTTTGATCTTGTCGTTTTCAAGAGGGATAGTCCAAGATTTGTCTTTGTAATTGATTTCAGCCCATTTCATGAGTCTCACCGCTTTAGATCTACTTGCGGTAAGTATAGAAAAGATCAACTCATAAGCTGGTACCGTATGCTTATCAAAACAAGCTTTAATAAGCTTTGGAATTTCTCTATAGTCTAAAGCAGCATTATGAGATGGTTGTTTTTTCTTTGGATTTAACGATTTTAGAACTACTTCTAAAGAGTCTGATGTTACTGGGTTTTCATCTGTTCTATAGTTTTTAACTTTAGAAAGATTTAGAACTCCTTTTAAATGAGATTTTAGTTTTTGAGCCATTGCAGGCTTATTTACGTAAGGATCTTGAAGTATCTTCAAAATGTCATCAGAGGTAATTTCTGCAATATCTTTATTTTGAATGACAGGATAAGCATAGGTGACCATCATAGCTGAAAAGTCACTTTTTCCTTTACTCGAATGCTTAAAAGCTCCGCTTTCTTCCCTGAAGATAAGGTATTCATCACATACTTGCCAAAACGGATGCTTAGTTATGTTTTGGTTATTTACAGCTTTCTCTTCAATTTTCTTTTGCTTATTAACTATTGCAGGATCTTGTCCGTTGAATACCATTCTTCTATATTCTAAACATTTCTTTTTAGCGTTTGGATAAGATATTAAATCAGTTTTTCCGATTGTGAAGAATTTTGGCTTACCTTTCCATGAATACCTGATTTGATAGTAAGCAGTGTTACTTGTAATTCTTACAACAAGACCATTACCCCCACCGAGAGAACGTATTAAGGAACGTACTTTTTTCCCTTTTTCCTTGTCTTCTTTATTTGCTTTGATTCTTGCTTTGATAAGTGCTTTTAATGCAGCAACCTTTGCTTGAGCGATGATTTTGGGCATGATAATAACGGTAACAACAAAAAAAATTATGATAAGTTACATAAAAAGAACAAAATATATTAAAATCAAAGTGTGAGCGACGTGTTTAAAAAACTGTTCAATTTTTGAGAACGTGCTAACAAAAATAACTTATTGAAAAATAAGAAAAATAAATGTGATTTTACACCCATTCTCTAAGAGAGAATTTTTTTGAGCTTTTAATTGCGTTTTGGTTATCCATGACATAAATCTGTACATTTAGAGCCTTCCAAATTTGTTCCAGGTTCTGAGTTTTAACAAAGTGTCTAATGCTGTATCTCATTCGAGGAGGCAAATTAGAGTATTTTGCATCTACCAGTGCATCAACAGCATTTAGAAAGCTTTGTGGATTTTCAACTTTTGCAAGTATAGCTTCGTTCGATAAATAACATTTCTTCTTCATATATAAAAAATAAATGCAAATGATTTATAATGATGATAACACGTATGTAAAATAAATTGTAAAAAATCTTTAACCTTATAATTCAAGATATTAGAGAATTTTTCTTTATAAAATAAGGAGATATTTTTGCAATTTTTTACGATTTTTTTTGAGATTTTGGAATTTTTGTTGTACAATCTTACTAAGGGTAAAAAAAGAGCCTAAACAGAAAACTGTTTAAGCTCGATTTTTAAACGTAATAACTGAAAGGCTTTAGAGCCTAATAAATATAGTAAAGGCATTATAGCATGGTGAATTTAGAAAACCAAGGTGTAATGACCGAATTTGATGCTGTTCACGGTATCAGCACCATTCTCAAACCTCCAATCGCAATTCGTGCTTAAATTTTACGGAAGACGCAAGTTTTTCGCAAAATTTAGCTTATCTATCAAAATCAAATATTGCGTTAAATCAACAAGTTAGCGTAAAGTGTGATTTACTTCGCAAAAATGAATTTTCTATTCAATCACCAGTAGTATCAACAGTTTTTGTTGCTGCTAATGATACATTGCCTGTTTGCGCTAATGATTCAATCATTTCCGTAAATCAAGGTCCTAAAAATAACGAAAACGCACAGTTTGAGCTTGCTGTTATTGGTATTTTATACAGATCTCATGCACGCTCAGAATTGACTCCTACCTTAAAAGTAATCTTAGCCATCCTAACAAATCTTTGCAGAAGATCACGTAATGGTATTATCAGCTACCAGACCTCAGAGCTCTTCCAGAGATGTTTTTACCTATTCAATGAATCTCAAATTAGACGTCATTTATCTACTTTAGAGTCTAAAGAGTTAATTCAGGTTAAATATACTCAATCAGAACGATATATCAAAGTTCCCGCAATTGAGTCTTCTGAAAAATTCTTAACTATCTTTAAAGTGGTTGATGACTTTGATTTGTCATTTTCAGATCTGCTTGTTTTCTCTTACATCATTGATAAAACCTCAGTATTTGCTAAAGCAGGTTTAGGTTTCTTCACTGATAACTCTGGTATTAGTCCTATACAGGCTAACCTAAATATTTCTAATAGAACTATTAGAAACTCCTTTAATACACTTCTTGATAAAGGCTTTATAAGATACAGCACTGATAGAAAATCTATCTTTACTGTTAAATCTGTAGAGCTTGACCCATCTATTGCTAATTCCTATGCACAAATTTTTAAACTTACTGAAAGTGATGATTGTAAAAAGCTAATTGATAAGCGCATTGCAAGCCTAGCTAAAGATGACAGAGATGTTCAAAGTTTATCTTCTGATGAAAAGAAGAACATCATTTTGTCCCGTGTGCAGAAAGTTGGTAAAAATCGATCATCCAAAAACAAGATTTCAGACAATCTTGGTAAAAAATGCACATCAACATCAAGTGAAGATCTTCTAAATAGCGATTTTTCTAAAAACGAAAGTTTTCCACAGGTGGAAAATTCTCAAGATTTTTATCTTGGAAAAAAAAGTAACTTTCCACAGGTTATCTTGGAAAAAAACGATCATATCTTGGAAAAAAACGATCACGCTATATATAAGGTATTTAACGATCATAATAACAATCCATTTAATAACGACAGCGACCAGCTTGTCGCTGAAGCAAATTCATATACTCAAAAATGTAAGGAATTTATTTAAATACAACTGAGCCTCTAGGTATCAAGTTGGATTATTCCTACAAATTATCAGATGCTGGGATCTCTGTTCTAAGAGTCAAACCTAATAGCCCTGCTGACATTCTTGGAATTAAGCAACTAGATTGCATTATCAACGTTAATGGCATCTCTATGCTTAATCAGACCGCTTCTTCTGCTTCCTTCTTGTTTAAACAACAGCGTATTTGCATGTTAATTCGCAGAGTTGATGGCTCTACAAAACTATTTACTTTCATTCGTTCTAAGGATTTTGATTAAAGATAGCAGCATACGGTTATATCCTCTGTAGATAGTTCCTGATGCAGGATTAAAAGGTGGATGCTTGAAGATAGGATTAAAACCTCTTTGCCAAGGTAAGGTTTCTTCTTCTAAAGCCTTGATAAAAATATCAGCTACGGATTTTGCTAAATCTGAATACTTGTCTTGAGCTGTAGTCTTTGAGGAATATTTCTTGTAAGCCATTTAATTATTCCTCTTTACCATCATCAGCACGAGCAGATAGTTCACACTCAGCAAGCTCAGCTCTTTTTACGTACTCTGGTTTAGATCTTTCAAAATCTAAATCAAAAAGACTAGCAGCTTCACTTTCAGTCAATTCAACAATGGCATCTGGTGAATTTGAAATACGCTCTTCAAATTTTCTGGAGAGGTAATTGTTCATGATTTCAGTAGCAGTTTTTTGAGGCAAGGGAAAAGTTTGATTGTTTTTCATTTAAAAATTCACTCCATTATGTAAAAAACTATTTAAAAATGTTGATTAAATATGTATACTGAATTGATCGTAAATCCCTTTAAAAATTAGGGACTTAACGCAATCGTTTGAGTAGTCTATTTGAGAAGACAACAAAATTTCCTCAAACGCAAAATTCGCAAGTTTGTCCTACGGGTATAGTGCAAACTTTTTTGAATTTTTTGATAAGTTAACTAATTCTTTTATAAAAAGAATTTTGTTGATGTGTATAAATTTTAATCAATAAATTTATTATAGCAAATTACGCAGAAGATCTAGCTATTTTCTGCTCTAGGATAAACTATGCCCATTAAAGCACGTGCCTTAAAAGTATCTGAAGTAAGAGGTTTAACTGAGATTGGTGTTCACGCACTAGGTCATGTCGCTGGTCTCTGCCTGAGGATAACCTCCGTAAAAACACGCCTATTTTGTTTCCGTTATCAATTTGCCCATAAATCAAGACTGTTAACCATCGGTTACGCAAACGTTATGCCTCTATCGCATGCCATAAAAGAGGCTTCAAAAATGAGAGCTATGTTGTATTCTGGAATTGATCCTTATCATGTGCGAGATGAAGCTAAGAAAGAGGCTATAAAGCGCAATGAAAAAGACCAAAAAAATTCAACAATTTCCGCTCACAGCTTTATCGCCGTTGCAAATGAATACATCAAATATAAAAAAGACAATAAGGGCTTTATTTTTGACAAGACAGCTGAATCTGCTTTTAGGGGAATGTTAATCAACCATGTGTTCCCATACTTAAAGCTTGAAGATGTTGAAACTATCGAGCCAAAGCAAATTTACGATGTGCTAGTTAAGATTTGGACCACCAAAAGATCATTGTCTTTAAAGCTATGCTCCTTCTTAAAACAGATCTTTGATTATGCAATCGCTCAAAAATACATGGATAAAGAGAATCCTGTAAATATGCGTGGTGCTCTTGGAACGTTGTTATCACCTTTAAAGACTCAAAGAGTGGAGCAGAGGCATTACCCTTGTGTTGATTATCACGAATTGCCTAATCTTATTTGCGCTATAAATGAATTTTCAGCCGTTACTGAGCTTGGTCGAAAAGCTTTATTATTTTCAATTCTTACGGCAACTAGAGCCAAAGCTGCAAGACCCATCAAATGGGATCAGATAAATTTTGATAATAATACTTGGACTATCCCTTTAGAGAACGACAAAAATAAAAAGCAATCTGCTGAACGAACTATTTACCTAAATGAGCAGGCTGTAACCATATTAAAATCAATAACGCACGACAGTGATTATGTCTTTCATAATAGGTTATATGAACCATTTACTGATTCTATGTTCTGTAGTTTATTAAGAAGACTTAATAAGCACAGAGAAGATCATAGGCAACAACCATTTGTTGATAAGAATATCCTAAATAAAGACGGAAAACCTAGCCTTATTACACAGCACGGTGTTGCCAGAGCTACTTTTAAAATCTGGTCCAAGGCAGATGATTTAGGTAACAACACAAAGTTTGATACTGATGCAGTAGAACTTTGCTTGCTTCATACCAGAAAAGATCCTTTAAAAGGAGCTTATGACCGCTCTAAATTTGAAAAGGAACGTAAAAGGGTTATGAAAGAGTGGGGAGATTATTGTTACTCTAAGATGGCTGAAAAAGAGTAAGTAAAGGAATAAAAGATGGGGAATTTTTCCCCTCCTTTTATTAAAAAATGCAGTGTTTACTCTCCAATTATGTAATTCAAAATGAATACTATCTAAAATCCCTCCCTCGAAAAATTGGAGTGCACTGCAATTTGCATTTTGAATGTTTTATATAATAGGTAGTAGGTTATTTATTTAACAAACGTAATGTAAAAACATGATTAAATATAGCAATTGTTTAAAAAACTGGTGTCAATTAACAAAAAATAATATCTTGGTAATTGGAAACGGCTTTGATTTGGCTTGTGGTTTAAAAACATCCTATTCAGATTTTGTTAAATATCTGGTTTTCATTCCTGTTTTAAATAACTACAAAATGCTTATAAAGTATGGTCAAATCAAAGAATTTCAATCAATAAATGAATTAGAAAAAGAAATAAGAGAAGAAGATAAGCTGTTTTTCTTTATGGCTTTAAAAACTCTATCAGATGCAGAAAAAACAGACAAAATTCTAAAAATGTTGAAGCATCCTTTTATAAAGGACTTTTTTGAGGTTGTTTTTTCAATTGATCTATTCAGCATCATTTTAGAGCCTTTTTCTCCTTTATATAACAATTCAAAACTTTTTTCTTCTCAAACAGCTTCTGAATTTTATGGCTTTAAAGAGCTATCGTTTTCATCTGATTTTTGGAATTATCTTGATGTAAAAAAAATAGTTTTCAATAAGGGAATCTATACTTGTATAAGTATCATAAATTCGCACTTGAACTATGCAAAAAAGAGTATTAATGGTTGGTTAGATGTTGAACAATTTATTGAATTTTTAGTCTTAAATTCAAAAGAGCTTTCATTAAAGTTTTATCCTTCATATTTTAAAGAAAAACAGGTTTTATACAGTTCTCCTTTATTTGAAAATCCAAATTTAGCTCTAGAATACTATAAAGGGCTTAAATTTTTTTCAAAATTATTTTCTGATTATTTGTGCTGTATTTATTCTAAACAAAGTTCTTTGCTAATTTGTGGAAAGCAAGAAAATAATAAAGTAACAAAACATTACTTATTAAAAAAGTTAATATCCCCTTACATTAGTAGTATAAAAGGAAATTCTGAAAATTATATACAAGATCTATCAATGTCAAAGATAGATTTTGTCATTGATTATAACTACACACAAACAATAAAAGATATTTACTCTCAAGAAAATCAAAAAGTAAAAATATTTCATGTAAATGGTAGTGTAGAATCTAAAAATATTGTATTTGGCTATACTAACCTCTCAAATGCTAATATACACAAAGACTTATACTCATTTGAAAAAGAAAGTCAAAGAAACTCAAATAACGTTAATTACTTTCCACTATCGTCAATTATACATTCTCCTTATAATTTAATGATTTATGGACATTCTTGTAGTACGGCAGATTCAGATATATTAAAAGAGCTTTTTACTAATAAAAATTTAGGAACTGCGATTGTATTCTGCTATACAGAAGTTGATTATGAGTCTATTAAAAATAATATAAGAAGTATTGTCGGTAAGGTTAAATTCAGAGAACTTTGTGATAACTTCTGCAATCGCAATAAGAATGCGATTTGTTTTAGTATCAAAGATTTGACAAAAGAAGTAGATTCAAATGGTAACTAACAAATTATCCACAAGTTTATTTGAGCTGTATCCTGAAACAGAAGACTATTGGGACTATGATAAAAATACAGAAGATCCATCACATCTATCTGTTAAATCTCAAAAATCTGTGTTTTGGCGGTGTAAAGAAGGTCATTCATGGAAATCGAGAGTATGTAAATTTACAAGTGGTCAAAGATGTCCTTATTGCGCTGCTAAAAAGGTCTTATCTGGATATAACGATCTTCTGTCAAAAAATCCCTTGTTTATGAAAGAATGGGATTATGATAAAAATAATAGTCTTGATCCAGCAAAAATATACTACAACTCGAATCTTAAGGTATGGTGGAAGTGCGTAAAAGGGCATTCTTGGCTTGCTAAAATTAGTAGCAGATTTAAATCAGGATGCCCTTATTGTCAAGGTAAACTTGTTTCCGAAGAAAATTGTTTAGCAACAAAATATCCAAGCATTGCTACTGAATGGGATTTTGCCAAAAATATTGGTTCGCCAAAAGATTATACAGCTCATTCAGGGAAAAAATTTTGGTGGATTTGTAGAACATGCGGAAATAATTGGCAAGCAACTATAAACAAAAGAACAAATGGTAGAGGATGCCCAATTTGTGCAAAAGAAAAACGAAAATCAAGATATTTTACAAAAAAGGATGATAACGTTTTATCAAAGGAAGTGCCAGATTCTCTTACTTATTGGGATTATGATAAAAATTCTTTATCTCCAGACTATTATTCTCCTTTTAGTAATAAAAAAGTTTGGTGGAAGTGCCCTAAGAAACATGAATTTAGTACTGAAATTAGCAAATTTACAAAAGGTCAAAGATGTCCAGTTTGCACAGGGAAAAAAATTGTACAAGGTATTAATGATATTTTTACATTAGTTCCGAAACTAAAGCAAGAATGGAATTTTGAAAAGAACATAAAAATTTCTCCTTACAATTTGTCCATCAATTCAGGACGAAAAGTTTGGTGGAAGTGTAAAAAAGGTCATTCTTGGCAAGCCGTTATTCAAACAAGACGATTTACAAAATGTCCGTATTGAGCAAACAGACTTGCAAGTAGAGAAAATAATTTAGCTGTTTTATATCCTGATATCGCAAAAGATTGGAATTACGAAAAGAATAATGGCAAAAGTCCTGAAGAATTTGTTGCTGCTTCAGGAGCTAAAGTTTGGTGGAAATGTAAAAATTGCGGTTATGAATGGAAAGCTCAAATTTCTTCTAGAACGTCTAAAAATACAAATTGTCCAATCTGTTCGAGAAAATATGAAACCTCTTTTCCAGAGCAAACGATTCTTTTCTATTTAGAACAAATTATAGATGTACAAAGTCGAAAACTTCTATTTGGTTTCGAGTCAGATATTTTTATACCAGAATTGCATCTTGCAATCGAATATAACGGGGTATTTTTTCATAATAAACCAGAAACAATAATCAGAGATTTAAAAAAGAAAGCAAAATTCTCTGAAAATAAAATTGATCTTATTGTTGTAGAAGAAACAAAAGAAGAGCTTAATCAGATTGAATTAAAAAACAATGTAATAAATTATAAGCCAACACGATCTTACGATAATTTAAAAGAAGTTATAGAAAACTTAATTAAATACATATCAACAAAAACAGGAAAATCCTACATAATTGATATTGATGTAAGAAGAGATCACAACATTATTTTTGCAAGATACGCTAATAATAAAATCAAAAACAGTTTTGCCAATAAATATCCTGATAAAATTATCTATTGGGATGATAAATTAAATGGAAATCTTCAACCAAGTATGGTTTTAGCAGGTGCGAATTACGCAGTTTATTGGAAATGCCCTCGTTGTGGAAAAAGTTGGAAAGCATCACCTAGAAGTTTTTCTAGAACAAAGAAATGCCCTTTATGTAAAAAAGATCTCTATCTAAAAAGTTAGTATTACTACATTTTTCAAAGTTGAATAATTTCAACAAAATGAGAACTATGATTCTTTGCTTACTTTTAAATTTACCTCGCTTTTTATCAACAAAATTTGGTTCTTCCCTAAAAATGGGGGTATACATTTTTATCATAATGTGCAAGCCTTCA
>ERZ1026776.221-NODE-221-length-43260-cov-39.501076_pt1 | contig 43260 bp, 36 predicted proteins | sample MGYA00380125_ERZ1026776 | MGnify/ENA primary metagenome ERZ1026776 (study PRJEB33269, sample SAMEA4719761) | human gut metagenome | biome: human-associated habitat; feature: organic feature; material: feces | place: Cameroon | collected 2013-10 ...
ACTTGTTCCAGATTTTCTCTGGCACAGGGCGCGACTTCACGTAATCATCCATCGCAGTAATATCCCGTTTCATCACCATTTTCATAATCATATCAGGAATCAGAAAACCGACAACCATACCAGCCCCCAACAAGGCAGGCAAGTCTTCCCCTTCCAAATCTCCTCCATTTTCGGTGAAACTAAGAAAGAAACTAACTCCCATCACCACATATAGAAAGATGATATAGGAGGCAACAAAAGCATCTCTCTTATGAAAGTTACGACGTTGCTGCAACCACCATAACCTTAAAAGTAATTTCAACATAATTTATTGATTTCAATGGTTTTGGGCACAAAGTTAAACAAAAAACTTACATCTTTCCTGTAAATTAGATAAAAATAACATTAAAATAATCAGATATCTTCCACACAGTAGATAAGTAATGAATGAGAATTTTACGAAAATCTGTCGTAATCTCGACAAAAAAGCGAGATTACGACAGATTTCTCGCTTAAAAGTTGTCGTAATCTCGTATTTTTTGTAACTTTGCGACAGGTTTCACTAATATGAGATAAATATGAAGGAGAATATTATAGGCAGAGAACAAGAGATTGAAAAACTTGAAAACTATATTTCAAGCCGCAAATCAGAATTTGTAGCCATCTATGGCAGACGACGTGTAGGCAAGACTTTTCTGGTAAAAGAACTGTTCGAAAACCGATTTACATTCCGCATCACAGGCAAAGACAATGTAACAACCAAGGAGCAGCTTGCGAGTTTCAGTTTTGCACTTAACGACCAGTTAGGCATAGAAACAGATGCAGCTAATTGGCCGGAAGCATTCCGGCTTCTCCAAAAAGCATTGGAAAAGATGCCAGAAGGAACAAAAATCATCTTCTTCGATGAACTTCCTTGGTTCGACACGTATGCCTCCCACTTCATCAGCGCCCTGGAACATTTCTGGAACGACTGGGCATTCTACCGAAGCGACATCAAACTGATAGCCTGTGGAAGTGCTACCACCTGGATGCTCAATCAGGTTATTAATTCACGCGGAGGGCTCCATAATCGCATCACTCACAACATTCTGTTATCTCCCTTCAAGCTGCATGAGGTAGAAGAGTATTTCAAAGCACAGGGTTTTTATTATGAACGCCCGGAAATCATCGAGTGCTATATGGCGATGGGCGGTGTAGCATATTACCTGTCTCTTTTCGAAAACAACAAAAGTGTGGCACAGAATATCCAGCAACTTTGCTTTACACGTGGCGGCGAACTCACCGAAGAGTTTGACCGCCTGTTCAGTTCGCTCTTCAAGAAAGCCGACAATCATCTTGCCATAATTACAGCCCTAAAGAACAAAGGCAAAGGAATGACCCGACAAGACCTGCTGGACGCTACAGGACTTGCTAACAACGGAAGGTTCAGCCAGATACTTAAAGAACTTGAGCAATGTGATTTCATCCGCAGTTATACTCCTTTCGGCAAGTCGAAGAAAGATATGATGTATCAGCTGATAGATCCTTATTGCCTGTTTTATTTCAAATTCATGCACAACAAAGGTCCATTCCTCGACAACTATTGGGTCAAGATGCAAACCACTGCAGAGTATGAATCATGGTGCGGTCATGCCTTTGAAATCGTATGCCTTCACCATATCAATGAAATTATCAAAGCTTTAGGCATAGACGGCTGCATCAACACCCCTTGTTCATGGTCTTACCGACCTACCGCCAAAGTTATGGCAGATGATGAGGCAGACGAAGATCTGAAACGAGGAACACAGATAGATCTGCTGATAGACCGCTCGGACAAATCTATCTCTATCTGCGAGATGAAATTTTGCAATGGGGAATATGAAATAACCAAGGCATACGATGCCCATCTGGCACACCGTCTGAAGATTTTCAAGAAAGTGACGAAGACAACGAAAACGCTCATTCCTACATTTGTCACACCACATGGTCTATATAATAATATGTATGCAAGAAAGATCAACAGACAGGTAACTGGAGACGACTTATTTTGAAAAAAGTGGGATTTCCAATCAAAACTCCTTAGGAAAATGTGGGATTTACCCTAAAAGTCCTTAGGAAAATGTGATGATTTAACAGAAAAGTCCTTAGGAAAATGTGATAAATATACTTAAAAGTCCTTAGGAAAATGTGATTTTTCTTGCGTAATTCACTGTTTATTAGTATCTTTTCCAAAACTTAATTTTAGGCGTATGGAAAGACTCCTTATATTCCAATTGTTAAAATGGAAAAACAGTCACGGTAGGAAGCCACTGATACTGGAAGGTGCAAGACAGGTTGGCAAGACTTGGCTACTGAAAGAATTTGGGCGCAAATACTTCAAAGACGTATGTTACATCAACTTCGAACAGAGTGATGTACTCGAAGAGATATTTGCCGGCGACTTATCGCCACAACGCATTATAGAACAGCTCTCCATCTATAACGGTAAGATGATAATACCCGAGGAAACGCTTATTATCTTCGATGAAGTACAGGAAATGCCAAGAGCACTCACCTCTTTGAAGTATTTCTGCGAAGAGGCACCAGGGTATGCCATCTGCTGCGCAGGCTCATTGCTAGGCATAGCCCTGCACGAAGGCACATCCTTCCCTGTAGGAAAGACTGATTTCCTGCATCTATATCCCATGTCCTTTAAAGAGTTTCTGATAGCAAACGAAGAGAACATGCTGGTAGACTATATCGATAAAGGAAACAGAAACCTGGGGGCATTCGAGGCTCGCCTTACAGATTATCTGAAAAAATACATGATAATAGGAGGTATGCCAGCTGTTGTTACTGAGTGGCTGGGCAGCAAAGACTACAACAAGGTGAACCGCATCCAGCAGGAACTGATTGCAGCCTATCAGAAAGACTTCTCCAAGCATGCACCAAAGAATATGGTCGAGAAAATCCGTTATGTATGGAACAGCATCCCTTCGCAACTGGCGAAGGAAAACAAGAAGTTTGTCTATGGACTGGTGAGAGAGGGAGCCAGAGCACGGGAATATGAAGATGCCATCATGTGGCTCTCTGATGCAGGTGAAATCATTAGAACCAACAATGTCAGCAAGCCCGATATACCGATTTCAGCCTATGCAGATCTCAAATCGTTTAAGGTATTCTTACTGGATGTAGGTCTGTTGAGGGCAATGAGCAAGATTTCGCCGAAAGTAATCTTAGAAGGAAGCAGAATCTTCGAAGAGTTTAAGGGAGCGTTGACAGAACAGTATGTCTGTCAGGAACTTCAGAACTTTACAGAAACTCTGGAAACCAATTATTATTGGTCTTCCTCAGCCACTGCAGAGGTCGACTTCCTTGTTTCTGACGGTTTGGATGTATATCCACTGGAAGCAAAGGCAGGAGTAACCATGAATGCCAAAAGTTTGAAACTGTATCGGGAAAAATATTCACCCAAATGGTCGGTTCGCACCAGTCTCTTGCCATACGAGAGAAACAACAGTTCGAAAACCATCAACATCCCCCTCTATATGCTCTTTGTTCTAGACAAAGAATTAAAGACAGAAAGTTAGTATTTCAGAGAAAGCCGCAAATCAGAATTTGAAAACATTTCTGGAACGACTGGGCATCATACCGAAGCGACATCAAACTGATAGCCTGCGGAAGTGCTACCACCTGGATGCTCAATCAGGTCATTAATTCACGCAGAGGGCTCCATAATCGCATCACTCACAACCCCTCATGGCCTATATAATAATATGTATGCAAGAAAGATCAACAGACAGGTTACAGGAGACGACTTATTTTGAAAAATGCGTCTTCCGCAGTAGAAAAGAAAAAGCAAAAAAGGAAAAAGGTGTATCCTGAATGCCCGATACTGATGGTAATTGCCTTTTTGTTAAACTATTCAAAATAAAGTTCTTAATCTTTGTATAATCCAATAGAAAATCGTACATTTGCACAGAATAGTAATCGGCATTACGGTAACGGCGGTTACGATAATAATATTAAAAATGAGATATGAAGTTTTATGATAGAACAAAAGAACTGGCACTCTTTGCTGACATCTATACAAAGAGCCAGCAAGAAGCACAGATGACGGTACTGGTAGGAAGACGCCGTATCGGCAAAACCGAGTTAGCACTAAGATGTGGACATGAAGGTTCTCTTCTATATTTCTTTGTGGCAAGAAAGTCTGAAAATATGCTATGCCAAGATTTCAAGGAAGAGGCAGAACGCAAATTAGATATGCCATTAGGCAATTATTCGTCATTCGCCGAGCTGTTTCACCAACTCCTCTTTATCTCCCAAAGCCATCCGTTTACACTGGTTATCGACGAGTTTCAGGATTGGCTACGTATCAATCCATCCATCTTTAGCGAGATGCAGAGAGAATGGGATTTGGCAAAAAGTAAGAGTAAGATGAATCTCATTATCAGTGGTTCTATCTACTCACTGATGCACCGCATCTTTGAAGATAGTAAAGAGCCATTGTTCTCTCGTGCCAATCGTATCATCAATCTACGAGCTTTCGATACAGATGTGCTCAAAGAGATTTTACATGACTTCAATCCTAACTATACAGCAAGCGACTTGCTTACTCTCTATACGCTGAGCAATGGGGTTGCATGGTATGTCAATCTCTTCATGAGCAATGGAAAGACAACCTCTCAGAAAATGCTCAATATGCAGACTGAAGAAAACTCGCCTTTCATCAACGAAGGAAAGAATATCTTGATAGAGGAATTTGGTACGGATTATGCCAATTATTTCTCCATACTCTCTTGTATCGCCTGTGGTGAGGTAACTCGTGCCCAGATTGAGGCTTTGACAGGAATCAAGGAAGTGGGTGGATATCTGGAACGTTTGAAATCTCACTACAATCTGATAGAACGCCATGTCCCGATCTTCTCCAAGCCAAAGAGCAAGAGTGTAAGATATATCCTGAGTGACAATTTTCTCATCTTCTGGTTTCGCTTCTTCTATAAATACCAGAATTTCATAGAGAGTGGCGCATTGAATCAATTGCATCGTATCATTATGCGTGATATATCCACGGTAGAGGGTTTTATGCTTGAACGCTATTTCCGCCAGAAACTGAGCGAAAGCCAACAATACACCCAGATAGGTCAGTTTTGGGATAGAAAGGGAGGAAATGAGATAGATATCGTTGCAATAAATGAAATAGATGGAATTATTGACATCTATGAGGTAAAAAAGGATAAATTCCGTTATGACGAAAGTCTCTTGAAACAGAAGGTGGACTATATGCTCCAAGTATATCCTGAATTAAAGAAACTGGAAATTCGTCTGGGCTGCTTATCATTGGAAGATATGTAATATCCTCTATATATTAAAAGAAAAAAGGTGTATCCTGAATGCCCGATGAGGAGCAAGAAGGATACACCTTTACAAAAAGTTTGGCAGAACCAGATTCTGTCAAACGTCTGTCACTATCATGTACATGCATAGCTTCTACGATACAATGGGAAGTAAAATAGAGGTAATACCCACATATCATAAAGTCGTAATATTTAGGCATAAGCTTGCTCCATTAATTTTTTGTTTCGTTTCCAATACTTTTGAACGATGCTGATTTCAATATCATCCATATTGGTTTCTGTAACTTCACCCTCGCTCGTCATAACAAGAGCATGATATGGCGGGTGTAGATACACTACACGTATAAGGCCTTCTTCGGTTTTCGAAAATGCATATCCGCAAACAATCATCATAGCATTTTCTGCCACGATTTTAATCTCTTCTTCCTTCATTATAATCTATTTTTACTGACTTGATTGGTTTGAGAAAAGTCTCAGGATTGATATACAGATTCTTTAATATGGGCAAAAGGTCAATATACTCTTCCGTTTCGCCCAAACCTTCATAATCAGCCATAACAACAATATATCCATTATCCCATTCCTTAACATCCACATATCGCTTGAGGCGCTTGGGAGCACGGAATCGGATATTACTATTGCCATATCGAAAAGAAGCCATATCTCCGTTGGTAGAGAGCAACGCTTCTGATGAATTTTTCTTGTCGTCCACATCTACCTCCTTGTTTTAATGATTCACTTATCCTTCTGTTGCAAAAAATCCTTTTATTATGCTTGATAATAAATAGTATCTTCTGCATTTGACGGTTTGTATATACCAGCATCTGCAAACAGTCCTTCAAAGCATAAATCTTCGTTTAATTCAGGCCAATGAATACCATATCTACTCAATACGAAAGCCTTACGTTGGGCAGGTGTGGCGTTAGCAAGACGATTCCAACGACTGAAAGGATAGTTAGCCTTCCAGCCATTTTGGGTTTCTGCCCAAATATGGGCATCGTCAACCCAAACGCGATTTACTCTATATTGCTCCATAATATCTTATTTTTGATTAAAATACTCTTTCCATCTATCTATAATGACCGCCTCATTCTCAGAAATAATAGATTCTATCAAAGCAATATCATGTTTTTTGAATCCATGATTATAAATCTGGGTTAGAGGAGATACATTGTATTTTGTTTCATTTCCATCCTTGATACATGGACATGAATTGGTTCATGATCATTAGAATAAAACATGAATCTGAATCCGAAAAATATAAATATTGTTGGCATCGTTTCTTTTTTTTTTGCAAAGATACGCTTTTCTTCTGAAAGATGCAAGGAATTTTGGAAAAATGCTTGAGGGTGAGGAAGATAAAAAGAAAAAGGTGTATCCCCGCTTGCCCGATGTGTTGGGCAAGAAGGATACACCTTATTATATTATAGTTCTTTTATTTCCTTTTCTGTCAAACCGGTAATTAAAGCTATCTGCTCTATGCTCAATCCATTAGCCAGCATTTTGCGGGCGATATTATTTTTCTCTTCGGCACGACCTTCAGCACGACCTTCAGCTCTGCCTTCTTCCATACCTTCCAATCTTGCATTTCCCAGAACGTCATTTTGAATCATGATGGCATTGATGTGCTCATCGTATGCATAACGTTCTGCATCCGACATGGAATAGTATTTCAGCTTCTCACGAGCTTCCTGCAAACCTGGCGCTTGGGTTTCTGGAGAGATGACACCATTCTTCAGATACTCAACCCATTCCTCCAAAGGAGTTTTTGCCACTTTGTTAAATTCGTTTACACGTACAAGTATATAAGTAGGGAAAATTTCTGAAGGCGATTTCCTTACTATCGTATCTTTCTCTTTGGTACTGATAACAAGATGGTCTTGGGTATGCAAGCCCACGAAGTTATTCTGTCCCACATAGATGTAGTCAGAACCCTTGCCCAAATCAAAGTAAAGAATGCTGATGGAATATACTTTCTTCACTTCTTTATAGGTATTTCCTAAATTGATATGATTGAAAATAGACTGATTCCACTTAAAATAAATGCTTTCACAATAATATAGAATACGGAATGCATGAATATCTACAATGATAATTTCTCCTTTGCTATTTTTGGCTTTGATATCTACACGATTAAATTTATCTTCAGCTGCCTGCTGGTTGCCTTCACTCTCCAAGATATCAATAATCTTGATAGGCTCATTCAGAAACACAGTCAGGAAGCCCTCAAGCACTCCAAAGTTAGCCTTTTGGCGAAGCAAGCGCTTGATGGCCCAGTCAAATCTGATGTATCTATCTTTCAATTCTTGCATTTTGATTTCTTCTTTTTAAAATGATTCAACATTTGTGTTGCAAAGATTATGCCAGCGAGCGCAATGAGAGTTTACTTTCAAATTGCCGAGTGCCGCCAATCTTCTGCAAAAATACGCTTTTCTTCTGAAAGATGCAAGGAATTATTGAAAAATGTTTGAGGCTGAAGGAGATAAAAAGGTGTATCCCGCTTGCCCGATATATGGGGCAAGAAGGATACACCATTTTATATTATGGGTTAGGATAATCTTGATTGATACCTCTAGGAAGAAAATAACCCTTGATGCAATTTGGATTGCAGACACAAATCTGAATATGATTCTTTTCTCTGAATCCTGCATTAGGATATAGTTCCTGTCCTTCCCAAAATACACCTTTTACAGAATCGTAAGGATGGGCATTGGCATCCTGATTGTATGTTAAAGCTGTTTGTACAACAGCACAATCCAATTTTCTAATCAACAAATCTGTAGAATTTCCGATAGATGTATTCTTCGGTAATTCAATCCCTGATTCTTTATAGACAGTAACCATAGCCTCATAAGCAGCCTTCAATTCCTGAAGATATGTGCTATCTGTTAAGTCAAAGCAATATCCCAAGTCAATAATTGCACCAACAACTGCAGGCTCTTTGATTTGTGAGTTCTTTCTTTTTGCTAAATCTTTAGCCCATTGCCAAGCTCGTTCCTCATTATTCTCCCAAAAGTAAATGCCATTACCTAACCAGTCATAGTCATTAGTACTGGAAAGAAGATCGGTCTTTCCAGCAACTACGGCATCAACAACAGTTTTGTCGCAACCATGAAATCCAATTACTAGGTTGGAGCGCCTTGAATATAAAGACTTATCCATACCTTTATCTCAAATGTGGTGCAACTTCACCATTAGGTAAAAGAATTCCTGCCCTAATTAAAAAGGCACGTGCTGCTTCTTTACTGGCAGTAGAAGCCTTTCTTGCTGCCTCTAATCTTTCTTGTCTTTTGCTATCAAATAAATCCATATTCTACCTCCTTGTTTTAATGTTTCAACATTTATCTTCTATATCGATTATGTTGCTAACACAATGAAAGTTACTCTCAAAATGCCGCACCCTCGCTAATCTTATGCAAAAATACGCTTTTCTTCTGAAAGCTCCAAGGAATTATTGAAAAATATTTGAGAATGAGGATTATAAAAGGCAAGTCGCTTCCTTGTCTGACCAGTGATGGGGCGGCAAGGATGCAACTTTGACTTTAAAGGTTGTTTTTTTCCTGTCATTAATTAGTAGCACTCTCTGATTGAGGCCGTCTTACCAGAGTCTTCCTTGCCACGTAGGCAAATAAAATCTTTTTTGTGGCATAATCGATTATTTCTATGAATAAAAAATGTGCTCACTACACACTCATACGAGTAGTAAGTGAGCACACTTTAATAAATACTCTTTATTGAGCCTTCGGTACTGCTACAACTGGATTGTTGTTGCCTACCAATGCTTCATTATGATTTTCCTCATCTTCAGGAATCAAGTACAAGAATATAGGAGATTCTGCTGGCAAGTTAAATCTTACAGAAACTTCATAATTAGCACCTGTACGATCCAAAGGTTTCTTTAAGCGGAGCAAATCTGTGAAAGAGAATCCCTCACCCCACAACTCAACTCTTCTTTGGAACCAAACTGCATCTTGCACACCTTCTGCAGTAGTTGCATTGCAAGTATAAGAAGGGTCACGATATGTTCTGACGAAGTTCTCCAAAATTCGTTTGCCTTCTTCTACATTACCACCCATTGCAGTAGCCTCAGCTTGGATGAGAATCATTTCCTCTACACGCATCAATGGAATATCACAAGCATTCAGCTCATTACCATACTGATTCTTGTATGCACCAAACTTTACATTGGTATAAGGCTCTGTGATATCTGCCACTTCATCACCAGTGGCATTTAATACCGCCAAGTATTTTGCGGTAATTTTACCTTCCTTGTCCTTATCCTCTGTATATACAACATACTTAGGGTCAACAATTGGTGACTGGAGCTTATCATCAATCCACCATCCCTTGCGAACGTCTGTAGAAGGAATCTCCTTCCACAACTTACTGTTTATCATTCGGCAAGCGTATGTTGGTGAATAACCATTACCTGTGAATGAGCACATCATAGATGGGAAATTCAAAATACCAGACTGTACAATGTCATTAGACTCATCAACGATATTACCCCAAATCCAGTTGGATGAACTTACATCATTGAAACCAGGTGCAGCCGCAGCCTCTTTTGAAAGAGGAGTATAACCTTCTGCTGCCTTTTGGGCATCAGCTGCTGCGTCAGACCAATTTTGCATAACCAAATTAACACGAGCGCGTAATCCATATGCTACCTGACGATTAATCTCAGATTTTGCAGAACGTGAGTCAGTCAAGTAATCAATAGCAGTATTCAAGTCATCCATAATTTGCTTATAGACATCCTTTACTGCTGCACGAGGATTGTTGTTTGCCTCTGCCTCTGCTGTTTTCTCAGTTACGATAGGCACACCAGCTGCATCTTCATGTCCCTTATATGAGAATTGGTAAATCTGAATCAATGTGAAATACTCAAAAGCACGCATGGCATAAGCCTGACCTACGTAAGATTTTGCCACATCAGAAAGATTCTCCAAATCTACAGACTTCAATACGTCATTAGCAACCTTGATGTTCTTGTAGCATTGGTTCCAAATAAAATATGTAGTCTCACTGTTTGCAGTTCTATCAACGAAACGCAAAGGTTTGTTATACCAGTTGTAACCAGACACCTGAGAAGGTTCATCTTGTCCTGAGGCATCCATCATCATCATTGTAGAAGCATAACCGAAGTCATAGTGACGAGGTTGACCTGTGCCATACCATTGTGTGATAGCTCCATACTCAATCATGTTGGCATACATACCAGAAACCTCAGACTTCAGTTTGCTTGGGTCTTGCGCCAACACCTCATTCAATTGACCATCGCTCATTGTACTTCCACTAGGATTGGTATCCAAATCAGAACAACTTGTTGTCAGCAACATGGCACTACCGAGAAGTGCCACAAAATATCTATTATTCATTTTCATTGTCTCAATCTATTATATTAGAACTTAACACTGATACCACCAGAGATTGTACGAACAGCAGAATACTGCATATTGGTAGATTGACCGAACGACTGTCTTGGGTCAAATCCCTTACGCTTTGCAAACAAAGCTACGTTGTCGGCAGTGAAATAAACACGAAGACCATTTAACTTAATCTTATTCAACAAACTCTTAGGGAAAGAATAGCCCAAAGAAAGGTTTGTCAAACTCAAATAGTCTGAACTTGTCAACCAACGATCTGATGTCGCATTTGTATATTGATCATTAGAGTTCAAGCGAGGAACGTTAGTATTTGTGTTTTCTGGAGTCCAGGCTTTATCAATATCCTTGCTCCAACCTGTACCAGCGTCTGTTGCAGAACCACCATGCATCAAGAGTTGATAACCATAGTCCCATGCCTTGCCACCCAACTGATAAGCGGCAGCAATAGAGAAGTCAACACCATAAGCTGCTACTCTAACTCCGAAACCACCATATACAGATGGTAAGCAATCGCCTTGTGCGTAACGGTCTGCCTTAGCCCAGCTCGCAGTCTTCATTCGAGTAACGTTGCCATTCTCGTCTTTCACATCCATATAGAAGAGAGATTCGCCAAGCTCTGCCGATTCGCCTGGCGCAAGTTCCGTCTCGTCACCATTATAGACACCAGCGTAGCTTCTCATATAGTATTGATACATTGACTCGCCTTCCTTATAGATACGGCTTCCGTCAATCATCTGACCTTTGAGGGATGCATCCAACTTGAGAATCTTGTTTTTCCAGGTAGTTGCATTGGCATATACATCCACTGTTACATCTTTAGTTTTATAAACAGTAGAATTCAAGTCAAGTTCAAAGCCACTATTACGAACCTTACCCATATTGGTAGGATAAACAGAGTAACCATTAGATACAGCCACTGGCATATAATAAAGCAAATCCTTGGTCAAACGATTGTAGTACTCGATGCTACCGCTCAATTTGCCATTCCAAAGGTTGAAATCGAAGCCTGTGTTGAATGAGTATGAAGTTTCCCAGGTAATATCCTTGTTACCCTTGCGATACAAACTTACAGCGAAATCACCACTGTTATTTGATACCTGATAGATATCACGATATGGATACTGATTCAAGTGTTTGCCATCCTGTGTCATAAGGGCATCATTACCTTGGATACCATAACTGATTTTATACTTTAAGAAGTTCAACCAGTCCTTGGTGCTTGCCATGAAATTTTCCTTTGTCAGAACCCATGCTGCACCAACACTTCCAAAGTTACCCCAGCGGCTATCTTTTGCAAAACGAGAAGAAGCATCGCGACGATAAGAAGCACTGGCAATATACTTATCATCATAAGAGTACTGAGCACGTGCCAACCAACCTTCTGTTGAATATTCGTCTGAGCTAGAACCTGTTTGTGGCGACAGAATTGCATTGTCAATTTCGATAATTCCAGGATTATACAGTTTATTCTTGCTTCCCCACAGACCAGAATCTTTCCATTTATACGTCTCATGACCAAGAAGCAAGTCAATGCTATGTTTTCCGAAATCATGTACGTAAGTCAACAATTGCTGATTGTTGAGTGCTTGAGTTCTTTCAGATTCTTTCTGAACGACACCGCCTTGAGAAGAATACTGACCATAAAAGGCATTATGAAGTACACTACGTGTAGTGTTATCAATATCCAAACCAAGGTTGTAAGTAAACTTCAATCCTTCATACAGATTGATTTCTGCAGACCAACGACCACTAAACACATCTGCAACATAAGAGTTCTTGTCCAACTGGCCTGTTGATGCAGGGTTACTACCATTCATGAAATTACGTGTGAATTGATAACCAGACAATCCTTTGGCATCACCAAAGTCATACATAGTATAACCATGGCTATCTTTCATGATGTTACCTTGTGCATCACGAATGTAAAGCGGGTAAATTGGAGCCATAAAGTTGGCAACATAGAAGATGTTTGCGCTTGATGTAGCATTGTAATCATCCTTGTCTGTTACTGAGTATTGGCTATCATAGTGGGTATAAGCCAAATTTGTTGATAATTTGAGCCATGACTTAGCTTGATAATCAACCTTTGCACGAGAGCTATAACGTTCAAAGCCTGTATTTTTGACAATACCTTCATCTTTCAAATAACCACCAGACACGAAATAATTAATCTTGTCTGTAGCACCAGAGATGCTAGCGTTGTATTCCTGACGGAGGTTGCCGCCATTAAATACTTCGTCAAACCAGTTGTCTGGTCTATAAGTATATTTACCATCACTATAACCGAGGGTCGCATTTGGATTCAATTTGCCATCCAATCCAATCAAGTTTTGCCCATTAGGCACTGTATATACATTATAGCCTACACCACCGTTTCCCGCAGTCGGCAACGTCGCATTTGCATAAGCGTTGGCAGCCTCGTTGGTTTCGTAACCTTCTTTACCATACACACTGTTGTAGATAGCAGCATAAGCTTTCTCATAATATGAGCCTGAATCCTTAATTACATTATAGTTAGGCAATGCACGAGAAGAACTTCCCAAGCGAACATCTACGTTGATCTCCGCCTCACGAGAATGGCCTTTTTTAGTTGTGATAAGGACAACGCCATTAGCACCACGAGCTCCATAAAGGGCATTTGACGCAGCATCCTTCAATACGGTTGTACTTTCGATATCAGCTGTGTTGAGCGCTGAAATATCACCATCATAAGGAACACCATCGATAACATAAAGAGGTGAATTGCTAGAAGACCAAGAACCAATACCACGAACACGGATAGTGGAAGCTTCACCAGGTTTACCACTAGGCTGAGTAACCTGCACACCTGCGATTTCACCACTCAAAGCCTGTGTGATGTTTGTTACCTGTCGGTCTGCGATCTTCTCATTCTTCAAGACTGCAGCAGAACCTGTAAATGAAGATTTCTTAGCCTTACCGTATGCTACAACCATGACTTCATCAAGATTGTGAGCATCTGATTCCATAGAAATTTTCATGTTAGGAGTCGCCTTGACTTCCTTCTTGTTCATACCAATGTAAGTAATCTCCAAGATAGCATTTTTAGCTACATTTAAAGAGAATTTACCATCCACATCAGTAACTGTACCAGTATTGGTGCCTGCCACCTTGATAGATGCGCCAATGATTGGCTCTCCATCTTCAGCCGAGACAACAGTACCGGAAACTTGACTTTGCGCAAATGCCATGCTCGTACTAACAGCTATGGCTGCGGCTACTGTCATGAGTCTTTTTTCCATAAATCTCTCTCTCTTTTAAAAAATTAATATATAATGTTATTTCTTTCTCTACATATCACAAGGTATTCTTTATTGGGGAGATACCTAAGAAAGCTTTCTCTACCTCTTGTCCCGAGGTGGTGAAATTGGAGCGTTTTTTGGATGATTCCGTCTATAACGTCCCAAATATTTATAGTATTTATGTACTAATCGGGTATAACCCCGTATGTCTAATAATAAAAAATAAAAGATTATGATGTATTTCAAATTTGAATTTAGTCTTGGTAAGGGCAAGAAACAAGCTGCAACGAAAAAGGAGAAAAAAGTATTAGGATGGAAAATAGTACATTCCCAAGTGGAAATGCTGAAGAAAGAGGAGAAGTTCAAGACTGCGAGTAATTATTTGACTGCGGCTCGCTCTTGGACAAAGTTCTTGCAACGTGAAGATTGGACTTTCTCTGAGATGGATAGTCAAGAGGTAGAGCTTTATCAGCGATGGCTAAGTGACAAGGGTATTTGCCTCAATACGATTTCAGCTTATCTTCGATCCTTACGAGCAATGTACAATCGGTGGGCAGAGGAATATTCTTCGAATGATGATGTGTGTCCTTTTACAAAAGCTTTCACAGGAAGAACGAAAACTGCCAAACGAAGTATTACCGAAAGTGAAATCCGCAAACTCCATGATTTGGACTTGGAAGAGGGCTCTACCTTGGCGATGTCTCGAGATATCTTTATTTTTAGTTTTTATGCAATGGGGATGCCTTTTGTTGATATTGCTTACTTAAAGAAAAGCCAGATGAAAGATAACGTCATCCGATATGCTCGACATAAGACTGGTCAGCCTATCAGTATTGCCCTCGTCCCAGCTATGCAAGCTATTATCTCACGATATAGTTCTTCTGACTCCATCTATGTTTTCCCGTTGTTAACGACTCAATCCCCTGACTTGCTTCATCGTGAATATCTTCGTCGGTTGCGCCAATACAACTACTCGTTGCATGTTCTTTCCAAAAAGATTTCTTCATCTATCCCTCTTTCCTCTTATGTGGTTCGACACTCGTGGGCGAGTATCGCCTATCAGCATAACATGGATATTGGATTAATCGGAAAGGCATTAGGACATACCAAGACTTCCACCACCTTCGTTTATATAAAAAGTCTTTTTGATTCCAATCTGGCTTCTGCCAACCAATCATTGATGCAAGATATAGGAATATAAAAAGCAGAGCCTATACTCGATTTCTCCCTTCACCAAGTGCACCATACTCTGGATTTTTCGTGTTCCACTTTGGGGAGCTGCTACAAGAAGGGAGAAACTCCTTAGGAAAATGTAATTTTATTTTTGTAATTCGCTGATTATTATTTTTTAAGAAAAAAATGGATTATGGAAAGAAGTGCGTCAGTAAAGGCAATAAACTGCCCTTTTAAGATAAAAAACGGCATCCTAAGGCAAATTTGATAAATGTGAATCTCATAAAGGGATTGGTTGAACAAACAGCAATTTCCTTTAAAAAGTAATCTTTTACTTATAAAAGCAAGAAAATAAGACACAAAAATAGTCTTTTTGTAACAAAATGCAAGTAAAATGCAACTTTTTACAAAAAATATTTGGAGAAAAGCTAAATATTATGTAATTTTGCAACCGATTAAAAATATTTTTAAAATTTTGCTAAGTTCTCTTACCATAAAGAGAGTTTTAAACTCTTGGATAAAGGGATTTGAGACAGGCTTATATATAATAAGGTATAACTCTTCCACCTCGGGACAAGAGGTAGAGAAAGCTTTCTTAGGTATCTCCCCAATAAAGAATACCTTGTGATATGTAGAGAAAGAAATAACATTATATATTAATTTTTTAAAAGAGAGAGAGATTTATGGAAAAAAGACTCATGACAGTAGCCGCAGCCATAGCCGTTAGTACGAGCATGGCATTTGCGCAAAGTCAAATCTCTGGTAAGGTTACCTCTTCTGATGATGGTCAACCTGTTGTTGGCGCATCCATCAAAATTGTAGGTACCAATACCGGTACTATTACCGACATTGATGGTAATTTCTCATTGAACGCTCCTGCTGGTGCCAAGCTGGAAGTAACCTACCTCGGTATGTTGCCTCAGACAGTAAAGGCTGGTCAGAAGATGAAGATTGTATTGGAAGCGGATAACAAGACTCTTGATGAGGTCGTAGTTACCGCAATGGGTATTTCTCGTGATAAGAAAGCCCTCGGTTATGCTTCACAGAAATTAGGCTCTGAAGATCTGAACATTGCTGGTACTAGCTCTTTGGCAAGTGCTATGCAGGGTAAGTTGACTGGTGTTGACATTCGTCAGTCTTCTGGTGCTCCTGGTGCATCTTCTCAGATTGTAATCCGTGGTGCCCGTTCATTCTCTGGCGATAACACTCCTCTTTACGTGGTAGATGGTATGCCTATCGCTTCTTCCACAGATTTTGATATGGATGCGCTTAATGGTGGTGTAGTAGGTTCAGATAAAGCAAACCGTTCTATCGATATCAACCCTGATGATATCGAGAGCATTGACGTGCTGAAGGGTCAGGCTGCTTCTGCCCTCTATGGTATCCGTGCATCTAATGGTGTAATCATCATTACCACCAAGCGTGGTAAGGCTAATGGAGGTCGCCCTCAGATAACATTTACCACAGACTTGAGTGCTCAGACTGTCAGCAAGAAGTTCGAACGTCAGAATATTTATGCTCAAGGTAATAGTATAAATGCTTATGACCCATCATCTTCTTTGACTTGGGGTCCTAAGATTGCTGATTTGGCTAACGATGCTGCTTATGGTGGTAACACAGACAATAGATATACTCAGGCTTATGGCAAGCATGCGGGTATGTACTATAACCCTAAGTATGCAGCGGCTGGACTTGACGGTTGGACTACTCCACAGATTTATGATAATGTAGGTGATTTCTTTGATACAGGTTTCACCCAGAACTCTAATTTGAGTATTTCTCAGAAGAATGGCAACTTGGCTTATTCTTTCGGTATTGGCGATACATACCAGACAGGTATCATCCCTTCTACTGGTATGATGCGTACTACTGCACGTGGTGCCGTTGACTTTGAAATCAACAAGCAGTGGAAGACAGGTTTCTCTGCTAACTATAGCGCTACCAAGATTACATCTGCTCCAGGTGCCAACAGCGGTATAATGAACGTAGTTTATTCAGCTCCTTCAGAGTACAACCTGAAGGGAACTCCTACCCATGCGCCAAACGATCCGACAAGTCAGATTTCCTTCCGTAATTTATCATTCAATAACCCATATTGGTGGAAGGACAATAATGAGTATAAGCAGCACACCAATCGTGTGTTCGGTAATGCCTATCTTGAGTATCGTCCAAACTTCGGCTGGGATACAGAGCGTTACAATCTGGTAATCCGTGAGCAGGCTGGTCTTGATATTTATACTACTAATAATAGTGATGTATATGAGAAGGGATCTGCACAAAATTCAGGTGGTGAGATAGAGAACTATGGTGTTCAGCACAATATCTTCAACAACCTTTTTACAGCTAACTTCACTGCTAAGTTGGGGGCAAACAACGAGTGGGACTTCGGTGCATTGCTCGGTTCTGAGTTCAACCACGACTATCAGCGTCACTGGGATTATGATGGAACCAATTTCCTTTTCTATGGTCAGCCTACTATGACCAATACCACAGTTAAGCCAGTAACAGAGGAATATCAGGCTCAAGAGCGTACCGTAGGTTTCTTCGGTCAATTATCTTTGAGCTATGCTAATCAGGTTTATCTGACAGTGACTGGTCGTAACGATATCGTTTCTACCATGCCACGCAACAACCGCAGTTTCTTCTATCCATCTGTATCACTCGGTTGGATTTTCACAGAGCTTCCAGCTTTGAAGGATAATCACATCCTTTCTTATGGTAAACTTCGTGCATCTTTCGCTCAGGTAGGTCAGGCTGGTCACTATTATAGCAACTACTATTATGTGCCAAGCTATGGTAGCGGTATGTATGGTCTTACACCAATTAGCTATCCAATGAATGGAGTAAGTTCTTATGTGCCTTTCTACGTGAAGTATGACCCTAACCTGAAGCCACAGAACACCGTGAACTGGGAGTTTGGCGCTGACTTGAACTTCTTCGACAATCGTGTTCGTCTGGAATATACAGCCAGCTATCAGGATATCAAGGATCAGATCTTCGATGTTCCTACAGGCGGTTCTACAGGTTATCAGTACCTCCGTACCAATGCCGGTGAGATGACCACATGGTCTCATGAGTTTGCTATCAACGCAAGCATCATCCAGACTAAGGATTGGGATTTGGATCTTGGCGTAAACTTCACCAAGCTGACCAACAAGGTTAAGTCTTTGGCTGATGGCGTAGAGAGTATCATGTTGGGTGGTTTCCAAGAACCACAGATACGTGCTCAGGCAGGTTATACTTATCCGAACATTTATGGTGTAGGTTTCCAGCGCGATGAGCAGGGACGCCTGTTGCTCCAGGAGGGTCTTCCTATCGGTACTGCCGGAAGCCAGAATCTGGGTGAGTGTACACCAGATTTCAATATGGGCTTCAACCTGAAGGCTCGCTGGAAGCGCCTGTCTTTGAGTGCAACCATGGATTGGCAGAAGGGTGGCAAGATGTATAACGGTACACTCTTGACACTGAACTACTTCGGTGCAACCAAGCAATCTATCCCATACCACGAGGGTACTATGGTAGCTGAGGGTATTGATATTGCAACAGGTGAACCAAACAAGGTTGAAGTAAGTAAGCAGGATTACTGGATGGCTTACAATAACGTGACTGAGGCAGGTATCTACGACCGTAGCTTCCTGAAGCTCCGCGACGTAACCTTGAGTTACCAGCTTCCTAAGTTTGCTGGCATCGACATCTCTGTATATGGTTTCGCACGCAACGTGCTTCTCTGGTCTAAGATGAAGGATTTGGATCCTGAGTCTTCTCAGGGTAATGGTAATATGAGTGGTACTTTCGAGCGTTTCTCTGTGCCAAATACTTCAAGCTTCGGTGGTGGTTTCAAGATTACATTCTAATCGGCTGACCCACTTCGGAATCATTTAAAGTATCAATATTAATAAAGGATAAAACAATGATGAATTTTAAGAATATATTTGGCATCTTGGCTATCTCTGCAGTTTCTATGATAACTGTATCTTGCTCAGAGGATATCATGGACAGAATCAACAAAGACGAGGCTCACCCAGGTGAAAGCGTCGTTTCTGCCAAGTTCCAGCTCACAGATGCCATCGTTTCAAGTGTTTTCACTACCAACACAGGTAACTTCGCCTGGTATGTTGCTTCTTATACTGAGCAAATCCTGGGTACAGGTAACAACCAGCTTAAGAATGCAGAGCTCCGCAGCATCAATGAGATTGCTGCTGCTTCTACTTTCGATAATGAGTGGAATGGTACCTATCTTAATCTCAACAACATTCAGCAGATGATTGCTAAGTGTGAGGAGGGTGGCAATAGCGCCGGACAACTTGACATCATGGCAATGGGTCAGATTTTGGCAGCTTACGATTGGGGAATCATGACCGACTTGTTTGGTAACATTCCTTGCTCTGAGGCTTTCAAGGTATCTGCTCCTAAGCTTGATTCTCAGGAAGATATTTACAAGCACATTTTAGAATTGCTGGATGCTGCCAAGGGTAATCTGGATCAGGCTATTGCTGGCAAGATGAAGAATGCGGGTGCTTACGATGTCTTGTTCAATGGTAATTTGACTCAGTGGCGTGGACTTGCTCATGCCTTGAAGGCTCGCTATCTCTTGCATGAGGCAGGTCGTGCTACCGACAAGAATGCACAGTATGCACAGATTCTGGAAGAAGCTAATGCAGCTGTAGCAGATGGCTTTGATGGTGCTAACCTGAATATCTTCGATGGCAACAACCAGATTGATGCATGGTCTGCTTATTGGTATAGCCGTGAGTATAGTGCTTCATCTAAGACGGTTGATGACCTGATGGTAGTTCGTCAGGACCCACGTGAAGCTATCTATAATTATAATGGTGCTGACTGGTATGATGAGCCTAGCAGATTGGGTTTGATGACTCCTGGTGACAAGGAAGCTGCCGGTGCAACCAGCGCAACCAATTTCCCTCTCTGGTTCCTGAATGGTATCAGCGAAGTGAAGATTCCAAGCCATTTGATGAGTAAGTCGGAACTTTACTTCATCATCGCAGAAGTGAAGGCTCGCTTGGGTCAGGATGCCAAGGCTGATTTCGAGACAGCTGTCAAGGCTTCTCTTGCTGACTATGCTACTGTAGGTGCTACAGAGTTCAGCGACGATGCTGTTGCTGCTTATCTTGCTGGCGAGACTGCAACTAAGTTTGCAGCAAATCCATTGAACGAGATTCTGGTTCAGAAGTATATCGCCCAGACTCGTGACGAGCAGTTGGAGACCTTCAACGATATGCGCCGTTGCAACTATCTTGATGGCAGCTATCCTGTAGCTATGACCAACCCTAACAATACTCAGGCAGGTCAGAATCGTTTGCCACTTCGTTTGCCTTATGGTTCAAGTGATGTTCTTTCAAACCCTAACGTGAAAGAAGCTTTCGGTTCAGGAAATGATGCCGGTAAGTATATCTTCACCGAAAATGTATGGTGGGCTGGTGGTAATCGCTAATCCATTTTTGACAATATAATAAAAGGTGTATCCTTATTGCTCCTCATCGGGCATTCTGGATACACCTTTTTTCTTTTTATTTCCCTCATCCTCAATCATTTTTCAATAATTTTTTGCATCTTTCAGAAGGAAAGCGTATCTTTGCAGAAGAAAAGCTGCACTCGGCAAGCTGAAAGTAAACTCTCATTGCGCTCGCTGGCATAATCTTTGCAGAAGAAGCGATACTCTCTAATCATGGAGATATGTTTTTAGATATGGCTTTACCAATTCATAATTTTACGTATATCCAAGCTAACAGAACTAAATCTGTCAAACTGAGACAACCAAGTTGGTACCTCCTTATTCATCCATCCCATAACATTCATCATTTCATCGTGTATCATCTCAACTTCATCGAGATTCCAACAAATAGCTTCATTATGATCTATCCTATTGCGCAAGCGACGGAATTTGTTTAAGAAGCTAGCAACTACCTTTCTTTGCCGATTAGCTTTCTTCACAAAAGGGAAAGCTCTCCTTAAGTCTTTCCAAAGGATACGTTCGTAGTTTCTATTAAAAAGGGAGGTCCAAAAGCCCCAAGTCAATTCTGCTGTAATCTTTGCTGTGGTTATATCTTCTCCTCGTGCAGCAATTTGTTTCTTAGCTGTGCTTATATATTTATTCAGTTCCATCAGGCCTGGAGTTGTAGAGAAAACGACATACCAATCTTCTCTTTTGGCAAATGCCACAAGTTCCCGAACTACGGAATTACGGAGTTCTACCTCAAAGACAGAAAGACATGGGTACATAGCTTCGGAAAGCATTATGTTACATTGATAATGCTTAATTGCCTTTACTTCATCCCCAGGATAGAGCAAGAAATATTTCTTCATTCTATCTGTCGAGAAAACTTTTTCGAAAAAATCTTTGGTATATTCCATTTTTATTCTTATCTTTGCAGCGCAGTCCCGGTAAGGCCCTCTCCCAGATTATTCGATGCTGGTGATGACCCCGGGTTTTTTGTTTTTGCAAAAGTACATAAATATTTTGATAGTGACAACAAAAAAGCCTTTTTTCTTTGCTTTTTTTGTTATCTCCTTCAGCCTCAAGCATTTTTCAATAATTCCTTGCTTCTTTCAGAAGAAAAGCGTATCTTTGCAGAAGAAAAGCTGCACTCGGCAAGCTGAAAGTAAACTTTCATTGCGCTCGCTGGCATAATCTTTGCAGAAGATTGGCGGCACTCGGCAATTTGAAAGTAAACTCTCATTGCGCTCGCTGGCATAATCTTTGCAACACAAATGTTGAATCATTTTAAAAAGAAGAAATCAAAATGCAAGAATTGAAAGATAGATACATAAGATTTGACTGGGCCATCAAGCGCTTGCTTCGCCAAAAGGCGAACTTTGGTGTGCTTGAGGGCTTCTTGACAGTATTTCTGAATGAACCTATCAAGATTATTGATATCTTGGAGAGGAAGGAAGAGCTGAAGGAAGAGCCGAAGGCAAAACCGAAGCAAAGAATTCAATAGCCTTAAAGATGATGAAAGGCGGAATGCCTATTGAGCAAATCATGCAATTTACAGGGTTGTCTGAAAAAGAAATAAAATCATTATAAGAAGACTATAGGTTGGTCGGTGCTGAAAAATGCATCGCCCCTTTTTATATATCACATATTATAAGAGAAGAATGAAAAGAATTATTGCATTTTTTATTTTCCTCTGCGCTATAACAATCAATGCTACGGCACAGGGATGGATAGGCACATGGGCTACTGCCCCACAAACCGTCGTGAAGAGCTTCATGCCCTATAATAACAATATGTCCAACCGCTCCGTGAGACAGGTGGTCAAGGTGAGCATCGGAGGCGATATGATTCGTCTGAAACTGAGCAATATCTATAGTACCGAACCGGTTGTCATCCGTTCTATCTATATTGCCCATGCCAAAGACTCTTTCTCCATCGACCCCAAGAGTGCGAAATATCTCAAATTCGGCAATCAATACAAGGTTACGATTCCGGCAGGCAAAAGCATCACAAGCGATGCCCTGCCCTATGACCTCAAGCCTCTCCAGCGACTTGCCATCACCATCAACTATATTTCCGCCCCAACAGTCCCTACCGTCCACATGGGTTCCCGCACCACCTCTTATATCATGAAAGGTGTAACCAATGCCCACTCCAACTTCGAGAAGGCTTTCCGAGAGAACCACTGGTACAACATCAGCGGCATCGACATATATACAATGAGGACTGACCTCAGCAGCATCGCCATCATAGGCAATTCCATTACCGACGGAAAATGCTCTACCGACAATGCCCAGAACCGTTGGCCAGACGTCATGTCGGAGATGCTCCAACTGAAATATAAAATTACCAACCAAGGCGTACTCAACCTCGGCATTGGCAACAACCGTGTAGTGGTGCCAGGAGGATTCGGTGTTTTGGCAAAGGAAAGATTCGACAAAGATGTATTGGCTCAGGCAGGAGTGAAAAAAGTCATTATCTTTGAAGGAATAAATGATATAGGTGCCGCCAAAAGCGGATATAGCGAAACCGTAGCACGACAACTCATCGAGAGCTATCAGGCAATGATCAAGAAAGCAAAGGCACGCCGATTGAAAGTCTATTTGGGCACTATCACCCCTTTCAAGGGAGCAGGATATTACTCTCCCTTCCATGAAGCAGCACGTCAAACCGTGAACGAATGGATTCGCAACCAAGCCAAGAACAAAGAGGTGGATGGAATCCTCGACTTTGCCAAACTTCTTCAGGACCCGAAGGATGACAGACGCATGAAAAAAGAATATGTGAGCAACGACTGGCTCCACCCGAATCCAACAGGTTATAAAGCGATGGGAACCTACGCTGCCGAAATCATCAAATAACGAAGTTAACTTCAAAGCACATCGAAGTTAACTTCATAAGCAAATGCAATAGGCTTCATAAGCAAATGCAGTAGGCTTCATCTGCCAACGAAGTACTACTGCATTTTTATGTATATCTAATTGAAAGATGATTACTTCAAAACAATCTTACAATTATCCAGGCTCTCTACGGTAGCGAGTGCTTCATAACGCATACCTTCCTTACGCAAGAAATCACCACCATGCTGGAATGCCTTCTCGATGATGAAACCCATTGCCTCGATCGTGGCACCAGCCTTCTCGCAGAGATCCATCACACCCTTGGAAGCATTACCATTGGCAAGGAAGTCGTCGATGAAGATGACATGATCATCAGGAGTCAGATAACTGTCACTTACACATACCGTATAGTCACAGTCTTTGGTGAAAGAGTGAACCACCGAGGTAATCATACCTTCCATCGTCTTTGGCTTCTTTTTCTTTACGAAGACTACAGGAAGATGGGTCAGGTAACCCACCATAATGGCAGGAGCAATACCCGAAGCCTCGATTGTGACAATCTTGTTGTACTTGATGTCCTTGAAGAGTCTGACAAACTCCTTCGCCAAGTCCATCATCAAGATAGGATCCATCTGATGGTTCACAAAGCTATCCACCTTCAGGATTCCTCCAGGAAAGCATCTGCCTTCCTGCATAATTCTTTCTTTCAGTAAATCCATTATTCTGATTTGAAATTGATATGATTGATGATTAACAGCCATCATTCCCATTCCTGCTCTATTCCGCCGGATAAGAAAATGATGACCTGTCTTTTTTATTTTTCCAAATTCTTAGGCAATACAAGATTCAGAATAACTGCGAGCAGGAACACTACAGCCACACAGTTGTCTGCAAATACGGTACGTACAATCTCTGGGAAGATATTAAACATACCCGTTGCCTGAGTGAAACCGAGACCCACACTGAGCGAGAGGCTCACAATCACCATATTGCGCTGGGAGAAACCCGTACGTGCCATCATGCCGAAACCTGCAAAGAGGATGCTACCGAACATCATGATAGTACATCCACCTAATACAGCCTGCGGAATGGTTGTAAGAACATAACCGATAGCAGGGAATACGCCACCGATAATCATGATGATGGCACCCATGGCGATTGTGAAGCGATTGACCACGCCCGACATGGCAGCCAAACCTACGTTCTGGCTGAAAGATGTAATAGGAGTACATCCGAAAAGACCAGAAACCGAACTTACAAAACCATCACAGCAGACAGCCGCACCCATCTCCTTGGTATTAGGATCACGCTTCAGGGCACTATTGCAAAGCGCTGACGTATCACCGATGGTCTCTGTAGCAGAAACCAGATATACAGCCACAACAGAAAGGATGGCACCTATATTAAACTCTGGAGTAAAAGGCAGAATACGAGGCAAGGCGATGATAGAAAGATTGGTAAGACCACTATAGTCTATCATACCCATAAAACAAGCAAGGATATAACCCACTATCAAACCTACGAGCACGGAAAGAGAGCGTAGGAATCCCTTGGCAAAAATCTGACAAAGAAGACAAGCCAATAAGGTGACAGAACCCACAATCCAGTTGTTCATGCTACCGAAATCCGCAGCACCCTGACCTCCGGCAAAAGAATTGGCACCCACAGGAAGAAGTGAAAAACCAATGGCTGTAACCACCGTAGCAGCTACTACAGGAGGAATCAGTTTGATCCAATACTTGGCAAAAAGTCCGAGTGTACCTTCCACGAGACCACCGATAATAACCGCACCAATGAGCGTACCCATTCCATGGGCAGCAGCAATGCTGATGGCAAGAGAAAGGAAGGTGAAGGAGATACCCATCACGATAGGGAGGCGTGAACCGATGCGCCATACCGGATAGAGCTGTACCAAAGTACCGATACCGGCGATAACCATACAGTTCTGGATAAGAACGGCGCTGATAGAGCTGTCCAACCCGACGGCACCGGCAAGAATCATGATTGGCGCAATGTTGCTTACAAACATTGCCAGCACATGCTGAAGACCAAATGGGAGTGCTTTACCGACGGGCACCCTACCGTCAAGCTTGTAGAGATTTTCTATTGACTGTTTCATGTCGTATGTTATTATATTTCGATAAAAATCTAATAGAATTTCCGAAAAGAACCTCTTGGAGTCCAAAAAGATGGCACAAAAGTACAAAGAAAAACTGAGAAAGTGAAATTTCTCTCCCATTTATTTTGATTTGTCTGCAAATAGATGTACTTTTGCAGGGCAATTAAAAATTCAAAAACAATGGAAAATCCATATATCAAGCAATTCCCCGACCTCATGTCGGGCAAGAAAATCATGTATGTTCACGGTTTCCTCTCTTCCGGACAGAGCGGAACTGTAAAGATGCTTCAGGATCTCATGCCCAATGCTACCTTCGTGGCTGAAGACATACCCGTACATCCGGAAGAAGGTATGGAAATGCTCCTCAAGTTGCAGGAAACAGAGAAACCCGACCTGATTATCGGTACCTCCATGGGCGGTATGTACACAGAAATGCTGAAAGGTACCGACCGCATCCTCGTAAACCCAGCTTTCGAAATGGGCAATACCATGAGCAGTATGACCGGTAAACAGGAATTTCAGAATCCACGAAAGGATGGTGTCAACGAACTGATGGTGACCAAGGGACTCATCAAGGAATACCGTGACATTACCGAACGATGCTTTCAGAATATCACTCCAGAGGAACAGGCAAGGGTATATGGTCTCTTCGGAGACAAAGACCCATTAGTGCATACCTTCGACCTCTTCCATGAGCATTATCCCAATGCCATCCGCTTCCATGGCGAGCACCGCCTCATCGACAAGGTAGCCTTCCACTATCTCTGTCCGGTCATCCGCTGGATAGATGACAAGCAAAACGGGAAGGAACGCCCTATCGTATATATCGATTTCGACGCTTTGCACGACAGTTACTGGAAAGCCACAAGCAGTATGCACAAGGCCTACGAGATGCTCATCGAATACTACAATGTATATATCGTAGCCTCAGCACCTACCAACGACCATGAGTATATGGCGAAGGTACAGACCTGGGTGGAGGAATATCTTTCTACCCCAGCCTACAACCATATTCTCTTCACCAATCAGAAGAATCTGCTCTATGGTGACTACTTCATCGACCCACATCCAGCAGAGGATTTCATGGGAACAACGATCGAATATGGCAGCGATGAATTCAAGACATTCGAGGAGATTGTCACCTTTTTTGATAGATTAGGAGGACAATAACAAAGAGGGAGCCAAACGGTACCCTTACCCCACTTTCATTTTTCCCTGCCCAGGAAAAAATTCTTCCCTGCCCAAGGAGAAATTTCCAACTGCCTATCGCGTTATTTTTCCATCGGCAGATAACTATACGAACGAGGCTCTGATGTCAATTCATTTCATCAGAGCCTCGTTTAGTTTTTAGCTTTATTCTAAAAGCTTTAGTATTCCGTCTTAGCCGTATTCTCTTTCCACATACGGAAAGCCCCCAACGCCTCATCTCTCATCAGCGCAATCATCGGCTTGTGACGGTCTTCTATCTTGCGGTCAATTTCCTCATAGATAAACTCATCGTCAAAACCAATCTTGGCTGCATCCTTTCGGTCGTTGGCATAATAGATACGATCGAGATGTGACCAATAGATGGCACCTAAGCACATCGGACAAGGTTCGCAGGAGGTATAGATTTCACAACCCTCCAGATTGAAGGTTTTCAGTTTGAAGCAAGCCTGTCGTACGCAGTTTACCTCTGCATGAGCTGTAGGATCCTTGTCGATTGTCACACTATTGGAAGCCTCAGCAATGATGATTCCATCCTTGGCAATGACAGCTCCAAAAGGACCGCCACCGTTTCTTACGCTATTTTCTGAGAGCTCAATGGCTCTGTGCATCAATTCTTCTTTTGTCATTGCTAAATATTTTTAGATTAATAATACCCCTTCTTTTCAATTGGGGGGCTACAAATATACAAAAAAGAAATGATACGGCAAGCATTTCTTGCATTATTTTTTAGTACTTTTGCAACCAAAGAGAGATTTTATTGCCCCATGACGGGTAATTATCTTTTGCACCGCATTGATTTACAACCAGGCTCCTACTGCATAAAGAGGCTTGTTGACCATCCACTCCTGATCTTGATAGGGTTTCATCGAGAGTCGCAAGCCTTTGAGATTAGGATGTTTCCCTATGAATGTGCGAAGTGATTTGGCATGCACATTTTCCTCTGCCTTGATTTCAATAGGCGTTATGGTAGTTCCATGCTGAACAATCAAGTCGATTTCCACACGCGAATCTTTACTGCTGAAATAGTAAATCGGAATTTGTAGAGCCATTAGTTGGGTTAAGACAAAAAGTTCCGTAAAAGCTCCCTTGTATTCCTTCAGCAAAGTATCGGCTACCAGAATACTTTCTGCAGGAGTATCTACCATTGCACCCATCAAGCCCACATCCAAGACAAAAAGCTTAAATACAGACATTTCTGCATAAAACTTCAATGGCATTTCTGGAGTAGACACACGATTAATCTGATACACCAATCCTGCATCAATCAGCCATTGGATGGCTAACTCAAATTCTGAAGCTCTTGCTCCTTTCTTCAACGCTCCAAAGATAAACTTTTTATTTTCTTTTGCCAATTGTGATGGGATGGAATCCCATACCATATTGATACGTGGCACTTCCTGTGAAGGTGCATGCTTGGAGAAATCTCGTTGATAATCAAACAATATCTGCTTTTGAATGTTACGCACTTCCTCTAAGTTCTTGCTTTCTACAAATTCCAAGACTGCTGCAGGCATTCCTCCTACATAGTAATACTGCCGCAAATAATCTGTCAAACGCAAAGACAGAGAATCTATAAGAGAAAAGTCCTTGGTATGAAGTACATTGATCAATGGCTGTTCACCCATAGCTAACAGAAACTCATCGAAGGTCATTGGATACATCTTTATCATATCCACCTTTCCCACTGGAAATGATGTTCCACTATGAAGGGATATACCCAAAAGCGATCCAGCTACTGCCACATGATAGGCTGGAGCATCTTCGCAGAAATACTTCAGAGAGTTTAATACTACAGGGTTTTCCTGTATCTCATCGAAAATAATCAATGTATTTTCCGGTTCTATATTTACATGGAGCAGAGCGGACAATGAGAGCAAGATTCGCTCAATATTATAGTCTTGCGCAAAAATCTTCTCTACCATTTCGTTTTTGTCGCAATTGACATAAGCCATCTTCTGATAGTATTTGGTACCAAAATCCCGCAAGATATAGGTTTTCCCTACCTGCCTTGCACCATTGACTATCAGAGGCTTACGATTTTTCTTTTGCTTCCATGCAAGGAGTTGTTTAATGACGTTTCTTTCCATAATTACATTTTTTTGCACGAACATTCTCCACAAAGATACACTTTTTCGCACGAACATCCAATAGTTTACTACATTTTTTTGCACGAACACCTTAATTTTTGTAGCAACTCCCAAAGTTAACAGTTAATTATCAATAATTATAAATACCTTTATTATAAGAGTATTTATAATTTTCGTAACTTTGTTGCCTATGAATCAAAACAACATATCCGCCACAGAACTTTTCCTGCGGGTAAGGGAACTCTTGATGCTTCCTGACCTGGAACCTGCTACACGCAACAAGATGATGCACGATACGCTCATCCTCTGCTGCCACGAAGGAGTGAAGAATACGAAACAAGCTTTCGGTAACCTTTTCGCCCAGGTGGATTATCTCTGCAAGGTACATGGCATCAAAATAGCCGACAAGATTGCCATCCAGACCATGCGCCGGCACAGCAACAAGCAGGAACCTCTATCGGAGGAAGACCTGAAGTACGATGCCCGTGCACTCGCCATCTTCATCTCTGCCGTATTCCAGACTGATATTCCACATGAACTGACCGTTCTCATCCCACATACCAACCGCCCCTACCAGAAGGGACTCGACATCAGCAACCGACGCATCCGCTGCATCGTGAAAAACTGGGACTCGGACTTCATCCATGTGGATATCGATCATGATACTGATGAGGAAGAACATCTCGTTTGTCTCAAAGATGAGGCAAACGGCATCGACCATACCTATCTCTGCGAAATATTGGAGGAAGGCATGCAGCTCAACCTGCTCGACTGTCAGATACGTCAACCAGTCATCACGCCCCGACTCATCATCGTTGAACCGGATTATCTCATTGACATCAGTAGTATCGCAGCCTGCTTTACCGAGTTCGGTCATCATCCCCTGCTGTATCTCTTGAATCTGATGAAACCCCGTGCCAACACCCAGGCTACCCTACTTGGTAACTTTGCCGGTGCTGCGCTCGACGATATCATCAATTCGCATGGCAAGTATCAGGTGAACGAAACCATCAAGAGCAATTTCAGAGAAAAGGCTCTGGAATTTTGCACCTGCCCCTGGTTTGATGCCAAGAAATTCTATACCGATGCCAACCTGCAGGCTTACAATCTGCAGCAGGTAGTGGATATTCTCTTCCCACGCACCGTCTCCCAGGCACAGATGAATGCCTTTCGGGGCGAGGGCATCTACGACCGGAAGAAAGCCATCCTGGAGCCGTCATTCGTGTGCGAAGCCCTTGGCATACAGGGACGTGTCGATCTGATGACCACCGACTGCAAACTTCTCGTAGAACAGAAATCAGGACGAAACCTCAATATCGAGAACCATCAGGCAGACCCTAACTACCACAGTTTCCAGCTGGTGCCCCACTATGTACAGTTGCTGCTCTACTATGGTGTATTGCAGCACAACTTCAAGTTGGGCAACAATCTCGTCAACATCCGTCTGCTCTACTCCAAGTACCAGCCTCAGAACGGACTGATGGTGGTAGCCTATTACCAGAAACTTTTCAGGGAAGCCATCGAATATCGCAACCAACTCGTTGCCGCTTCTTTTGAAATAGCCAAGAAGGGATTCGAGCATGCGCTGAATGAGTTTACCCCTGATGTTCTCAATGTAGCAGGCACCCAGGACTTCTTCTACAACAAGTACCTGAAGCCACAACTGGCAGACATCACCGACCCGCTTCATGCACTCAGTCCTTTAGAAGAAGCCTACTTCTGCAGGATGATGACTTTTGTGCTCCGCGAACAGATGATTTCCAAAGTAGGTGCCCAGGAAGGAACCAATACTTCGAGCAGCGATCTCTGGACGATGCCCCTTGCCGAGAAAAAGGATGCAGGCAACATCTATACCGACCTCCATATCATCAGAAAGGATCAGAGTGGAGAAGGTAGCGGTTACGATACCATTACCCTGAGCGTACCCGACCAAGGCAAGGACTTCCTGCCCAATTTCCGTATCGGCGACATAGTATATCTCTATACCTACAAACTGAAAGAAGAACCGGACGTCAGGAAAGCTATATTATATAAAGGTGTATTGCAGGAGATTCATTCCCATGAAATCGTGGTACATCTCAACGATGGTCAACAGAATGCTGACATCTTCGAAATGGACAAGCCATACGCTATCGAGCATGGTACTACCGATGCCAGCACCGGTGGAAGCATCCGCAATCTGCACCAGTTTATCTGTGCACCTCAAGAGAAGCGCGACTTGCTATTAGGTCAGCGCCCTCCCCGCCGCAACACCTCGCTCACGCTGACCAGACATTATGACGAAGTGCTTGACGATATCATCCTGAGAGCCAAACAGGCACAGGATTACTTTCTGCTCGTGGGACCTCCGGGAACAGGAAAGACAAGTCGTGCCTTGAAGTTTATGGTAGAAGAAGCATTGAACGATGGAACAGGAATGCCGACAGCAGAAAACATCGCCGCTGGTGGAAAGACGGCTCAAAAGCCTGCCTCCTCTATCCTCTTGATGAGCTATACCAACCGTGCCGTGGATGAAATCTGCGAGATGCTGGTAGATTCCGGAATCCCATTTCTGCGACTTGGCAGCGAATATTCCTGCGATGAACGATTCCGTCCATATCTGATAGAAAAAGCCATTGCCCAATGTCCGAAGTTGGAAGCCATCAAACAATATATAATAGGTACGCGCGTCATCGTGGGAACAACCTCGATGATGACCTCCAAGCCTTTCATCTTCAATCTGAAGCATTTCAAGCTTGCCATCATCGATGAATCGAGTCAGATTCTGGAACCCAATCTCATCGGATTGCTTTCAGCTATAGACAAGTTTATCCTCATCGGAGACTATAAGCAACTGCCAGCGGTGGTACAGCAGAGTGAACAGGACTCTGCCATTCCTACCATCAACGACAGTCAGCAGAACAGCCTGATGGATATGAGTATTCTACAGGACATCTGCCTTACCAACTGCCGCAACTCCCTTTTCGAGCGCCTCATCCGCTGGGAAGACCATGAGCATCGTACCGATTTCATCGGCATTTTGCGCCGTCAAGGACGAATGCATCCAGAAATAGCTGAGTTCCCAAACAAGATGTTCTATCGCCGGGAACAACTGGAACCGGTGCCATGCAAGCACCAGTTGGAAACCCAACTTGCCTATTCTCTTCCATCAGAGGATGAACTCGATGAACATTTGAAGAATCATCGTATGATATTCATACCATCAGAATTCTGCAAGGAGCCGAATATTTCCGACAAGATCAATGCCAACGAAGCAGAAATCGTAGTAGATATACTTCGCCGCATACACCGATATTACGGAGATCAGTTCGATAGTCAGAAAACAGTGGGAGTCATCGTACCTTACCGCAACCAGATAGCCATGGTGCGCAAGGGAATCGAGAAACTTGGTATTCCAGAACTGGAGAAAATCAGCATCGACACCGTAGAAAGATATCAGGGCAGCCAGCGTGATGTCATCATCTACAGTTTTACCATCCAGAACATCTGGCAACTGGACTTCCTGGCAGGAAACAGTTTTATAGAAGACGGTCATATCATCGACCGTAAACTGAACGTAGCCATCACTCGTGCAAGAAGGCAAATGATTATGACCGGTAATCCTGAAATTCTCCGTAATAATCAGATTTTTAATGATTTAATGGAATACATAAAAGGAAAAGGCGGCTTTTTTGAGAAATTTCATTGAAAAAGTTTGGAGATATGGAAATAAAGTCCTATCTTTGCAAAAGAATAGAAAAAACAAAGATAATTCAATAGAGATAAAAGATACAGGATTCCGGTGCTTAACTGGCACCGGGATTCTTTATTTTTTACCCCTCTAAGAAATCACATTAATAACTATAAATTAATAAGAAGAATTATGGCTTACATGTCACAAGAAGGTTACGATAAACTCGTAGCAGAACTAAAACAGCTCACTACAGTAGAGCGCCCAAAGGCATCAGCCGCAATTGCTGAAGCCCGAGACAAGGGTGACCTAAGTGAGAACTCAGAGTATGATGCCGCTAAGGAGGCACAGGCTCATCTTGAAGATAAAATCAATCGTATCAAACTCACCATTGCCGAGGCTAAGATCATCGACACCAAGCAGTTGAGCACCGATTGCGTGCAGATTATGTCTAAGGTGGAAATGACCAACATGGTCAACAAGGCAAAGATGACATATACTATCGTGAGCGAAAGCGAGGCTAACTTGAAGGAAGGCAAAATTTCCATCAAGACTCCTATCGCACAGGGATTGCTCAACAAGAAGGTGGGCGAGATTGTAGAAATCAAGATTCCTCGCGGCACCATCAAGCTCCGTATCGACAAGATCTCATTTGAATAAAAATAAAGGAACTATCATATCGGCTCCCAAGCCCTTATGGCAGTTCCTTTTATTATGACATGTAAGCCCACTAAATAAAATATCAAATGAGAATGATGCGAAGAGAGAGAAATAAAGTTTCTATTATAAATGTTTAATTGAAAGAGATTATGGCAAGCATTTTTTCTAAGATTGCAGCGGGAGAGATTCCCAGCTACAAGTGCGCAGAAAGCGATAAGTTCTACGCTTTTTTAGACATTAGTCCTATCGGCAAGGGACACACTTTGGTCATTCCTCGCAAGGAAGTGGATTATATCTTTGATATGGAAGACGAAGACCTCGCTGAGTTTGAAGTATTCGCCAAGAAAGTGGCAAAGGCCATCAAGGCTGCTTTCCCTTGCAAAAAAGTGGCACAGGTTGTTTTGGGTCTGGAAGTTCCTCATGCACACATCCACCTCATCCCTATGAACAGTGAGGCTGATGTCAACTTCCGCAAGGAACATCTCAAACAGACTGAAGAGGAATTCAAGGAAATCTCTAACAAGATCTACACAGAATTTAAAAAAATGTGAAATTAGAAATGACAAATGAGAAATGAGAAATGCAGCAAGATAGCCGTTCATTTCTAATTTCTCATTTGTCATTTCTAATTATCTCAAATGTATTCTTCGCCTTTCTTCATTTGCACTTCATTCACATATTTGCGAACCAATGCAGAGGAATCTTCTTTCTTGCAGATCAAGAGTACATTGTCCTTCTCTGCTACAATGAAACCATCCAAACCATTGAGAACTGCGAGTTTGCCCTTTGGCAGTTTGATGACATTACGATGGCAGTTTTCCATCATAACATCACTATCTATGATCACATTATCATCCTCGCTCTTCTGCATTGCCTCATAGATACTGTGCCAAGTGCCGAGGTCAGCCCAACCGAAATCACACTTCAATACAGATACATTATCTGACTTCTCTAAGATGGCATAATCTACGGAGATATTTGGATATGAAGGGAAATTCTGCTTCATATAGGCATTCTCAGTCTCCACATCAAAAGTGCGATAAGACTCATCGAAACCTCTCAGTACAGCAGGCAGAATTTGAGAAAAGCTCTCGCGTAAATGCTTGACATTGGAAATAAAAATACCTGTATTCCAATAAAATTCACCACTATCAACAAATATTTTGGCAAAATCACGCTCAGGCTTCTCTGTAAATGACTGAACATTATAGAGATTATCCCCTTCTGCATCGCCCAACTGGATATAACCATATCCTGGTTCTGGACGGGTTGGTTTTACACCTAACGAGAGAAATCTGTCGTTTTCAGCAACAAAAGCCAGTCCTTTCAGTACATTTTCCTTAAATGCCTCCTCATTGAAAACAGCCTGATCGGAAGGAGTGGTAATCAAGCAGGCTTTCGGATTCAACTGCGAAACACGATGGTTTGCCCAAGCTACACTTGGAGCCGTATTGCGATGAATCGGTTCTGCCATGATTCGTTCAGCAGGAATCTGAGGCAACTGTTCCCTGACCAGTTCCACATATTCCTCATTAGTATTGATAAAAATATGGTCGGCAGGCACAATCTTCACCATTCTATCGTAGGTTTGCTGCAACTGGGTACGCCCCACCCCGAAGAAATCGATAAATTGTTTCGGGTAATTGCTTCGACTGCATGGCCAAAGTCTTCTACCCTTACCACCTGCGAGTATCACGCAATAATTGTTGCTATCATTTATTGTCATATATTAAGAAGCTTAATTGTTAGTTTTGAAATTCTGATGTAAAGGTAAAAAATATATGTGAACCAACCAAGTTTTTTTCCACAAATTAATATAGATAAGGTGAAAAACAACAAAAATTTAATGTTTTCGAAATAAAAATGCATTTTTTTGAAAAAAAGTCAGCAAAAAGTTTGCCAGTTCAAAAATTATTAGTACCTTTGCAACCGCAAATAAGCCGAGAGGCATTCGCCCAGATGGCGGAATCGGTAGACGCGCTGGTCTCAAACACCAGTGGAGCAATCCATCCCGGTTCGATCCCGGGTCTGGGTACAAAGAGCTGCAAATCGAAAGATTTGTGGCTCTTTTTTTTTTTTAGCAATTGGAGAATAATGCGATGCCTCTGACAACCAACAAAGAAGATATATTAAAAAATAGGAGCGTATCCTCAAAGAGATACACTCCTATTTTTTATTTCTCACCAACTTCATTACTTCACTACTATTTTCTTGCCACCAACAACATAAATGCCAGTTGCAATAGAAATACGCTGCAGTTCGCCAGCTGTCAAGTTCACGTCAGTCACCTTCTGACCATTTAGATTATATACATTTAAATGTTTGGAAACATCTGAAAGAATGACGATTTCACCATTTCCACCATAGACATACGAAGATGAAGAAGCAACGGAAGATATGTCAGTAGAAGAACATGCCACATAAACAACCATTTTGTCTGCCTCTAAGGTATACCAACTGTTTGGATCGTTAATCGTATATAATTTATTTTTTGGTAAAGAAGTTGAATAAGTGACACCATCGTCGAGGAAATAAAAACCTGAGCGTATCGTCTTAGAACCTACCTCCTCTGGTGTAAATTCCCCTGATATAGTCGTAACAGCACCATTTCCAGGCAAGCGTACAGTTCCTTCAGATGGGGTGCGGTAATACCAAGTCTCACAGTTCAAGATAGAAATTCCATAACGCACAATTGCCGTACCTCCATCATTTTTGATATCATAACTAAACACCGCTTTATCTCCCTCAACCTTTGGCGCTTTTACCTTATTTGTTCCAGCATATACGGCATTCTCTGTCTCATACAAACCTGGCGTTGCATTGCTCCATGCCCTTACCATCGACAATACAGGCGCTGCAGGTGTAGCTCCCACCGTAAACTTCTTGGCATTAACAAAGACATTTTCTGCTCCTGCATCAGTCAACCAAAGATATAAATCACCTTCCGAAGGAGACAACTCTACTTTTCTGGTAATAGAACTATGGGCAGGAACCGTGACATAAACATCCATCGCGGCTTGGTCTGGCATTGTAGCAGTCGTATTGCTGAAGATATTGATGGCTCCCAAATATTCGATATCACCCTGATTCTGGATAGTAATTTCAAAGCCATTGGTTAATCCACCCAATAGTTCTTCAGTTGGAGTGATATCTGCTTTCAATTGCGAACGAACCTGAGTCAGTTTTTGAGCTGTAGCCTCAACGACATAAGGCCGCATTTCAGAATTAGCGCATTTGTTCCAATGAACATGATCGGTACTGTAAATCGCATAGATCGTGGTCTGTCCGATTGGGAAAGTATAATCAAATTCAAACAAGAGAATATTACCATGAGCATAACCATTATCTTGAATACCCTTAAAAGAGAAATTCTTGACTCCAGAGATTGGAGTATAAGTACCATCAGACTTCAATATACCATAAGCGATAGAGCCTGTCATATCCTGACGACTCTGATTACAGAAATAATTCTGTATTTTCAAGGCAAATTTATCTGAAACCTGATTTCTTGTATCCTTAGTCAGTTCAAAAACAGACATTTTATCCCAATAGCTCTGCACAATAGGAGCGAAAGGTGCTACAGGCTCATCTACCTTACCATTATCAGGAGCCACACCAACCAACATACTACAACTGCGGTTGTAACCATCCTGTGCATTACCGGAGCCGACACCACCCTTCTCAGGATTCAAGATCGTAACATCGAAATAACCATTCTGATAGCCTCCCCAACCCCAGTTGATATGATAAAGTCCCTGTCCATCGGAACCATCACAGATAAACTGATGACCACCATCGGTAGAAGAACCGGAATAGAAAACCGGACGTCCAGCAGCCAATTCATTGTCAAGAATCTGAGTCCATTCTGCCAGAGAATATAAAGAGCGGGATAAATCCAGCATCATATCGGCATCATATCCGAAATACTTAGCCAAAGGCGCTGGCGTAAGATTTGCACCCGACTGCTCACCATACCTCATCTGCACGGCAGCTCCACAATGAAACATCAGTTTGGCTACAGCATTGGCCTGTACTTCGGTATAACTACCCTTGGCACTACTATAGAAAGGTAACATGTTGTCCCAATCATATACGCCATCACTCTTGCTGATACCAGGAACGGCTACATCCCTGTCATACCATTTCTTAGTATATTCAGGAATATCCTGCAACAATTGTTTAGGATGCTTATAATAAGCCATCATCTGTGCCATCGCAGTTGCCACACAACCAGTAACAGCCCGATTTTTACCATCATAAATCGGACACATATTATTAAAAGGCTTACTCTGATTCCATGCAATATTACCCAATAAAGGAGAAACAGCCTTGGAATGAGTAGAATTTACCGAAGAACGGTAAGCTTTTACCTCTGCCAAATTGCGCAGAGTAGCTTGATCGCCCTTGGTCAAAGCCTCTACCATCTCCTGATAAGCCTTCATGAAGTTCTTATAACTTTCTGGAAGAGATGCCTCATCATAAGTTCCCTGATCGGTATAACCTACGATTTCCGGCAGACAATCGTCGCCTGACACAATCGTGAAACCCTTTCCCTCACCATGAGGAAAAACATAATAACTGGCAGTTTCCTGATCAGAAGCCTGAGATTTCTGAGTTTTGTCACCAAAACCGAAAGACTTCGCCTGTGATGCAGCAGACTCATCCATTACAATACCCAACAAAGCAGCCTGGCGCTCTGCTATCTGCTTGGCTTGTCGGAAACTACGTGGTCCTGCAAATGCTGATACAGAGATCAGCAACAGGGCAGACAATAATAGGTGTAAACGAATACATTTCATAAGCAATATATCAAAAGTTTAATTGAGTTGTATCGGCCACAAATATACGACAAATATTCTACACTTGCAAGTTTTTCCTAAGAAAATTCTGCAAATTGCTATATTCCCCATGAGCGAAAACGTTTGCGATATAATAATATCCCATTTATTTGGCGATAAGAAATTAAATGCGTATTTTTGCAACATCAACTGCAACCTATATGCAGAACAAGAAATAATAGCTATTTATTAATAACTCTATTAAACCCAGATTAATTCATGAAGAAATTTTTCAGTTTCGTATTTGCATGCCTGGCAACTTTTGCGTCACAGGCAGCAGAAACCAACAATTATGACGAGCTTTACCAGAATCTTCCATTCCAGATGGAGAAGGTAACACGCCCTCAATTCCCTGCCAACGAGGTTAACCTCAAGGATTTCGGAGCTATCGGCGATGGTTCTACGCTTTGTACTGATGCTTTCAAGAAAGCGATTGACGCGCTGGATCAGAAAGGCGGTGGTAAACTGATTGTTCCACAAGGTGTATGGTTTACAGGTCCTATCACACTGAAAAGCAACATCAACCTGCATATCGAAAAAGGTGGTGTCATCCTCTTTTCTGCTGATGTCAACCTCTATCCTCTCGTAGAAACCTCTTTCGAAGGTCTTGACACCCGCCGCTGCCAGTCTCCTATCTCTGGTAGAAACTTGCAGAACGTGGCTATCACCGGCCAGGGTGCCATCGATGGAAACGGCGAATATTGGCGTCCATTGAAGAAAGCCAAGGTTACTTCTGCCCAGTGGAAAGAGATTACTTCCCGTGGCGGTGCTTTCAAGAATCCTAACTACTGGTTCCCTTCTGAGGCTGCTCTCAAAGCTGATGAAAAAGGCGCAGGCATGAACGTTCCGCTCGGCATTACAACCGAAGAAGGTTGGAATGAGGTGAAAGACTATCTCCGTCCTGTGATGGTAAGTCTCATCAGCTGCAAGAACGTTTGGCTCAACGGTGTGATCTTCCAGAACTCTCCAGCCTGGAATATCCATCCTTTGATGTGCGAGAATGTACTTATTGAGGATGTATTGGTACGCAATCCTTCTTTTGCCCAGAATGGTGATGGCCTTGATTTGGAATCATGCAAGAACGCACTGATTGTCAATTCTACTTTTGACGTAGGCGATGATGGTATCTGTATCAAGAGCGGTAAAGACCTTGACGGAAGAAAGCGTGGCATTCCATGTGAAAACGTGATTGTCGATGGATGCACCGTTTTCAAGGGTCACGGCGGTTTCGTGGTAGGTAGCGAAATGAGCGGTGGTGTCAAGAACATCATGGTACGCGATTGCCAGTTCCTCGGTACTGATGTTGGTTTACGTTTCAAGAGTGCCCGTGGTCGTGGCGGTGTCGTTGAGAACATCTACATCCAGGATATGTCTATGTTTGATATCCAAACCGATGTGATCACCTTTGATCTCTATTATGGTGGTAAATCAGCAGTTGAAGCATTAAACGACGGCGACCAGAAGAAGCAGCAAGTGGTAGATATGAAGAAGGTAGATGAAACCACTCCAGCCTTCCGCAATATCGATATCAATCACGTCATCTGCCGTGGCGCACGCCGTGCCGCCTACTTCAATGGTCTTCCAGAGATGCCAGTGCAGAACATCAGCATCAAGGATATGGAGGTGAACAATGCCGAGCAGGGTATCGTCATCAACCGCACGGATGGTGTGAAGTTGGAAAATATCAAGGTGAGTGCCAAGACCCACACCTTCGACGCCAAGAATTCGAAGAATGTAAGTGTTAACGGAAAGACATATAAGAAAATAGATGCCAATGGTATCACCCTTGACTTCTAATTTTCTCAAGATTATATCAATTACTTTAGATTACAGTCCTGCTTTTTCTGACATCATCTGAATCTCCTTTTTCAGATAGTCATAGAAAGCAGGACTTTCTATAACCTCTATATGACCAAACAAGCCTAAAACAAATCTGGAGATACCTATATAACTTGCCATTTCTGCTTCAAAAATCCATGATTTCTCCGTCTCTTTCACGATGAAATCGGCAGATTTTGGATATTCTTCTACGAAAACATTATATGCAAGCTGATCCAAACGAAGCTTGACCGGTAAGTGTTCATCTCCACTAAACATAAAGAGATCGGTAAACATCTGCTTATGTTTTGCTTCATTACTCCACTCCAAATCAAGCAAAATTACATCTCCCATTCGGGCCACCTTAAACGTCTTGTTCATCTTCGAACTTAATTCATAGCAGCGCACATCATTATTATTGTTCATCATGAGGAAAGGCTCTACCACGCGGTCGCTCATACTTTTGCTGTGTGGTGAAGAGTAATTCATAATTTTCACAAGTCTATGACGCTTGATGGCATCATAAAGCACACTCACATGATGAGCAGCCTGTTCACGTAATTGAGGATTAGAAAGGATGTTTAAGTCATAAAAACGGTCCAGTTTTCGACGCAGACGCTGGATAATGGCATTATTATCCTCCACCTTATTTAATATAGAGAGCATCGTCAGGGCTTCCTCCTCTGTGAAATTGATGGTTTCAAAGAGATGTTTGAAGAAAGGCGATTCTCTGTCCAGACTATAAATCTTTCCATTTTTCTCCACCTTGAATCCCCAATCACGGAAACTCTCCAAATAATAATAGAGCATACGGCGGGAGATGCCTATTCTGTCACAAATGGCATCTACCTCATAACGATGATTCTCGGTAAGGAGAAGCATCAGATTCATTTCTTTTTCTAACTTGTCGTGGCGCATAATCCTTGTTGATCCGTTTTTAAGGGAAAAGGTTCTGATTTCTGTTAATAGACCTTAACCCAACAACACTTTTAACATAAAAACTCAGAAAGTGAACATATATTGCACAAAAGCCCATTAATTTTGCATGCAGAATCAGAAAACAATATGTAAAACCCTTTAAAATATAAGAAAATGGAAAAGAATATCATCTTATCAGGTAATTTGGCAAAACAGTTTGTAAATGGAGAATACCATCAGTTTGAACCATCTGCCGACGTAAAGTTTCTCATTGATAGTATCAGAAACGCAGCAGGCAAGATAAAAGTACCTGTAGAATGGTTGCGCAAGTATTACTCCACCGTATTGGAAAAAGAAATCAGCATGAAGCAAACTGCCCTCTTGTTAGAGACTCAATTTGCTTTCACGTTAGGAGTCATACCTGCAGACATTCATTTTGGTCTCCGCGCTTGCTTTTTAGGTTGGTTTGCCTGGTGTCTGCTGAAATGCAAGAAAGCCTTCAAAGATGCTTAATCCTTGAAATCAAGACTTAATTCACCAGAACCCAAAAGATTATAGCTCATGCGATGATAAGGAGTCACACCATATTCCTTAATGGCTGCACGATGCTTTTTAGTAGGATATCCCTTATTGCCTTTCCAGTCATACTGCGGATATTCTTCGGCCAAAGCATCCATGTAATCATCTCGGTAAGTTTTTGCAAGGATACTGGCAGCAGCTATCGACATATACTTTCCGTCACCTTTCACGATGGTTGTATAAGGTAAATCCTTGTAGGGTTTAAAACGATTACCATCTACAATGATTGCCTCCGGACGAACCTTCAGCTGATCCAAAGCACGGTGCATCGCTAAGAAACTGGCATTTAATATATTGATTTTATCGATTTCATCGGGTGTAACTACACCTACAGCCCAAGCAACTGCATCGCGTTCTATCTGTTCACGGAGTGCCTTACGCTTCTTATCTGTAAGTTTCTTACTGTCGTTGAGATCTGGATTTTGATAACCAGGAGGTAGAATGACGGCAGCAGCATATACGCTTCCTGCCAGGCATCCACGACCTGCTTCATCGCAACCAGCCTCAATCTTATCCATATAATAATGACTTTCCAACATAGCTAAAACATTTGAGCTACTCGCTTAACTCCTGCAACGAGGGCATCTACTTCCTCCTTCGTATTATACAAGGCGAAGCTTGCACGGACGGTTCCTAAAATGCCATAACGATCCATCAGAGGCTGTGCACAATGATGACCAGTACGTACAGCAATACCCAAACGGTCGAGCAATGTACCCATATCCATGTGATGAATATCTCCTACCAAGAAGCTGACAACAGCATCTTTACCTTCCTGCTCACCAAAAAGTCTGATTCCATCGATGGTTTTCATCTGTTCCATACAGTAGCGGGTCAACTCCTGCTCGTGCTTGGCGATGTTGTCCATACCGAGAGCTGAGACATAATCGATGGCTTTTGCCAAACCATGAGTAGCCACATAGTCAGGAGTTCCAGCCTCGAACTTAAAAGGCAACTTCTCAAAAGTGGTCTTCTCGAAGCTCACACTTTCAATCATTTCGCCTCCTCCTTGGTATGGAGGTAACTTATCGAGCCATTCTTCCTTACCATAAAGAACACCGATACCTGTTGGTCCATAAATCTTATGTCCGCTGAAAGCAAAGAAATCACAATCCAAGTCCTGCACATCCACAGCAAAGTGAGGAGTACTCTGAGCACCATCCACTATGACAGGTACATCATGCTCGTGAGCGATCTTGATCATCTCCTTTACTGGATTCACCGTACCTAATACGTTGCTCACTTGGGCAATACTTACGATTTTAGTACGATTGGTGAACAAATGAGTGAATTCATCGAGGTTAATCTCACCTTTATCATTAATAGGAATAACACGGATGGCAATTCCCTTCTTAGCAGCCTGCAACTGCCAAGGCACGATATTGGAATGGTGCTCCATTGTAGAAATAATCACCTCATCGCCTTCGCTCATAAACTCATCACAGAACGATGAAACCACGAGATTTAAACTTTCTGTAGTACCACGGGTAAAGATAATTTCCTCGATCTTAGGCGCATTGATAAACTTACGTACGGTCTCACGAGCTGCCTCATGAAGATCGGTAGCCTGCTGAGAAAGATAATGCACACCACGATGCACGTTGGCATTTACATTAAGATACTCATCGCGCATGGCATCAAGTACACACAATGGCTTCTGCGTTGTAGCCGCATTATCCAAATACACCAACGGTTTATCATATACAGTTCTCGATAAAATCGGGAAATCTTGACGTACTTTATTTATATCATACATAATCCTAAGACCTTTTATATCGTTAAAAAAAGGCGCTCCTCAAGCAGAGGAACGCTTTATTATTTATTTACAGAGTTTGCAACCCTCACACTTATTGAGTTCGCCACGGAATCGCTTCTCAACGAGATGATGCAGGCGGTCGCGCAATGGCTCCAGCTCCATCTTGTCGATGACTTCGTTGATAAATGCAAACT